>Ga0256847_1000280_pt1 | contig 34653 bp, 37 predicted proteins | sample TeddybearmetaG_FD_189099 | JGI IMG/M metagenome (GOLD analysis project Ga0256847, IMG submission 189099) | Hydrothermal vent microbial communities from East Pacific Rise, Pacific Ocean - Teddybear | ecosystem: Environmental > Aquatic > Marine > Hydrothermal vents | place: Pacific Ocean: East...
AACAAGGCGAGACATCCATCTTACTCCGACTAATGAAAGCAAAATTTGGTGTCTTATCAAATGAGATTGAAACACGCATCACTCAAGCTGATAGCAAGCAGCTACTCGCCTGGTTAGATAATTTATTATCAGCCAAAATAATTGATGAAGTATTTCGTTAGATTAATGGCGTGGCCGAAGTTAAAGCCAAGCCCAGAGTTTCAATACTTATATCATTTAGAGCCTTTTTTGTATACTCAAAACCCCCCTGTTTTTTATGTGCACTGTATAAATTTTATACAGCGCTGGCCGAAGTTATAACCAACCCCTTTTAAACCGTATTGGTATGCACTGGGCATACAACAGGCATGAAGCATGACTGAAACGTGAACTCGGATGCGTTTAAGCACAGTCAATCCACCTCCCTCATATACCCGTTTCTGCACTGCCAAGCCTTGTTACGATGATGCGTGTTATTCAATGATTGGTAACATCCTGGTCATTGATAATGCCGTTGCCCCGGTGGATAAAGTGAAAATTCGATAATCTTTAGGATGCCTGTTACAATCGGCCAAAATTCACGCGCGGTTAACATAAAGAGGTAGGTAAGGGTATGGCGGGTCACAGTAAATGGGCAAACATCCAACACCGAAAAAATGCGCAGGATGCGAAGCGCGGAAAACTGTTCACCAAATTGATCCGTGAAATTGTGGTGGCGGCGAAAATGGGTGGGCCTGATCCCGATGCGAATCCAAGGCTGCGCCAAGCGGTGGATAAAGGTTTGTCTGGGAATATGACCCGAGACACCATTGAGCGCGCGATTAAACGCGGTGCCGGGGCGCAAGATGGCGATGATTATATGGAGATCCGTTACGAAGGGTATGGGCCGGGTGGGGTCGCCGTCATGGTGGATTGTTTAACCGATAACAAAAATCGCACCGTATCCGAAGTGCGCCATGCTTTTAGCAAACATGGTGGAAATTTGGGCACGGATGGTTCCGTCAGTTATTTATTTGCGAAAATCGGGGTGATGCATTTTGAGCCGGGTGTGAGTGAAGACCAGGTGATGGAAGTGGCCTTGGATGCCGGTGCGGATGATGTGGTGAGCGAGGACGATGGCAGCATCGAGGTGCAAACCACGGGAGAAGATTTTCTGGATGTGAAAGCGGCGATGATTGCCGCAGGGTTAACCCCGGTGCATGCAGAAATCACACAACGTGCCTCCACCACGTGTGCGTTAGACCAAGACGGCAGTGAAAAAATGTTACGTTTGCAAGATGTGCTGGAGGATCTCGATGACGTGCAAAACGTTTACTCCAATGCGGAGATTCCAGATGAAGTGTTGGCCGCTTTAGTCGGATAATTTTTTGCCTAAACGTGGATAAAAACAATAAAAATGACACGGATTATAGGGATTGACCCCGGTTCACGCATCACCGGGTACGGTATTATCGATTTTAGCCAACGCCAAAGCCGATATGTGACCAGTGGTTGCATTAAAACCGCCTCGGCCGATTTGCCCGGTCGGTTGAAGGTGATTTTTGAAGGCGTGTCTGAAATCATTGAAGCTTTTCAACCTCAAGAATTTGCCATCGAAAGTGTCTTTATGTCGAAAAATGCCAACTCTGCGCTGAAGTTAGGCCAAGCCCGAGGGGCGGCCATTTGTGCGGGGGTGTGTGTTGATTTGCCGGTTGCGGAGTATACGCCCCGGCAAATTAAACAAGCCGTGGTTGGGTATGGTGCGGCAGAAAAATCACAAGTTCAGCATATGGTTTGTCGATTGTTGAATATTCAAGGCAGTATTCAGGAAGATGCAGCCGATGCGTTGGCCACGGCCATTTGCCACAGCCATCGACGAGCCAGCTTAAGCCAACAAGGATGTGCGGTATGATTGGATTTTTACGGGGTAAAATTGCAAAGAAACAACCCCCTCTGTTGTTATTGGATGTGCACGGTGTGGGCTACGAAGTGGAAGCGCCGATGTCGACGTTTTATGTGTTGCCGGATGTGGGCGAAGTGGTTCAAGTATTGACCCATCTGATCATTCGTGAGGATGCGCATATTTTATTTGCGTTTGCGCTTGAGTCCGAGCGGCAGTTATTCCGCAGTTTAATTAAAATCAATGGGGTGGGGGCAAAACTGGCGTTAACCATTTTGTCTGGGATGAGCAGTGTTGAGTTTGCAAGCTGTATCCAGCAGAAAAACACCGCAGCGTTGGTGCGTTTGCCGGGGATTGGCAAAAAAACCGCCGAGCGTTTGATGGTGGAGATGCAAGATAAAGTGCCCTTGTTGGAGGCGAGCCATGCGGGGGATGCCGATGCCATGTCCGGGCTGGAACCGGGCTTGTCTAACCCGGTGCAAGATGCCATCAGCGCATTGGAGGCATTGGGCTATAAAGCACCCGATGCGAGTAAAATGGTGCGTGCAGTGAAAGCGGAGGGTTTGGCCAGTGAGGCCATTATTCGTCAAGCTTTGCGTGCGGTCAGTGGGAGTTAAGCGATGATCGAGAGTGACCGCATTGTCACCGCCACCGCGCAAGATCAAGACGGCACGCAAGAGACGATTCGGCCACGTTTATTGGCCGATTATGTGGGGCAACCCACCGTGTGCGAGCAGATGGAGATTTTTATTACCGCCGCCAAACAGCGCGGTGAAGCGCTGGATCATGTGCTTATCTTTGGCCCACCAGGGTTGGGCAAAACCACGTTATCTCACATTATTGCGAATGAATTAGGCGTGAATCTTCGGCAAACCTCTGGCCCGGTGTTAGAAAAACCGGGGGATTTGGCCGCGTTATTAACCAATCTAGAAGCGCATGATGCGTTATTCATTGATGAGATTCATCGTTTAAGCCCGGTGGTTGAAGAAATCCTGTACCCCGCGATGGAAGATTTTCAGCTTGATATTATGATTGGGGAAGGCCCTTCCGCGCGCTCGATTAAGCTGGATTTACCCCCTTTTACGTTGATTGGGGCGACCACGCGAGCGGGGTTGTTAACCTCCCCTTTGCGTGACCGATTTGGCATTGTGCAGCGTTTAGAGTTTTATGCGGTGCCGGATTTACAATCCATTGTGATGCGTGCGGCAAATATTTTAAAGGTGTCGATACAGCCCGATGGGGCTTTGGAAATTGCACAACGTGCGCGCGGCACGCCCCGCATTGCGAATCGTTTGTTACGCCGGGTGCGCGATTATGCCCAAGTCAAAGCGGATGGGGTGATCACTCAAGCGGTGACCAAACAAGCGATGACGTTATTGAGTGTGGATCCGAACGGGTTTGATTTGTTTGACCGTAAATTGTTGTTAACCATCATTGAAAAATTTGACGGCGGCCCGGTCGGGGTGGAGTCGTTAGCGGCGGCGATCAGCGAAGAGCGGGGCACGATTGAAGACGTTATCGAGCCGTATTTGATTCAACAAGGTTTTATGGTGCGCACCCCCAGAGGGCGCATGGCGACCAAACGGGCGTATCAGCATTTTGCGCTTAACATGCCCTCGGCAGTGGTGCAGGTGTTGGCGCAGACGGTGAATGCCGAGGACATTGATGACAGCGTCATGCTTTAACCGGCGCGTGTTAACTGCTGCAAACGCACTTGGGTAAAGTGCAACGTTTGCTGCGCCAGGCCGCCTAACTTCAGCGCGGTTTCATAAGCTTCAATGGCCTGTTCAGGCTGTTGATTGGCTTCATAGGAAATCCCAAGCCCCATCCACCAGACCGGTTTTTGTTCGTGCTTTAATACCTGTTGATAAGTTTGAATGGCCAAATGGTGCTGTTGGGTTTTTTGGTACAGTGCGGCCAAAGTGGCGCGTAATGCGGTATTGTCTTGTTGTGTTAAATAACGTTGCAATGCGTGGATGGCTTCTGGGTATAAACCCAAAGCAATCTGGGCTTGGCTGAGCATCTGTAGGATGTGTGCATTATCGGGTTGTTGGGTGAGGCCCGTTTGCAACAATGTCAGTGCGCGTGAGTATTTTTTCTGCTCTATCAATAAGCTGCCAGCGAGTAATCGTGCGGCGGCATAATCCGGTTTTATGAGCAGTGCTTGGGTTAATGCGGTGAGTGCGCCGGTGGGGTCTTGCCGCTGTAGGGCGGTTTGTGCGCGTGCATAATACTGTTGGGGTTGTGGCGTATCGGCCACGCGTTTGACCTCTGCTAGGGTGTCGGTTGCGACTGCCGAGGGATCGGGGGCGATGGGCGCGACAACAGCGACAACAGCGACAACAGCGGTAGCCGTGGGGATGGCCGGGGTTGGCACGTGTGTGGGAGGGGTGTGTGGCGCCAGGTATTCGGCCATAAATTGATTGGTGGTTGCTAAGCGCTGAAAAACAATGGCCGCTTGTTGGCGTGTTTTGTCTAAGCGCAAACGTTGTAAGGTGTGATCTGCGGATAACTGAAAATGTAACTTTTGGCCCGGCTGTAAATGGGTTAAATATTGGCTGGAGGCGGGCGTTTGTAATAGGTAATGCAGTTGTTTGGCACTGATTTTTAAGTGCGCAAAAATGGTCGATAGCGAGTCCCCAGAACCCACACGATATTCTACCCTTTGTGTCCTAGTGGGGGAGGGGTTTGCGGCGTGGGCACGTAGATCGGGCGTTATGGTGCGGTGTGTGCTGATGGGGGGGAGGTTAGGGTGGCTGGGTTGGGTTTGGGCATACACCAGCAGCAAGATGGGCAACAGCCCGGCCAGTGCACCGATGAAAAAACACACGGATTTGGCGGGGTTGGCGCGCGGGGTCGGCGCGATTGATTGGGCCAGAGGGCCGTTATTGTGGCGCTCTTCCAGTTGGGCGATGACTTGATTGATGATACTCATAGCCCCTCCTTATAAAAATAGGTGCGAGAGCACCGCCAGTACGCTAGCGGAGAGTGCCGTCGATACCAGCCCCAAGCAAAAAGGCAGCCAGTAATGCGATTTTTGGCTACGGCTGCTGGCGGACAATGCGGTGTCCATCGAGGCGGTGCGAATATGGCACGGTAAAATGTGTTTTTCACCGGTGCTATAGGCCAGCATTAACGCTTTGTGACAGAGGATATTAATCACGCGTGGAATGCCTCGGCTGGCTTTATAAATCAGTTGCAGGGCTTTGTTTGAGAATAGTGGCGCACCGTTGTAACCGGAAACCGACAAACGATGCTGGATATACCCTTCAACCCCCAAAGCGTCCATCGGTTGTAATTGATAAGAAAAACTGATGCGTTGTTTTAACTGACGGATGGCCGGGTGATCTAAACGGATATCCAACTCGGGTTGGCCGAATAAAACCACTTGCACCAATTTGCTTTTTTCGGTTTCAAAGTTGGTTAACAAGCGCAGGCTTTCCAAGCTGTCTTCTGGAATGGATTGGGCTTCGTCAATTAATAACACAACGTGTTTTTTCGCCTGATTGAGTGCGATTAAATGCTGTTGAATGGTTTTGATCAGTTCGTGTTCTGGGATGTCTTGCGTCACCTCCAGGCCTAATTCACTGGCAACCGCCATTTGTAACGCGCGATGCGATAAAAACGGGTTGGCCAGGTGGGCGATGTGGTAAGTCTCACCCAGGGCGTGCATTAATTGGTGGCACAATAAGGTTTTCCCGGTGCCGACTTCCCCGGTGACTTTGATGAAGCCTTCCCCCATGTTCAGTGCCAAACAGAGCACTTCTAAGGCTTCTTTGTGGGCACTGTAATGGTAAAAAAATTGTGTGTCCGGGGTTAAGCGAAACGGCGTGTCGCTGAGCTGAAAATAATCTAAATACATCATTTGTCCTCTGTTAACGGCCTAACGATTGAGGGTCGCCGCCCTGGATGAGTTGTTGGTTCAACGTATTAAAGCCTTGTGTGGCGTGTGTGATGGCCGCCGACCAATCTCGTGTATGTTGCATCACGGTCGGCCGAATCAAGATCACCAATTCACTTTTAATGCTGCTTTGGCGGCTTTGTTTGAACAGCTCGCCGATGATGGGCACGCTGCCGAGTATGGGGATCGTCGCATCATCTTGTTTGGCAATTTTTTGCATCAACCCCCCGAGTAAAATAATTTGCCCAGATTTTGCACGAATGATGGTGTCGGATTCGCGCACATTGTTCAGCGCTAAGGGCAGGTTCAGATTGTTGCCATTGCCCAAGGCGATGATTTTATTTTGTTCTTGTACGTCCGTGATGGTCGGGTGAATGTGGATGGTGACTTCGTTATTGTCATTGATTTGTGGGGTCACATCCAAAGCGATGCCGGAAAAAAACTGGGTTAATTGGACTTCTACCTCGGGTTGCAGCTGATTACCGTTGTTATCCACCACGGATTGAATGGAGATTTCCGTCACAAAAAATTCATCCGCCCCGACTTTGATGATGGCTTTCTGATTGTTGATGGTGGCAATTCTGGGGCTGGATAAGGTTTGTACCGTGCCTTGTTCTTTGAGCAGATCCACCACGGCGGTAAAGTCATCCAGCGCCAAGGTGGTGCGAACCACGCCGCCTAAGTTGGTATTGAAGTTGTTCTGCAAGGGTTCGCCAATAATCCCTTGTAGGGCAGCACTGGCATTGCCTTCCAGGCGTGTGATGGCGTTCCAATTAATGCCGGACTGGAAACCATCGTTGAGGATCACTTCTAGAATTTTGGCTTCTAAAATGACTTGTCGGTCTAGGCTGTTTTGATAGATGCGCAGGAGGGATTCCACCTCACGCAGCTCTCGTGGCATGCTCCGAATCACAATGGTGCCGGTATGCGGCGTGATAACCACACTGCGGCCATCTTCCGTGCCGATAATGCTGGTTAAGGCTTGGCTTAGGTCGGCCCAAAAATCCACTGTGGTTTGTGTGCTGACTTGGTTGCTTTCGGCGGTGCTATCTGCGCCGCTGTCGCCCACGCGGGTTTGTGCGGAGCTAATTTTGGTGATGGAAGAGCCCACACGTTTGGTGTTCAGATAATCGATTTGATAGACCCGAGATTGCAGGCGGATGGGTAAGACTTGAAAATGTTGGTGAATGCGTTGGTATTCATACCCATATAACTGCTGCAGAATGTCCATCACTTCTTCAATGGTGACTTGTTTCAGGCTTAAGGTAATGTTGCCCGCCACCTCGGGGTGCACCACCAGATCATACGGTGTGTCGCGCACCAAACTGAGGAAAAAGGCCGGGGCGGGCATATTGTTGGCGTTGATATCAAAGCGTTTTTCTAACACTGGGGGGTGTGCCGGTGGGGGCGGTAATGCCATGGCGGGCAGTAACGCCGCTTGGATGGCTGCAGGGGGCTGCTCATACTGTTGTGCATAAGCTTGATTGTCTTTTAACGCTTGCGCTAGCTCTATTCGAATCTGTTCGGCAATGGTTTGGTTTTTGGGTGCACAAGCGAGCCCCGATAAGCTGATCATGGCAAGACACAAGAGGCGATATTTCATGGTGTGATCCTATGCTGGCTCGGGGTTTTCACTTGCGGGGCCAGCTCGATAATGAGGTAAACGCCGTGTTGTCGTAATTCAACGTGGTAAGCGTGAATGCTGGCCACGGTCGCTTGCCGAATGCAGTCACCTTCCGCCACGGCTTGGCCATTAATAAAGGCGATTTTCTCCGCCGCCGTGATGAGGATGGCACTGAGCACAAAATCACTTTTTTTCAGGGGGCTCGGTGTGGCCAAGGGGGTGTCCTGGGGAGGGCTTTGGGGGGTTGCGTCTGGGTGCACATCCAGCGGTTTCATGGGGTCATTGAATGCCCAATTGGCGCTGCTATACAGCGCCAAACATAAAACAAACCGTGTGCTTCGTCTGTGCGCGGTTGTCATAAGCCGATCCATTTTTGATTTAAGCTTAAGGTGTGCAGTTTTAAGGTAATCAGGCTGGTTGGGTATTGTTCCAGGGTAATGCGAATTTCATCTAAAAAAATCGGCGACGGTAAGTTTTCAATCTCTGCGACGAATTGTAACGTTGCGGCATAATCGCCTTTTAAAGTTAATTCAAAATCGTGTTGAAAAATACTCGGGATATCCGTGTTTTCTTGCGTCTCGGGGGGCGTCTTGGCGGTGTTTGTCGGCGGGTTTAAAAGATCCAATTTTGTGGGCGGATGATTGACCATAATTAACAATTGTAACGGCGTGTTGTAGGTCAGAATATTGCGTAATAACGTGGTCATGTGGCGTGGTTTAATCAGATTCAGCGCCCCGGCTTTTAACTGTTCATCTAATGCAGCAATATCTTGCGATAATGTGTTCAGGCGGGTTTTTAATTGTTCATCGGGGTCGATGGCGGCGTTGGCTTCGAGGGTGGCGCGCTGCTGCTCTAACGTCAGCAACTCCGCCTGCACTTCATGGATCGTGTCTGTATATGCGCTTTTATCGGCGCTTAACGGCCGCAAGAGAAAAAACTCGGTGAGCAACAAGGGCGTTAATAACAGCACCACCAACAGCAAAACACGTTCCCGTGGTTGTAGCTGATGGCATTTGTCTATGCCGTCTTGAAGCAATATTTTGGTGTCGATGAGGTTCATTGGCGGCCCACAAACTCAGAGTTGAGTTGAAAGCTGAGCCGGTGCGGGGGTTTGTCATCACGCAGCACGTTCAGAGAAGAAAATTCGACGCCATAAAAAGTATCGGATTGGGATAACGCCGCCAGATAGCGGGTAATGTGTTCGGCGGCGGTGGTTTTGCCGTGCAGTTGTAAGTGTTGCCGTTCTGGTTGAATGCGAATGTCATCCAGCCATAAGCCGGTGATGCTGTGTTCGGCAATGGCCCGTAAAATGGCCGAGGGTTGTGTGTTGCGCACGACTTTGCTGGGGTCGAGTAAGGCCAGGACTTTTTCTTTGCCGAATTTTTCGCGTTGCAGTCGTTCGATGTCTTGGTTTAAGCGTGGGTCTTTGGCGATGGGCACGGCTTCGGTTTCTAATTGCTCGAACTCAAGCGCACGGTCATCGTAGTCCCCTTGTATTTGTAGATAAGCCGATTGCAGGCTGTTGACGTGTTGGGTTTGTGCGACAACGGCGATGCTTAACCCGAGTAGCTCCAGCGTCAGCAATGCCGCCATGACATACAGATTAAGCCTGGGTAAACGGCCCAACAATTCATCGGAGAGTAAATTAACGCTTTGTTTCATCGTGTCGGCCACCGATTTAAGGCGGCACCAATGGCCGGTATGCATTCAATTTGCACATGTTCTTCAATCATTGAATCACAATGAAAGCGCTCGTTCAGGTCTAAAATCCAAGCATGTAACGCCAGTTGTGTGCTGACATAAGAGGATAAAGACGGGATCATATGCGCCAATGGCGGCAGCGCAATGCTTTGAATCGGGGCTTTTTTAAAATGGCTTTCATAAAAATCCAGTGAGCGTTGAATTTCCAAGACCAAACCATCTAATGCCCGTTGTTGCTGTGGGGCTTGTTCAAAATGCTCGATGCCAATATTCAAGCGACGGGTTAAGTAGAGGGTTTTGTTCTGCGTGATTTGGAGTAAACCTTGGTCTTTAAACAAATGGATCATGGCCAAACCTTCCGTGGCTTCATCCAAGCATTGAGCAACATGGTGGATGGCCAGTTCGGCGATATCAATTTTTTGTAGATTTAAACCGGAGGGTTTGACCAGCGCGAGTTTTTCTTTAATCACGTGGGCGGCGGCAGCAACGGCATAAATATGTTCGCTGACCGTATCCTGTGGCCCTGGCATATTAAAATAATCCACCATGGCGGTTTGTGGGTCTATCTCGATTTTGTCTTGCAGTTGCCAACGGATGGCGGAGGGGATTTCTGCCGGTTCGACGTTGGGCATGCTCAGATGCACCATATCCACATAATTGGGGGCCAACGCGACCACACAGTCGAGCCCTTGGGTTTGGCTGCTGCGGACAATATTCAGCAGGGTTTGTTGCTGTTCTTCTGGGCGTTCTGTACTGATGGCGTGGCAACTGCAAATTTGCGGTTGTGTTTTATCCAAATGTAGTTGAGCATACGCAATACCATCCGGTTTGAGGTATAAACCAATGGTATCCGTGGTCTTTTTTTTATGTAAAAAATGTAATAAGTTCATCAGGTGGGCCCTACATCCCTGCTCGTAATATTAGAATGGATTCTATATTTTGCAACAGAACTTGATTATCCTGTTTCTTTTATATTTGAATGCTGTAAATAGCGGCCAATACAATATGGCAGCGCTGCGTGTATGAATAAGACGGTATTAGCGCAGGCAATCAAAGCCTGGGGGCAAACATTGGGTTTTGATGCAGTGGGGATTGCGGATATTGATTTATCCGCAGCGGAAGCACGCCTCAGTGCGTGGTTGGCGCAAGGGTTTCACGGCTCGATGGGGTATATGGCCAAGCATGGGTTAAAGCGCAGCCGCCCTGCCTTGTTAGAACCGGGCACTGCGTCAGTGATTGTGGCGCGCATGGATTATTTGAATGTGAGCCATGCGCAGATGCACCAGGCGCTGGCCGATGACACCCAAGCGTACATCTCGTGTTATGCCTTGGGCCGTGATTACCACAAAGTGTTACGCAAACGTTTACAACGGTTGGCGAATCAAATTGCGGATCATGTCGGGCCGTTTGGTTATCGTGTGTTTGTGGATAGTGCGCCGGTTTTAGAAAAACCACTGGCGGTGAAGGCCGGTTTGGGTTGGATTGGCAAACACACCAATTTGATTCATGCGCAGTCGGGCTCGTGGTTTTTCTTGGGGGAAATTTATGTCGACTTGGCCTTACCCAATGAGTCTGCCGAGGCGGGACATTGTGGCACCTGTCAAGCGTGTATAGAGGTCTGCCCAACGCAGGCCATCATCGCACCGTATCAGTTAGATGCCCGTTTGTGTGTGTCGTATTTAACCATTGAATTAAAAACCGCCATTCCGGTTGCTTTGCGGCCGTTGTTGGGGAATCGCATTTATGGGTGTGATGATTGTCAGTTGGTGTGTCCTTGGAATCGGTTTGCGCGTTTGAATCAAGACGAGGGCGACTTTCATCCGCGTCAGCGTTTGCATCAACGCCAATTATTGGATGTATTTGGGTGGGACGAAGCCACTTTTTTGAAAAAAACAGAAGGCTCGGCGATTCGTCGCATTGGGCATGTGCAGTGGCTCAGAAACATTGCCGTGGCGCTGGGCAATTCAACGTATGATCCCGGTGTTGTCGCTGCGTTAGAGGCGAAATTGGCGGGTGCGCATGCGTTGGTGCAAGAACATGCGTTGTGGGCGTTAGCGCAACTACACCTGAAAGGCGATTGATGTTTCATCCCGGCGTGCCTTTTCATTTTGGCCATTTTGTTTTAGCATCGCGCCACGTTTAAATAAGGTGCGTAGTATGGATGATGACAGTCAAGCCCATGAGGATGCAGAGCAGGATCCTGAAGGCAAGAGTAAATCCCAAGCCAAGCGGGAGATGCATGCCTTGCAAAAACTGGGGGAGTCTTTGGTGGCCTTGAGCTCGGTACAATTGCGCAAGGTGCCGATGCCAGAAGCCTTGCAAGATGCGGTTGAAGCGGCCAAAGAAATGCGCTCAAGAGGGGCGTTAAAACGACAAATGCAATTTATCGGTAAAGTCATGCGGCGTCTTGATGCAGAACCGATTGCCCAAGCCCTGGCCCAGTTTGACCAAGTTAAACTGGCTGAAACCGAGCGTTTGCATGAGGTTGAGCAGCTCCGAGCGGATTTGCTTGAACACGGGGATGCGGCTTTAAAAGGGGTTTTGCAGCGTTTTCCTTCGGCGGATCGGATGCAATTGCGACAACTGGTGCGCCAAGCGCAAAAATCAGACAACATCAAATATCGGCGCAGCCTATTTCAAATGTTAAAAGCACTGCTGCATGCTGAAACAGACACCGGCTCAGAATAAAAGGAAAAAATATGTGTCATTGTGGATTAGATCAAGCGTATGAAGACTGTTGTGGTCAGTATCATCAAGGCCTGGCCAAACCGCCGACGGCGGAAGCACTCATGCGTTCGCGGTATTGTGCTTTTGTGGTGCAACAGATTGATTATTTAGAACAAACCCTATACCCCACGCAGCGGCATGATTTTGATGCAGAGAGCAGTTTGCAATGGGCCAAATCCTCTGAGTGGTTAGGCCTGGAAGTGTTGCAAACAGACAAAGGCCAAGCAGAAGATACCGAGGGTATGGTCGAGTATATTGCAAAATTCAAAAACCAAGGGCGTCAACAGCAGCACCATGAAACTGGGTCGTTTGTCAAAGAGGACGACCAATGGTACTACATGAGCGGCAAAATGGCGGTGCAAGCCACCGTGAAGCGGGACGGCGAAAAAATCGGCCGGAATGCACCTTGCCCTTGTGGCAGTGGCAAAAAATACAAAAAATGTTGTGCTTGATTCGGCGTTAGTGATTAGGCGTTAGTGATTAGCGCTCAGGTAAACATCGTACCGAGTGGTTTTGCCGGATAACGCAAAATCGGCAGCGCGCTGACCCAATGGCGTGCTGTGCATCGGTAATTTGACCACAACCCGGTGTTGGGCGACGGCCAAAGCGGCGGTGAGTAATTGTTCAGCATCTTGATCATCGCCAACCAAATCCCGCAACACACGCATGTCCTTTTTGACTAACGCGGAGTGTTTTTTGCGCGGAGGGTGCATGGGGTCAATGTACACCGCATCAACTTCAGGCATGTCTGGGGTGGTTAAATAATGCTTCGAATCATCGGTGTCAATTTGCATGCGTTGCACGATGGGGTTAGCCCAGGCGCTCTGTTTGGCCCGGTGTAAGCCATCTCGAACTAACGCAAAAATGGCCGTACAGCGTTCTACCCCCATCACGCGGCGGCCGGATGCGGCGAGTAAAAACGCATCTCGGCCAAAACCTAAGGTCACATCCAAAATCGTCCGATTCTTCTTCCCGATGGCTTGTATTAACGCTTCTTGTGCCAAGGCCTTGGGCTGTATGCGGTGTTGCATTTGGGGCGTGTTAAAGTCGATGTGTAAAGGCCGCATCTGGGTGTGCATACTGCGCAGCTCAAGGTGTGTTTGTGTCAGATACAACATATATTGGTAGGTTTCTGGGCTGTCGGTGACGGGGAGGTGGAGCGCATGGGCAAAGTCATTTAACTCTGCGCGGTGCTCAGGATATACTGAAGTCAATCCAATTAATGGTCGAGTCGCCATGTCATGCCAATACTGTGAATGAGGTTAAGTGTTTATGTCTTACGACGTTTTAAATTTGTTTCATGATAAACCGGGCCGGTGGGAACGTCACCTACAACGTAAATACCAAAACCCGTTGTTTGCCGATCACCAGTCGATTACAAAAAACCAGATCACGCAAGCGCAAGCCAAAGATGCGGCCGAATTGGTTGCGTTTGACCAAGCTTTTCGGCAGATGATCGAAAAAACCATCGCACTGCCGGACAACGCACCGAGTGAAACGGTGTTAGCACTGAAAGAAGACATCGATAAATTGTATGAAACCTCGGCCAGATTACGCGCTGATCAAACCGACAAACAACAGGCGCTGATTAAACTCATGGCGGTGATTAGCAAAACGGTGCAGGTCAGTGCAGGTAATGATGCGTTTGCTAACAGCCAGTTAGCACAAGAAAATCTGGCGCGGGTGGCGCACTTTGAGCTGTTGCGTTACCCCATTGTGGCGGATATTCTGGGGGAAGACTCCCCGATACAAGCCCATGAATTAACCCCAACGTTATTGATTGAATCCGAAAGACCCTTACAAGCAGTGATGGGGCTGTTTGAAGTGGAACAAAAACGCCTCATTTTTCAAGAAGGCACGGATGCCTTGGCGACGTTAAAAGATCAAGGCATCGACATTCCGTTTGCGGATGAGCGTTTACAAGAAATTGGGGCGTTGGTTTAGTCCGCCGTGACTTGTGCCACCACCCGGTTGCGGCCATCGGCTTTGGCCGCGTATAACCAATGGTCGGCAGCATCCAGCAATTGGTGCGGTGTGCAGATTCGGCTGGGGATGCAAGCGGTTCCCCCGAGGCTGATGGTGACGATGTTGGCGGCCGTAGAATGCTGGTGTGGGATCTGTAACGCAGCGACTGCCGAGCGCACGGCTTGGCCGACTTTGTTAACCCCGTTCAGATTTGTATCGGGCAAAATACACACAAACTCTTCACCGCCGTAACGTGCAATCAAATCTGGCGGACGCCGGATTTGTGTTTCCATGGCCGCCGCAACCGCTTTTAAACAATTATCCCCAGCCGTATGGCCGTAATGATCATTGTACGGTTTGAAAAAATCGATATCGATCATTAACACGCCTAAATGGGCTTTTGAACGTAAAGCCCGCGTCCATTCTTGTAATAAAAATTCATCCATCCGTCGTCGATTAGAAATGCCGGTCAATGCATCGGTATGCGACAGCGCGAGTAATTCGTGGTGCATGTTTAACAAAGCGCGCCGCTGCTGCAACAAGGTTAAATGATTTTTGATTCTGGCTTTGAGGATGCTTGGCCGCAGCGGTTTGGAGAAAAAATCCACCGCCCCCATTTCCAAGCCTCGGACTTCATCTTCTTCAGACGCGCGGGCGGTGATTAAAATCACCGGAATATCGCGAGTAGCTGGATTGTCCTTCAGTTGACGGCAGACTTCAAAACCGTTGGGATCGGACAGTTGTAAATCCAACAAGATCATGTCTGGGGGTAACTCAGCGCTGGCGAGTGTTAAAGCTTGGGCACCTGTGTGGGCGATATCGAGCACATAATCGGGGTGTAAGAGTGTGTTAAATAACGCAATATTTTCCTGTACATCGTCAATAATGAGAATTCTGGTGGGCGTCTCTGATTGGCGTACGTTCATGCAGTTGTGTTCTCTAATCTCGCAGGAGGGCTTTTAGGTAACCAGTATAGAGTATTCTGAGGGATCTGGGCTTGCTCCAGCAGATTCAAAAGCGGCAGTTCGCTGAAACAAAAGCACCCAAAACGCGCTAGCGCATGATCTATTGTTCTTCAAAATCTGATAGCACTCAGTATACTGCATCTTATTTTGGCGCAGAACACGCTGTCGACCCAGAGAGGGTGGCAAAAAAATTTTCGTTAATCCTGTGCAGAGGACACCGCTAAAAATTCTGTAAAAGGCCGGTTGTTTACGGTATATAACCTAATTTCTGGCTTGAAACCCGTTCCGTCACAAAAGGGGCAAATTTCTTTGTGAACGGAGTCCACAATCAAGGTTTTTGATGTTTTATCCATTTTGGGGCAGATTAAATCAATATACCGATAAATCCCTGCCCATTGGATCACCCCTTTCGAGGGGGCTTTTTTAGCAAAGTGTTTCTGCACCAGACCGTGGAGAAATACCTGTTTATCCAACGCTGAGAGGGTTGAGAACGGCACTGAGAAATCAAATAGCTGTTCTTCTGCAAACCGTTTAAGCGCAGGTTTGATGTGAGTCCGCATAAAACTTTTCAGCTTTTCTGCAATGTGTGAATGAAAAAAGTCGGTGTCTACAAGAGTGCTTGCAGGATTGAGAATAATAGTGGCTGAATCATAAGCCTCCAAGTAACCAGCGCCGTTGCAGGAGACACAGGCATTTAAATAACGGTTGAAGGTTGCTGGTGTGACAACCGGGGTGCCAATCATGTGTTGTGACACCGATATTGCACGCGTGGCATATTCCAATAACACGTCTTTATGGACGACGGACAACCAGCCGCTACCAAACGTATAGGCTTTCTCAGCCGTGTCAGCAAGTACACGAAACTGCCAAACATCAAAATGCCCACGCATTTTTAATGTCTTGTTAATGTATTTTATCGCATTTTTTAATGGCGCTTGTTGGCCCGCATGGTAAAACGCTTCAAAGCCTAACGCTAACAGCTTTTTGATACGATTTTTTATTTCAGTCAAGGCGACTTTTTCATAATTTGCTAGCTCGACAGTAAAGGGGTTAAACATAATACACTCATACTGAGCCTCAGCAACGGCTTGCAATAATTCAGATTTTGATCTAAAAAACGTAAAGCCTTTACCATCAGATTTTATCTGATATTGTTGCGCAAATTGTTCCTCGAAGGCAAAATTTTTGCCGGTTAAATACAGTTCAGGGCAGTCTGGTTGAGCCTTTGTCGCGGAGTATACTTTGGGTTGCACGGGCTCATCGCTAAGAAAAATTTCATTCGAAGGCAATGATTCATCGCGTAACGCCTGTGCCGTTAAAGAATTTTTGTGTTGTAGCAATTCTGTGTAGGTGCCGGAAAAAACGTGTTTTCCCCCTTTTGCGCCGGCGCCAGGCCCCAAGTCAATGATAAAATCACTATTGCGTACGATATCCAGGTTATGTTCAATGATGATGATCGTATTGTTGTGTTGCACAATTTCATCAAACAATTCGAACAGTCGGCCAATATCTTTTTGGCTTAATCCTGCTGTTGGCTCGTCCAACACATACAAGCATTTGCCACGGCGAATTTTATCTTTGCCATCAAGTAAACTCTTGGCAAGTTTGAGACGTTGCGCTTCACCGCCACTTAAGGTCGGGGTGGGGCGCCCTAGTGTCAGATGGTCGAGACCCAGTTTGCTTAAGGTTTGCAGACAAAACGCTAAAAACGCGTGTTTTTCAAACAACGAATAGGCTTGCGCCACGGTTAAATCCAGCACATCGGCAATCGATAATGCTTCATGCTTGGCCTCTAGTACCGTGTGGTTGTAGCGTTTTCCCAGACAACCTGGACAGGTTGTCTGGTCTATTTCTCCAATGCCTTGACAAAATTCACATTGCCCGTCCGGGGTGTTGAAACTGAAATGGGCTTTGTTCAAATCCAGCATAGCGGCTGTTGGGCTTTGCGTAAACAGGTCACGAAGGGCATCAAAAAAACCCATATAGGTTGCCAGAATTGAGCGTGCATTCAAGCCAATTTGGCTTTGATTGACGGCCACCATGGTTTCAATTTGATCAAGATGTTCTGCGTGTTTCAGCAAGCGCATGTTAATTGTGCCGTCCACCAAGTATTGTTTGAGTGTCGGGACTAATACGGCGTGAATTAAGGATGATTTACCGCTGCCAGAAACCCCTGTAATCGCAACGACACCGCCTAAGGGAATGGTAAAATTTTCGTTATTGATGTTGTTACAAGTGACACCGGTGAGTGTTATCGCAGACTGAGTATCCAATGTCTGGTGGATGCGTTGGATACTCGGTTGTGTGATGGCATAACGTTCCGCCGCATCACTGAATATGACGTTCCCGCCGTGTATGCCGCTACCCGGCCCTAATTCAACAAGATAGTCTGCATGCTGCCTATAGGCTGAATTGTGTTCTGAAATAATCACCGTATTTTGGCGATCTCTGAGTGCCTGGATCAGCCGGATAAATTTTTGGTTATCATGGGCATGCAGCCCGATGGAGGGCTCATCTAAAATATACAGTAATTGGTTATGCTGCGTATTCAGTTGGCTGGCGACTTTAATGCGCTGCAATTCACCACCGCTTAAGGTATCTGTTGCACGGGCCAAACTGAGATAACCCACGGTGGCGATTTGTAGTTGGTGCAGGATGTTGAGCAGTTTGGTGGGCGGATCGGGGATTTTTTCAAAAAAGAGTACGGCTTCATCCACGGTTTTCGCCAGCAATTCTGAAATATTTTGGCCATGGTAATACACGGCGTTGGCTTTGGCATTTAACCGTGTGCCTTGGCACGTTGGGCAAGCTGCTTCAGTGATGAATTTGGCAATCGCAGGTTTGTTCGCATGTTTCAGCAGTTTTTTTTCGATTTCCACCCGCACCCATTGCTGGGCATTGTGACTGAGCTCTGCATAGGTTTGGTTGCGATTTATTTTATGCTGTTTGCAGAGTTTTTCAAAATGGTCGTCACACAATAAAATATACTTATAACAGCGACCATTGTGCGGCAGATTGAGAAAAGGTTGTTGCAGGGTTTTGCCAGGTTGAATCAGCGCTGAATAGTCCACCGTCATCATGCGGCCATGTCCTTGGCAGGTCGTGCACTGTCCGTTATCGCCGCTTGCAGCATTGAAGGACAATAGGCTATTACGGATGGGATGATAAAATAGGTGACAATCTGCGCAAAAATAGTCGTGCTTGAAATGGTAGGTGGTGTCGCCAACGTGCAGCGCAAAACCCTCCTGCGCTAAGGGTGTATAGGTCTGTAAGCAAGTATACAGCTGCTTTGAGCCTTTGAAAGTGCCCACAGGTATTTTCAGGGTATGGGCATAGTTAGCATTGAAGGGTTTTAGGGTTTTGACTTTTTTGGTTTTGAGTTTGTCATCATAGCTAGAGATATGTACGACTTCCTGAACCCCTTGAGTTTTGAGTAAGCGGATGTCGCTGGTGCAGTCGCTGTATTTTTTGTCTGTCACCATTGCGAAGACTTCAAGACGTTTGTTGTGATAGTGCTTTTCGACTAAACGAACAATGTCCGTTAGGGTGGGTTGCGTGATATGTGTGCCACATTGACAGATGATTTTGCCGTGTTGTATGAAGGCTTCTCGAATCCGTTCATGCAGGTTGGTAACGGTTGCAAGGGTGGATGTTATCGATGCTTGGAGACCGCGTTGTTTGATGACAACGCATTCGGGTAGGTTGTCTATTTGCTGGAATTTTGGCCGGATGGCGTAATCGCGGCAAGTGGCATGACCAGAGGCTATTTTTTCACGTCGCTGCGCTTCTTTGGCGAGGACGTTGTAGATAAGGCTGGATTTCCCCGAACCGCTTACGCCGATTATGGTGGTGATTTGATTTAGGGGGAGGGTTAGGTCTATGTGTTTTAGATTATTTTCGTGGGCAGCGGTGATCAATATATTTGGTTTGGCATTATGCATTTTTATAACGACTGTATTCAGCATCAGTTTCAAATTTAGAATATTCTTTTACTTCGGGATTATGTTTTCCTATGATAGGGAATATTTTTTTCTCTTCTTCAGAGCAATCCATAGATTTTAATTGTTCACAAGAGTAATCCATAGATTTTAATTGTTTATAAGACCAACCCATAGATTTTAATTGTTCACAAGACCAATTCATAGATTTTAATTGTTCCGGCGTAAAATTTTCTGCGTGATTTACATTTATACCTTCTCCTTTAGCGTCCTTAAAACAAGCATCTTTTAAATTGCTGTGTATAAAAGTGCTTCCCCATAGGTTAGCGCCTTGGAACTCGCATTCAGATAAGTCACATCTTATAAAATTACACCCTATCAAGTCTACCTCGATAAAAGATATCCCTTTAATTCTGCAATGAAAAAAAGTGACGCCATTTAACTTCTTTATAGCATTCGTAATGATCGTTATGTTTTCAGAATCAACTTCAGTATCGATGTTGAAAATAAGTAGGTTTGAAAGAGAAAGTGGATTCTTGTGGTCTTCATCAATATACTTAAGAAGTATTTTTTTTACCGACTCTAACGCTACAGGGATTGTCCTAAAGCTATCAGATATTTTTAACTTGACTGGGTCGCTTGTTAGCATATCTTGAATTTCTTTTTTACATGATTTGCTAAATATCTCATACCTTTTGTTGTCAGTTTGATAATAGTACCCATCAATTTCTTCTAAAGCAGTATTAATAACTTTAATGATGGGGAGCGATAGTTGATTTATAGCGGTTAGGACTACTTCGGTAAACTCGGGGAATTTACTGGCATAAGTGTAGATGAGATTTATTCCCATTATTTGTTTAATAGGCTGGTCATTAGACAATAAATTTGTACCATCCAAAAATGCCTTAAACCCCATTTCTTGATTGAATTTTTCCTGATCAATTTTTAACTGCGACGTAAAAAATTGTTTATTATCCTCTAGCTGTTGTATTGTACTTTCTGCTTGTTTGTGAAAAGCATTATTCCTGATCCCAAATAAAACCAAAGAAAAGAGTGCTCCTGCCCCAGCAAAAATATGAAGTATAGTAAGATCCTCCTCTATTTGCTTTTCTAATTTATCTAGAAATCCACCGCAACTTACATAGCCTACTTTTACTAAAAAGGTGTACATTATAAAAAATAACGCGGAGGCAGCTATCAGAATAAACGCTTCATCCCAAATATCTTTGCCTGCCTTGATTGGTTTTTTCTGAAAAGTTACCCCGCAATTTAGGTTGTTAAATATTTTGTTTTTTTGCGTCGACCTGAAGATAGTATAAAGCAACAGAAGCGTAATAAGAAAAAACAGGACAAATAAAATGGCATCGCAAAATAGTGTGTTGGTCATTATTATTTTTCATCTTTATAAAATAAAAAAAACATTTTATTTCTATAACTCGTTTCCACCAGATCTGAATAAGAACGCGAAAATGATTTCGTTACTTCAGGGTTGTAAATTAGAAAATACTCTACCGGTAGGCGTTTTAAACCGACTTCAAAACCAGCAGCAAAAAACACATCCGCCACTTCCTCCAACGAATAATCATACACCGGGTAGTCTTCTTCAGCACGGATCACCCGACGACGATGCGGCCACAAGGGATTTTCAAGATGTGATCCCATGGTGGCGAAATAATACCCACCTGGTTTTAGCGCACGCATTATCTCATTTGCATGTTGTGCCAAATCAGGCAGTGTATACAGAGTTTCTTGAGAATACGCTACATCAAAGTGGCTTTCATACTGTGATAAATCATCATAGTGCCGATAGCGGATATGTTCATTTTGATAAGCTTCCTGTGCTGCGTGCAAATGATCCGAATCAATTTCCACGCCAACGCCTTCAGCCAAATCATCCATCAATGCAAATACCGGCAGAAATTTTCCTTCTCTTGAGCCGAAATCCAGTACGGTTTTTGGCGTATCCGGCGCAATGACTTTTTGCGAGGCTTGGATCATGGAAATCCAAAAGGGTAAATTACCATGCATGCCCACCACTTTGTGGGCGTGTGAAATATGAAAATCAGTCTTCATAAGCAAAACTCACAAAAATCTCTCGGGAATTGAGTTGTCCGGTTTCATCTAGCTCAATAGACGCCTCTTCTCTATCGTGCAGGGTACGTTGATTGTCTAAAATCAGCATATCGCCAGCGCTCAAACGATACCGCTGCCGATGGTGACGACAGACATCCAAAAACTGCTCAATCATCAAACGCTCTTCCTGAGGTATGGATAATTGCTTTTTATAGTAATGAAATCGGATGCGTGTTAAATCGAAGCGCACCCAATACTCATCGGCTTGGTGAACCAAAATGGGGGCTTTAATTAGAATTTCTTGGCGGCTTTCACCATAAGCGGAGACACCGTAAGATAACATGGGGACAGGGTGATTTAGCAATGCTTCCAATAACGCAGGGTCATTCGCCTGCAAATCCCACACGATTTTGCTGATTGGCACCACCCCGTTCCAGCCAAACGCTTGACCACAGGGGTCTTCTCTCAGTACCTGAATAAAACCGTATTTGGGTTGCACTGAGTCTATTGCATCATCCGTGTGTAATTCAATGGGGCGATAATGGCAACCAGAATAGGCACAATCCAGCTTAATACCCGTGTATTCCACGTTTCCGTAATATCTTCCGAATAATTTTACAAAGGATTCAAAAATGGTTCTGTTGCGATTAAAACCAATATTTTTGAGTACCACATGGCAATCATCTTCTAACAGTTTTGATACCGCGTTAAAAATTAACGTAAAATGCGGATCACCGCGAACAAAGTCATCCGCTTCTGGCTGCATAAACACAGCCATTCTTTCAGACTTTTCTGCGATCAGTCCGCTCAACGTTTTCGAAATGGATAAAACGGCCATCATTTAATCGCTTATCGACACGAGGTGGAGCTGCAGCGATTCGAATCACCGGTTAAATCATGTCCGAAATGATGTTGAAATAACTCACGGGTCAGTTCAAAACCACGTGCCATATCGGCCGCTGTTTCAGTTTCCGTCAGACCAAAATAAGGGTGGTGATGTAGATAATATCCCAGCACCTTTGCGCAGTCATCCATATAGTTTTTTGTGTCCAAAATATGGAAATGCCAATACTCATCAAGAACTTTATTCGGTACCAAGCCTATTTCAGCGCCATAAACTTTGTGTAATACCAGCCATTTTTTATACAGCATTTCCACCAGCAATACTGTTTCCTGATCCCACCCATAATAAGAGATGAGCGTTGCATTCTGATCCGTGAAATCCAGGTTTTCCATCGCGACCAGAGCTGCCTCAATACTCTCAGCAGAGGCATATTCATTATCGCTCACCGTCAAAATGGCTGAACCAGGCAAGGTATAATTGTCTAAATCAAAGCTTGGTGGTATGTTCATTGCGCGTATCCTATTATCATTAATTTGTATTTCATTTTTATTGCTTTCGTCGCTTAGCACTAATTTTCTCCTTGATAAGGATTTTCCTATCTCGTGATAAATTATCCTTACCACTGGCGTGTTTTCCAAACAGTTGACTACCCAGTTCCCAAGAAGAAGGTTGTTCAACGTCAATAAAGGCAACAATATTTTCCCGCATTACGAGGCGAAGAGTGATCATTTTTTCCTCCCACGATGATAATATTGTAATACGTAGGGCTGAAATATCAATCTTGAAAATAGTCGTAGCCCCGTTTGCTGCTCCAATCATATATCATCCTGATCAACTGTCAGAACCCTCTTTCGTTCATTTCAGTCTGCTTGAGTCATTCAGGACACATTTCGCGAATCAAATATTTTGGTGGATGTCGGCAATTTTCAATGGTGTTGAGAGCATATTCAGGAGTACTGGAATATCGGTCGTAAGCTTACAAATCAAAGGCAGCTACATTTCGTAGAGGATTTCATCAGCGTTTGATTCAAAAGAAAAATAATATCGGGTAATCTGTCCCCGGATGAGCTAGATGATGTATATCACGCCGTTCAAAAAGGCGTTGATATGAAAATCGGATTAGACATAGTCCACACAGGTTCATTGCTTGTAAAATAGGTGTGTCTCGCCCCATGGCGCAACAAGATGATTTACACTCAACCCGTTAACAAATAAGGTTAATGCTTTGATTGTAAAACACCCGCGCCAGTCCGTTTCTCGCGGATTATCCCTTGCCATTTTCTAGTCGCTGTCGTTTAATCACAGGATCATGATCCTTCTAAAAGGGACTTGCGCCCTCTAAGTTTAAATCTATGACGGGCGTACACAAGGTGCTCCAGCCAGCACCAAAAATTGAGTTAAACCATGCAATCAGACGCTTTTTATTCACACTTGAAAGATGCGATTGAGATCAACAAAGAAAGAAAAAAAATCTATGCAAAAAACACCAACAATCAATCAACTTTTATTTCTAACTTTATGATTTTATCAGAACAAATGTTGTTGCCAGTAGCAAAATACTTTGATTGGAAAGGAAAAAAATTTAACGCAGTCGGAATTCCTATTGTGATTAATGATTTTGTTTCCATGGATAATATCAAGAGCGTTCATGAAGAACCTGCGTATAAAAATAGCGTATCAGAGGCGCATCTGAAGCAATTAACAATTTCCATGCGTGAGTTTAAAAAATTATTAATTGCTTCTTTGGAAAAATATCAATTTGAAAAAACATGTGAAGCAACCGAAAATATGATCAATACCGTGTCATCGGTTGAATCCCTCTCCTGTTCGCATTTTTCTATGCTTAAACATTTACTCGAATCTATCGGATACGCATCAGTCAACGCAGTAAATTACTCAAAATCAAGTTGTGGTAAAACAAAAAAATTGTCAAAACAATTAATAATGATACAGGCAAATGGATTGACTGTGGCCTTAAAAATAGATCTACAAGCTCAGAAAATACAGGCGTTAGGGGAAGGCATTATCGTCAATGATGTACCTGTGATTCCATTTTTATCCCAGTGGCATGCGGTAAAAAATACCATCAAATAACATGAGTATGATGCGTTTGGCGTAGCGAGAAGCCGCGTTGGGCGTAAAACTCGTGAATAAAACCAAGGAAAAAAGAGATGAAAACAATGAATTGTACGCAGCTTGGTGGTGCGTGTGAAAAAGAATTTCAGGCGAGTACCTTTGAAGAGATCGCAGATTTAAGCAAACAACACGGCATGGAAATGTTTGAAAAAAAAGATCAAGCGCATCTGGAGGCAATGAATAAAATACAGGCACTGATGCAAAAACCAGAAGCGATGAAAGATTGGTTTGACAGCAAGCAAAAGGAATTTGATGCTTTACCTGAAGATTAAAACAAGCCAGTTTTGATGGCATAATTCACGCTTGGGTGAAACGGTGGACAATATCATTATTTGGCATAATGTGGCCTCAACCCCTTGTGCTGCCTTGTCGTGCGGTATCTCATGGCGCGGGTTTGGTGAGGTTAACTGGCGTGTTGTGATACTGGGTGTTGCTATTTTTTTTTTGCTCGTTATAATCGATTATCGCCCGTTATAATAATAAAAACATGCGGTTATCGTGAGCACGATGCCGAAGGAGTGACATTATGGAACCTGACCTACTCAGAATTATTCTCATCATTTTTGCGTTAGTCAGTATTTTCTCGATTTATGCCTGGGATCGTATGCGCCGTCGCACACAGGCTGAGTCCGAAGTGATGACCGGTTTTCATGCAGATTCGCCGGATATTTTACAGGATGAGGCGGCCTCAACCCCCGAGCAAGCCTCCAATGATGTGCTGGGTAAAGTCGCGTTACCTTCAACCCAAGCCAGTAGTAAGCAAGCGGCCACGAAAAAACCGTTACCGTCTTTTTCCGGTAAAAAAGTCTTTCCGGGGGTTAAATCACCCCAGCTTGTTTCCGCCGCGAAAACGGCACCAGAGCCACCACGTGTGGCGGCTGAGCCCGCGATGCCTGCGCTGGAAAAAATTATTGCCTTGAGTATTGTCGCAGCCAAAGGGCAAACACTGGAAGGCAAGCGTATTATGCGGGCGGTGCATAATGAAGATATGCATTTTGGTGAGATGAAAATTTTTCACCGATTAGATGAAAATAAGGATGTGTTATTCAGCTTGGTTAACATGGTTGAGCCCGGATATTTTGATCTGGAGACCATCGAGCAGGCGCACACACCGGGCGTGACGTTTTTTATGCGTTTGCCAGGGTCGAAAGACAGTATGGCGATGTTTTCGAATATGTTATTTACCGTAGAGCGTTTTTCAGCGACGTTGCAAGGGCAGGTGGTGAACCAGAAGCGAGCGCCCTTGAATAAAGACATGTTGACCGAACTGCAAGATGAAATCGTGCAGTTTGATCATGAAGTCAGAATGCGCTTGGTGCCGACTGTACTTTCATCGAATGGGTAACGCTTAAATCCAACGCGATATACTGCTGGTAAGCTGTTGAATTTCACGCCCAGCACAAGTTTGAATACGTAAGTCGCTGGCGCGGATGCGATCCGCTTCCCGGATCGGTTGGTAGCTGACTAACATGGCTCTGCCGTGTAAACCACCGAGTAACTCTTTTAATGTATCGAGTTTATATAAGGCTTGGGCGCCTTGGCCATCATCATGTGCATCACGCCATTTCAAAGTTTTGCATTCAATGATGTATAAGCGGTTATCCGCAATGAAAACCACATCCAGTTCATTTTTGGTGGTGCCCTTGGGGTTTTCTCGGGTGACCACGACCCCGCGTTTGACATCTTGAATTTTGGGTTGTTGTTTTCTCAAGCCATAAATCACGCCATAAACATATTCTTCTAACCAACCGCCGTTGGCAAAAAACCGTGCAGTTTCGTCCTCGAAACGGAGTTGATTGCCACGCACCGTGATCAGGCGTTCTTGCTCAAACAAATCTAAGAGTTGCTGAAACGTGCTGTTGGCTGCGTAATGCCGCTCCATTGTTACGGCTAGATGCGGGCTGTTTTGGGCTTTTGAGGCCAAATAATTCATGCTGGCCAATGCCCGGTGATAGGTTTCCACCTCCTGCACGAGTAAATCGGTTAACGTTCGGATGTTTTGGGGAATGCCCGTATTGGGTGCCGAGGTTTGCATGGTTGCGCCATGGGCTTTTAACAGATCCGGGATTTTAATGCGGTCATCGAGATTGAACGCGGTTTTTCGGTCTGGGTATAACCACATCACCCGGTCTTTTTCTGGGTGGACATAAAAAATGGGCTTTTGGTGATCTCGAAAGGCTTCATAAGCGGCGATGCTCATGGGTTTGGTGCCACCGCTTGCATTCAACACCAAATCCTCTTGTGCGTGTTGCTCTAACAACTGCCACAGGCGTTCATAAATGTGGTGAATATCCCAAGCATCGTCCAGCGCCCATGTCGTGATTTTAATTCCCCGAGGTTGAATGATGGAGGCTAACCACGTCATTTGTTCGCGCATGTCATCACTCACCACAAAAATCACCGCGCGGGGTTTAAACAGTGGATCCATTAACGGGGTGAGGTTGGGCACAGTTTGGTGTGAGACCAAACACACGTGCGTCTGATGTTTTCGCATGGGGTTTTACCTTAGTTGTTGCTGCAAGAGATACATTCTACGGAACCCAGATTCTGGGCACGCGAGGGGTGACGGCACACAGTAATTCATAACTGATGGTGCCCGCGTAATCCGCAATGATGTCGACCGATAACGCCTGCCCCCAAAGGGTGACAGGGTCGCCAATGTGTGCGTGTGTGAGGCCGCGCAAATCAACGCTGAGCATGTCCATTGATACGCGGCCAATGAGGGGGGCTTGTTGGCCATGAATCAAAACCGGCGTACCGGAAGGGGCATGCCTGGGATAACCATCACCATAACCAATGCCAACCACACCCACCCGCATATCTTCTGGGCATGTCCAGGTGCGACTGTAACCGACCGCTTGGCCTTTTTTCAAGGCTTGAATCGCAATCAATTCGGATTGTAAGGTCATCACCGCTTGTAAGCCTGCTTCTGGCCCACTGTGGGCGGCGAACGGGGAGGCACCATACAGCATAATTCCCGGCCTGACCCAATCGTATTGAAAGCGTGTGGCGGATAATAAAGCCGCAGAATTGGCCAGGCTGCGTTCCAGCGGTAAATCAATGGCATCAAATTGGCTTTGTTGCTGCTGTATAAAGGGGTGGTTGGGTTGATCCGCACACGCCAAGTGGGACATCAAGCGGATGCTGGCGACATAAGGTAAGGCTCGCAAGCGTTCAAAGGCGGGGATAATTTGATCACAAGGTAAGCCCAACCGGTGCATGCCGGTATCGGCTTTTAACCACAGGTGGATGGGTTGGGTGAGCGGGGTGGCGAGTAATTGTTCGATTTGCGCGGTGTCATGTACCACGGCCTCGATGTGTTGGGCGGCACAATCGGCCCAGGCCGCTGTGGTGTTGACGCCTTCTAACAGCAGGATGGGTTTATCAATACCGGCGTGACGTAAGCTGACGGCTTCGTCCAAACGTGCGACGGCATACGCATCGGCGGCGTGTAAGGCTTCAGCGACGGCTAACATGCCGTGGCCATAAGCATTGGCTTTAATCACGGCGATGACTTTGGCGTTCGGGGCGCACTGTTTGGCGCGTTGCAAATTGTGCTGAAGGGCTGAAATACAGAGTGTTGCAGTCGGAAACGTCATGGTGATTGGCTCAGCGGCTGGGGCGAAATGATGAACGTTGAGTATACAAGTTTTTTGCGCAGAAGCCTTTGCCTTGAGGCCTTGGTAATCATACGCATAGACAAAACGCAGGCATCATCTATATAAATAAGAAGTGTCTAGGATGATGAGGGGTCTTCATGGCAAATTTATTGAACTTAGCAATGGCCGCAAGAATGGCGGGTGTCTCTCGGCGGGATGTGCAACAGCAAATTCGAGCCGGAAAATTACACACCTTTGAAGGCATGATTCGTGTTGCAGAATTGATTCGCGTGTATCCCAATGCGAAATTGGAAGATACCGAAATGTTGACGTTTGTTGCGGAGGTCAAACGTAATGCCGTGAATAAGTTGAATGAGGTTGACCCTGAGCGGTTAGTGCAGCAAATCGGCGAGCTGCGGCGGATGTTGGCGCAAGAACACCAAATGAGCGTGACGTATTTGCATATTATCCAAGGCTTAAAAAGCCGCTTGTTTGAGATGCAATCACAATGTGATAAAAAAGATCAGGCCATGTTACAAGCCCTCATGGCCTGGATTGGCACACAGATGGATGAGAATATAGTAGAGCTATAATGACCGCAAAAATCCAAATTTTACCGACCGGACACGAATTTTCTTTGGAAAAGGGGGAATCCATTTTAGAAGGCGGTTTGCGCCATGGTAAGGCGCTGGAATACAGCTGTAATAATGGCACGTGTGGAGACTGCAAGGCCAAGCTGATTTCAGGCCAAGTCGAAAAAATTGGGTTTTCAGATTATTGTTTTAGCCGTGAGGAAAAACGAGAGGGCACGGTGTTATTGTGCTGTGTCACCGCCGCGCAAGATGCGGTGTTAGAGGCGCATGAATTTGCGGGGGTGGATGATATTCCGTTGCAATCGATTGCAGCCAAAGTCTCTGCCGTTGAACGTGTGGCCGAGGATTGGGTGGTGTTAAACGTGAAAACACCACGCTCAAAATCGTTACATTTTTTGGCCGGGCAACAAGCCACCTTGAGCTTTAAAGGGTTACCGGTGCGGAATAAATCGATTGCCAGTTGCCCTTGTAATGGCCGCCATTTACAGTTTCATGTGCACCGTTCTGGCGGTGTTTTTTCCGATTATGTGTTTAACACGTTAAAGCCGGGGGTGCCGATTCAAATTGATGGGCCGGTGGGGGCGTTTGTGTTGGATGATGATACCTCGAATCCCCTGACGTTTATTGCGTATGATGCCGGGTTTGCGCCGATCAAAAGCTTATTGGATCATGTGTTTGCGTTGGAGCTGACGCAGCCACTGAAACTGTTTTGGTTGTCGTCCGAGCCGAAACCTTATCTGCATGCATTGTGTCGAAGCTGGCACGATGCGATGGATAATTTTGATTTTGAAGTGATTAATGTCAGCCAACAGCCTTCGGATATCTTGCGTGGGGTTGAGCACATTGTCGGCCAGATGGCGCACCTAACCACCCAATCGGTTTTGATGACGTTACCCGCGCAGGTGCTGGCACCTGCGCGCCAAGTGCTGTTGTCTGCGGGGGTGCTTGAAGCCCAACTGATGATTGATAAAATCGAAAAATATGACGCGATGAAGGCTTAATGACGACGCGCGCGTTTTTTGGTTTTAAATGCGGCGATGGCCGGTAGGATGTGGGTTAACGGCGTGCTGTCAATTGGTTCAAAGGCGGCATGGGCTTGGCTAATCAATTGATTGATATTGCTCACGGGGCCGACTAACGGGGTGTCATGTAACGTTGTCTGTAGCCCAGATAAGCCCCCAATTTGTAATTTGATGGCTTTGCCATGGGGTAAGGGCGCATCCAGGTGATCTAATTTTAACGCGAAAAAACAATTTTTCTGTAAAAACGTAATCCAAGCTTGGCAGCGCTGTTCCCCAGCCCCCGAACAACAATTGATGCCTTCGCGTTCTGCGATTAAGAATTTTTCTGCATGTTCGCACTGGCCTTGACGGCTCAGAATGGTTTTCGCAAACACACAGTTGTGTTGATTCACCGTTTCCAGTGTGGCTTTAAATTCGTGTTCATCCATGATGTTTAATTTTTACCGGTGAAGGAGCGGATCTGTCGGCGATCTCGTTTATTTGGTTTGGGGGTGTATTCTGTGTGTTGTAATTTGCGTTGTGCTAGGGCGGCATTGCGTTGTTGTACACTGTCGTCGGACTCGGCATATAACAAGCTGGCTTCTTTCGCGGGTCGGCGATGTTTACACATACCCAGAACGGTAATGTGCCATTTCATATCGCCCTTGCTGATGCTGACTTGATGGCCGATGGCCAGCATTTTACTGGGTTTGCTGCGTTGCCCTTGCACATGAATTTTACCGCCATTAATGGCCTCGGTTGCCAACGCGCGGGTTTTAAAAAAGCGTGCAGCCCATAACCATTTATCCAAGCGCAGGGTGTTATCGGTGGCAGTCATGGCGGTAGTCATGCGCAAGCCCCAACAAAGGGTCTAATTTGTTTTCCCGATCCAGCATCGACATATCGTCGTAACCGCCGATGTGTTGATCGTCAATAAAAATTTGGGGGACGGAGGTGCGCTGGCTGCGTTGCTCCATCTCGTGGCGCTTTTGCATATCCATATCCACGCGAATTTCTTTAAAGTCGACGCCCTTATGGCCCAACAGTTGTTTTGCGCGCACGCAATAGGGGCAAAATGGGGTCAAATAAACAACGACATCGGCCATTGCTGTCTCTCCTAATGATAATAGGCTGATGCTAACAAACCTGAGCGGGATGATAAAGCTTACAATCTCTGTATTTTATCAGGATTCAGTCACGCAGATTGGGGCTCAACGATAACACTTTGTTTGATAAAGTTTTCGTAGTAGAGTGAGGGCGACCGGGCAAAATAGCCACGGGATAACAATAACAAGCAAGTAGGAATGCAGTCATGATATTGGCATCACAAGTGTATCAAGATTTTCGATCACAAGGCCTTATTACCTCACAATTAGGCTTGGATGCTGCCTTTTCCGATGTGCAACCAGCGAACCGATGTGGGGCGACGGATTTGGTCTTTGCGGACAGTGATGCATATGTCGATGCGATCTTGAAACGGCGACCTTCTGTTGTGGTGACACAAGAAGCATTAGGCTCAGTGTTTGCCGAGCAAGGTTTTGCAGTATTGGTCAGCCCCAATGTTAAGTTAGCCCACGCCTTAATCCGGCAAAAATACACCGATACAGATTTTTATGCGACCGAATGGGCGCGCATTCACCCCGCTGCCCATGTGCATGACTCGGTGCAGGTTGATGAGACCTGTGTGATTGCTCCGGGGGCCGTGATTGGCGAGGGCGTTGTCCTGGGTAAACGCTGTGTGGTGATGGCGCATGCCGTGATCGAACATGATGCGGTGATTGGTGACGATAGCATTATTCACCCGCATGTGGTTGTGGGTTGGGGTTGTGAAATTGGGGCACGGGTTTTTTTAAAAGCCGGTTGTGTGATTGGCTCTGAAGGATATGGGTTTGCACAAGACGCCCAACGTAAAAGCCATCGCATTCCACAGCAAGGCAACGTTGTGATTGAGTCCGATTGTGTGATTGGGGCGAACTGTTGCATTGATCGCGCCACCTATGAAGAAACACGCATTCGGGCCGGCTGTAAATTAGATAATTTATGCCACATTGCACACAATGTGGACATTGGGGAAGACGGTTTGTTAACCGCACAAGTGGTCATCGCCGGTTCAACCACGATTGGTAAGCGCGTGATTATGAGTGGCCAAGCCGGGGTTTTGGATCACTTAACCCTGGCGGATGATGTCGTTTTATTACACCGCGCGGGGGTGACGCGGAATGTACCGGAGCCAGGTATGTATGCCTCCATTCCCTTACAACCTCTGCGCACGTATACGAAAAACGTGGTGGTACAGAAAAAATTGATTGATCTACACAAGAAAGTCAAAGAACTAGAAAAAGCGGTTAAATTGTTAACCGAAAAATAAAAAAATTAACAATAAGCGCCATCATCCCTGGTCTATACTAGGGGCAGTTAAGGCGCAGCATAAACCCTTCAGTCGTCAAAATAAGAGATAGGATAAAGGCGAGCATATGCCAATTCGTGTTGTAATTCCGAAAGAAACAAAAGCGGGCGAATGTCGTGTCGCATTGGTGCCGGGTATGGTGGCAAAACTGAAATCACTCGGTGTTGACCTTGCCCTACAATCTGAGGCGGGTCTGCCCAGTTATTTTCCCGATGAGCGTTATGATGTAGAGGTTGTTCAGGGTGAGGTTTATGCACAAGCCGATGTGGTTTTACACGTGCAAATGCCGAGCCTAGCAGCGATTGATCAAATGAAACCGGGGACGTTGCTGATTTGTTTTGCTCAAGCCCACCTGCATACCGAAGAAATTAAGCGCTTACAAACACAAAATATCACCTGTTATGCGATGGAGATGATTCCACGCATTTCGCGTGCGCAATCAATGGACGCACTGTCCTCGCAAGCGTCTGTTGCGGGTTATAAAGCGGCCTTGATGGCGGCGGGATTGACGGGTCGCTTTTTCCCCATGTTAACCACCGCAGCGGGCACCATTCGACCGTCTAAAGCGTTGATTATTGGGGCTGGGGTTGCCGGTTTGCAGGCCATCGCCACCTGTCGTCGATTGGGCGCGATTGTGGAAGGGTATGATGTGCGCCAAGCGACCAAGGAACAGGTGGAATCCCTCGGGGCGAAATTTGTTGAGTTGGCGCTTGATGCGGAAACCGATGGCGGTTATGCGCGGGAATTAACCGAGGCGGAAAAAGCCGAGGCCGAAGCGTTACTGGCCACACATGTGGCACAAGCCAATGCGGTGATTACAACCGCCGCGATTCCCGGTAAACCCTCACCAAAATTGATTACTCAAGCCATGGTTGAAGCCATGGTGCCCGGTTCTGTGATCATTGATTTGGCCGCAGAGGGCGGGGGGAACTGTGAATTGACCCAACCGGGTGAGCAAATCAACCATCAGGGCGTGATTATCTACGGGCCACTCAATGTGCCCAGTTTGTTGCCGATTGATGCGAGTGAAATGTATGCAAAAAATGTCTTCAATTTATTGAGCCTATTGATCACCGACGGCGAGATCAAGCTCGATTGGGACGATGAAATTGTCGCCAGTGCGCTCACGCACGCGGGTGAGATTCGGCATGAAGCGACCAAACAACGCATTCAAGGAGGCGTGTCATGAGTGGTGTGACAGCACTGTATATTTTTATGTTGGCGGGGTTTACCGGTTACGAAGTGATTGCGCGAGTCCCGGTGATTTTGCATACGCCGCTGATGTCTGGCTCCAATTTTATTCATGGCATTGTGGTGATTGGTGCGATGGCGGCATTAGCCACAGCGGATACCACGCTTGAAAAAGTGATTGGTTTTGTCGGTGTGTTCTTGGGGGCGGGGAACGCCGTTGGGGGGTACGTTGCGACCGAACGCATGTTGGATATGTTTAAAAGCAGTAAAGGAGGCAAAAGTTAATGGATAACTTAATACAAGCCAGTTATTTCCTGGCTGCACTGTTGTTCATTTTAGGCCTAAAACGCATGAGTTCGCCACTCACCGCCCGAGGCGGTGTGGTTTGGGCTGGGTGGGGGATGATCCTGGCCGTTGTGGTCAGCTTCTTTAATCCTGCGAGCAGCAGTATCACACTGCTGAATAATTTGGATTTAATGCTGGTTGCGCTGGTAACTGGCAGTGGCATTGCGTATGTCACGGCCAAACGGGTCGCCATGACCGACATGCCACAGATGATCGCCCTCTATAACGGTATGGGGGGTGGTTCCGCCGCAGCCATTGCTGCGGTCACGCTGATGCAAGCGGGCGGTGGGCATCAATCCCATGGGCATATGACGCTGGCGGTATTGGGCGGGCTCATTGGGGCGATTTCCTTCAGTGGGAGTTTAATTGCGTTTGCCAAACTACAAGGTTTGATTAAAAAACCCACGCGTTTTGCGATGCAGCAGCAAATCAATTTTGTGGTGTTTGCGGCGTCGATTGGCATCGGCATCATCATCGTCCTATCCGGCGGTGAGAGTGAGACGCCACTCTGGGTCATGCTGATGTTTATGTTGGCACTGGCTTTTGGGGTGTTAATGACCTTACCAATTGGTGGCGCGGATATGCCGGTGGTGATTTCATTATTCAACGCTTTTACCGGTTTGGCGGTGGGTTTCGAAGGTTACGTCCTGGATAACCAGGCCATGATGATTGCCGGAACGGTGGTCGGGGCAGCGGGTACTTTGCTCACGCAACTGATGGCCAAAGCCATGAATCGCTCCATTGGTAACGTTCTCTTCAGTAATTTTGGGGGCGGCGATGGGGCCGGGGGAGAATCGGTTGAAGGCGCGATGAAAGCGGCAGACCCGACCGATGCGGCCATTATGCTGGCATACTCAGAAAATGTGGTGATCATTCCAGGGTATGGCATGGCTGTCGCACAAGCACAGCACAAGGTCTGGGAATTGACACAAAAATTGATTGCTCGGGGTGTGCGTGTGCGTTTCGCCATTCACCCGGTTGCGGGGCGTATGCCAGGGCACATGAATGTATTGCTGGCGGAAGCCGGGGTGCCTTATGACCTGATTTATGACTTGGAAGACATTAACGCGGATCTACCGAATACGGATGTTGTGTTAGTCATCGGCGCGAACGATGTGGTCAACCCGGTTGCCAGAACAGACCCCAGTAGTCCTATTTATGGTATGCCGATTTTGGATGCGGATTTAGCCAAGAATGTTTTGGTGGTTAAACGCGGCCAAGGCGCAGGATTTTCCGGCATTGAAAATCACCTGTTCTTTAAAGATAACACCAAGATGGTTTATGGCGACGGCCAAGCCGTGGCAGGGGATTTGATTCAGGCAATGAAAGAGGTCTGATGTTGTTTTATCTCGCCACGTTGTGATCCAGCAACGTGGCGCTGTATGTGCCGCAGGTCGTATTTGTTACGACAATTTTCCCATTGTCTTGCTTTTGATTAGAGATTCAACGGCTGTATACAGATCCACTTCCACCATTCCAGTGTTGGATAAATTGCGAGGACACCTCGCTGAGCGAAATATCCCGGCACAGAGAGCACCCCGCTTACGTTTTCTCGGACGAGCAGGGCAATCCATTTTTTTCTAGCAAATATTCGGAGTAAGGTAAGCGCTTTGTTTGAATGATTGACGAATGATTTCCGCTTATCTAAAATCTAGTCAGACTAGTACACATGCTTATAAATTCAATCCCCATTGAATCACGGACAAAATAGAAAGCGTGCCAAATTTTCAATTTTCCTCTGCAAGAGGGATAATTTCACCTTACACCGCCAAACATTCCGTTATG
>Ga0256847_1000281_pt1 | contig 34650 bp, 58 predicted proteins | sample TeddybearmetaG_FD_189099 | JGI IMG/M metagenome (GOLD analysis project Ga0256847, IMG submission 189099) | Hydrothermal vent microbial communities from East Pacific Rise, Pacific Ocean - Teddybear | ecosystem: Environmental > Aquatic > Marine > Hydrothermal vents | place: Pacific Ocean: East...
AGTACGGTATATACAGATAACAAAACAATGGTTGGATTTAATAACCTCGGTTTTGATTATCCGATTATACATTATATTATGAATAATTATGATAACCTAACTGTTGAAGACATATACAGTGTGGCACAAAGATTAATAAACACACATTGGAATTTAAGGCATACAAATATAGTACGAAAACCACTAATCAAACAACTAGACTTAATGAAGGTTCATCATTTTGACAATGCTGCACGTTTAACATCTTTAAAAATGTTAGAAATAAATATGCAGATGTCAAACGTTGAAGACTTACCTTTTAAACCAGGTACGGTGCTAACAGATGCGCAAATGGATACACTTATTGAATATAATAAGCATGATGTATTATCTACTTTTAATTTTTATAAAGAATCAAAAGAACAAATCCAGTTAAGGTATGATTTATCAGAGATATATGGCGTCGATATGTTAAATCATTCTGATTCTAAAATTGGTTCTCAAATATTTATAAAATCATTAGAAGAAGAAGGGGTGAGATGTTTTGGGTATACTAACGGCCAGCGGCAAGCTATCCAAACTATAAGAAAGGATGTATCTTTAGTAGATTGTATACTACCTTACATCAACTTTGAGAATTATGAGTTTAAAGGGATTTTAAAAATATTTGAAAATAAAATAATTAGCGATACCAAAGGTGTATTTAAAGATTTAAAATGTATTGTTAACAATGTCGAATATATATTTGGTGTTGGAGGTTTACATGCCTCAGTAAGTAATAAATCTATATTAACTACTAACAAACGTTCAATAGTAGATGTAGATGTAAAAAGTTATTACCCTAATCTAGCTATAAAAAATCAAATATACCCTGCTCATTTAAGCGAGCAGTTTTGTTATATCTATGAAAAGTTATATCTTGAAAGAAATAAATGCCCTAAATCATCTGCATTGAACGCGGCTTTAAAGATTGCATTAAATGGGACTTATGGAAATAGCGGCAATAAGTATTCTCCTTTCTATGACATAAAATACTTATTAACCATAACAATAAGTGGTCAATTATCGTTATTGATGCTTGTAGATATGTTGTTAAAAATACCAACTCTTGAGATTGTTCAATGCAACACAGATGGTATAACTTATTCTGTTGATAACGAGTTTATTGATCTTTGTCAGCAAGAATGCAAGAAATGGGAAAATATTACTAATCTAGAATTAGAAACAGTTAATTATTCTCGATTTTGGGTAAGGGACGTTAATAATTATATTGCTGAATATGACGGTGGTTTAAAAAGAAAAGGGGCTTTTTGTTACGGCGATGAAATTGGATGGCACCAGAATCATTCAATGCAGGTTGTAGCCAAGGCCTTGACAGCCTACTTTGTGCGAGGGCAGTCTGTTCAGTCATTTATAGAATCTCATGCTACTTTATATGATTTTATGATCGCTTTAAAGGTTCCTAAAACATCAAGGTTAATGTGGTCGGGTGTTCATTTTCCCTCTACATTGCGGTATGTTGTATCAGATGATGGAAGTCAGCTGACCAAGATAATGCCAGCAAAGGGCAAAGTAGGCGACTATAAACGGGCAAATAGTTTAGATAATGACTATTATGACTTTATAAAAGAACAAGTAGGATCTAAATGGGACGAAAGGATTAATACTAAGAATAAGTCGAAGTATGAGGATAGGACCATTTCAATTAATGCCGGATATGATATTATTCCTTGCATGCACATTGATGATTTAGAGGGTGCAGATATTAACTACCAATTTTATATAGACCAGGCAAATAAAATAATTGATAAATTTAATTAAATAACTGTACTTTTATTATTTAACTGTGTTATAATTACCCATACTTTAAAAAGACGCAAAACAAGGGAATAAAATGACTAAAATTAAATTCAAAAAATCAGCTCATTACTATGAAGCTAGCGGTAGCTTTATGATGGATACTGTAAAGCTAAGAATATGTAAAGATGGAAAAAAATGGGATTTGAAATACTTGAAAGAAGGCGAACTAATGTTTAAATGTTTTTCAGAACACGTAACAAAAACAGATGCAAATGAGTCGGCTAACTATTACTTTGGGGTTTAATCTAATGAGTGGGCAAAAAACCTACTGTAAATACGTTTGCCCTTATTGCGGCAACCGTATCGGGGCTAACGGGGCATCACGAGCCGCCCACGGACGGATGCACGTTAGAACTGGCGAGGCTATTGAAGTGAACCACATGCACATTGATTACAGAGGACAGATTGAATTTATCCCAAACCCTGAATATAAGAATAAAAACAGGTGATAAATGAAAAAGGAGCAGGAGTTCTTGCAGGTAGCTACCACTGCAACTTCATTGTGGTTTGAAAGATAGTATTCTATGATTTAACGGGGATAAGTATGAATGATATTTTTGAAAGATCTATAGATTTATTACATAACGCCCCCCCCCAGGTGATATGGGAAATGGATGAAATTACTTACCTTCGATGTAGACAGCTCAGGGATAGTCAAGGCAAGTACTTATGGATTAAAGATATAGAGTTTCCCGGTATGCCGGGAACATTATTTGGTTATGACATACACATACGTGGGGGTAAAAATAAGATACATCGTCTGTTATACTTATTTGAGAGTGGGACATCTGTTATTATAGATGAGGCTAAAAAATGAACAGGAAGGAATTTAGGGCGCACTTAATTAAGTCTGGCTGGGTGGTTAATAAAGTTAATAAAAATATATTAACAAATGATAAGGGTAGAATGAGAATTAAACTCAAACCGAAATATTACAAAGCTACTATAAAAAATGATCTAAATAAATGGCAAAAGTTTAGACAGAGTGTATACTCAATAATAAAACCAGGTACTGAAAAATGACGAAACATCAATTTAAAGAATATTTGATAAAGCAGGGATATAAACAAGAAGCATTTTATCCAAATAGACTTACTTTTGATAAGGAGATACGTTGCAGTTTAGGGACAAAATCGTTTAGGTTAGAAAAGTTAGTTTGTGGAGAATGGGAATTAGTATATTCTGACAAATATACTAAAGCTAAACATTACCGCTTTTTTTGATTAAAAACAAACATAATAAATAATGTTAGAGGCGATTATATGAAACAAGAATTAATAACAGTAAATGATATAAATCCAATAGAAATCTTCACCGGTGATGGTCTTGATGAGGTGCTTCATAATATTGAGCAGGAAGTTCTATCCTTTGTTCCTGATTTATCTACAGTTACATCGAGAAAAGAAATTGCATCATTAGCGCGTAAAGTTGCCAGTTCTAAAATAGTACTAGATAACGCAGGTAAAGACTTGGTTGCTGAATGGAAAACAAAAGCAAAGTTAGTTGATTCATCCAGGAAAGCATCAAGAGATTTTCTTGACCTACTTAGAGATAGAGTAAGGAAGCCATTAACTGAATGGGAGAAAGAAGAGGCTGAGCGCATTGAAAAAGAAAAGCTAGAAAATGAATTAATAATAGCTTATGAAGAAGCACTTAATCTTGATTCTATTTTTAACAAAGAAATGGAAATAGCCGAGCGTGAACGATTAATAAGGGAAAAAGAAGAAGCTGAGCAACAAAGAATAGCTTATGAAGAAGCAGAAAAAGAACGACTGAAGAATGAAGAAAGAATTAAAAAAGAAGCTGCAGAGTCTGCAAAATTAAAGGCCGAACAAGAATCACAAAGAAAAATTGATGAAGCAAGAAGATTTGAAGCGGAAGCAATAGCTAAGGCCGAACGACTAGAAAAAGAAAAGTTACAAGATAAAGCTAATGCAGATCGTGATAAAAGAAATGCTGTACTAGAAGCTGAAAGAAGAGCAAGAGCTGAAGCTGATCGTATAGAGAATAACATAAAGCAAGAAGAACATAGAAAGCAAAAAGAGATTAATAGGCGCAATAATGATTTAAACCACAAAAGAACTATAAATAGTCAGGCTCTTAATTCATTTGTTGCAGAAGGAATTGATACAAAGACAGCAAAAATAATAATTTCACTAATTAGTAAATACAAAATACAGCACATTTCAATAAACTATTAACAGTGATTATGTGATTGATAATGAATTGGCGGATTTAATCCGTGCTAACAATAAAATAAAGCGATTACAAGGTATGCTAGATGCATCATTATGTAAGCCAGAACAATCACCAGACTTCCATTATCGTGTTGGGTATAGTGAGCAAAAATCACTTGATTCTGTGTACACTAATAATTTATCAATGCCATTCTAGGTGGGGTGGTAATGAATAAATACTCAGAAATAGATTTGATAAATCCAAAAGATGTTGTTCAAGTGCATAAAAATATATGGTGCTGGTGCATAGGTGGAAACCCAAAGAAGGGGGGCTTATTTATAAAAATTATGTTATCGCAGGTAATAGAAATAAAAGAATAGCTGAACTTCATCTTGTAAAAAATAAGATTAAAAATGCAAAACTTATTTTTATAGAACTTGCTTTTGTTCCTTGTGACACAAGCGAATATTATTAGTAATTCAATCTACAAATAGGCAATAGAAAATGACAAAATTATATGCAAGAGATGCAAAAAATAATATTCGGGTGTGGGGTATTGAGCCTTATGGAACTTATGGTTTAGTCACAAGTAGTGGCCTTCTAGGTGGCAGTATCACAAACAAGATTATTAAAGTAACACCAAAGGCAAACAGAACACAACGTGAACAAGTACAGCTAGAAATAGAGTCAAGAATAAAAAGAAAAACAGATTCTGGCTTTGTTAAATCTGTTGAAGAAGCTGAAGCGAATGAAAGAACAAATGCCTTAGGTTTTAAAAGGCCAATGTTGGCCATGGCTAAAGTTTTTGACTTTGACTCTGTGAATAGCCATGTACAGATTAAGTATGATGGTCTTAGATGCTTAATAACAAATATAAATGGAAAGCTATATGCTTATTCAAAAACTGGTCAAATATTTGATTGTATCGATCATATACTTGATGGTATAAAAATACCTGAGGGGGTAACAATCGACGGTGAATTATACAGCCATAAGACACCTTTACAGACTATAAATAGTTGGGTAAGGAGAAAACAAAAGGATACAAAAAAGTTGGACTATAGGTGTTATGATACTGTAAATGATCGTTGTTTTGAGGATCGGATAATTCAATTGCAAAAATATAACCTGGGTGAATTTGCAAGAGTAGTTAAAACCTGGAGGATAACAGAAATCAATATTACTCGATTATTCAACGATGTTAGGGAAGAGGGTTATGAGGGACTAATTATTAGACAGCCTAATTTCAGTTACCAGAGTGGAAAAAGAAATAAAGCGATGATTAAAGTCAAGCAGTTTTTGGATGGGGAATTTATCATTTGTGGTATAAATTCAACAAAGGATGGATTCGCCAGGTTACTTTTAAAAACTGCTACAGGTAGATCATTTGTAGTTCTAGCTCCAGGAACTCATACTGAAAAAAGGGAAATATTAAACAACGTAGAAGAATATATTGGAACATTTATAAATATAACATATGCCCACATGTCAACAGACGGTATACCTCAACAACCGATAGCAAGGTATTTTCGTGATTTTGAATAATAGGAGTAAACGATGAAAATAAGACCGGTAATTGTTTTAGATTGGGATAGAAGTAAAACTAAAAACGGGCAATGTTTGAAAAAGGAAATTGATAAAGGTAAGTTTCATAAATGGGGTTGCGACTATGAAGAATTAGAGTTTGAAGTAGGTAACTATTCTACTGCAATTATTGAACTGAAAGATGGTACTGTTTTGAATCACCCTGCTGAACTGGTTAAATTTACAGACGTATAACAACTAAATAACTAGCGATAGCCTAGTTATTTAGTTGTTATGAAAAGTAGCGCAAAACGTCAGAGGATTTTAAAATAATGAGTGGTTTTAATTGTGAGCATTGTGGAGTTGAATGTATAGATACGAGTCATGGCTATATTACTGGATGCGAACACTACCCTATTGAAACTAAGAAGCATTCATACAGGCGAACTTCATTTTTAGAACTCTTGCAAGAACATCAGGTTTCTGAAAATGTAGTAACTAAAAGAGTCTACAAGGATATTATTAAGGAGCGTGTACATGATGCAAATTACACATAACGACCTAGCCACTTGTCTTTATCAAGTGAAGTGCATGGTTATGTTGTGACACTACTACACAGAGGGGTTTTATGACTAGATGTAAAAAATGCCACATGGAATTTATTTTTTGTATATGTGAAGAAGTAAAAACTCAACTTCCCTATCAAAATGCTTTGAATCTGTTGAATAATGATGATGGAAAGAGGTTTGACGCGGTTAAATGCATGGTTTCAAAAATGAGTTACAGGGATGTAAAATTGATTACAGACTTTTGTTTAGTAATTGAGCGAGAAAATGCAGCAAACAAAGCAACATAACGACCTTAGCCCACTCTCTCATAGAGTGCAGCGATTGGTTATAAAAAAATAATAAATAACATCAGTGGGTTCAATTGAACCTGACCCATTGTTTTCATTGTTTTTGTTTTAGAGGATTTTATGGAATTAACATATAAAGATAATCAGTTGGTCTTATGCCTATTTGTGGGCTGGACCAATTAAAGCCTCATCAAAACTAGCATAGCCCTAAGTTAACCCGCCGAGCGGGTTGAACGACTGGAACGGTGGTTTATGAAAAAAGTCACATTTACAATAAAAGAGGTTGCTCATGACATACAAAGAAGAAGAAATAGAAATATTAAGATCAGCAATGAGAGAAATATATGAAGTCTGGGCTGGAAGTGAGGGGGCTTGTTAACACTACGGCTTCAGCCGCATATCAAATGAGATTAATAAAAGAAATGCGAGATATAACTGCAAAATATATTAATACAAAAAAAATAACACAATAGCTCACTGGGAGGCGCGTTTTATGCACCGATCTGGCTTAGCGAATTGTTATATTTTTTGTTTTAGGAGAATAAGAATGAAAGCTGGAAATAAAATAAGAGTGCAAAAATACATGATGGGTTTCTCGTCTGAAACAGATGATTATATTGTTGAGGAGTTTAGATATTGTCTTGGAATATTCATTAGCCCTCAACACAGAGAAGCTGGAAAATTTACACCATTATGCGAACTTTACGAAAGAGGCTGCGACTCAGAGAATAAATACATTTCTAATGTTGGTGAATATACATCAAATATGGTTCAGTCTTGGATGGATATTCCTGTTTGAAATATAACAACCAGCTCACCCGTTCGACGTGTGAAGCAATTGATTATGAAAAATAGCTCAAAAACATAACGACTTAACAAACTTGAGAGGAACAAAGATATGGCTGAAAATACTTGCAGTTATTGCAAAAAACCCTTGGGTAGTAGCTATTTATTTTCCTATGGTATACCTGGAATTAAAAGAGAATATGCTTGCGATAAGACTCTCTGCAAAATAACAAGAAGGTTTAGACGCAAAAGGAATGCTTATTTAATATCCTTTGTTAAAAGACTTTATGAGCTTATAGACACTGACTGTTATTAAAAGTAACAACTTACATCAATGGTTTTTAAAAAATGAATGATTACTGGACAGAAAACGGAATTAAAAAGCCAAGACCTTTCGTGGTTTGCGCTGCAAATAGATATGGTGATTTAATTATCCCTAGTGCTAGACATCACGATAAATTAATGACCGATTTAATTAAAGCCGTCGGAGGTTTGAACAAAAAAGATGCAGAACAAGGATTTATTAATCAATTTGGTGAATTTATGACGCGTAAAGAGGCGATGATAATAGCCAAGGCGTACGGGCAGCCTGTTGATATTGAACGTGGTTGTGGCGGTGACAACAATATCCTTTATAGCGAGGGGTTATATTAAAAATGAAGAAAAAAGTTAATGCTCAAAAGAAAAACCAAAAGATTAAACGTAAATCCAAGGGTACAAATAAAGAGTGTAGATATAGGGCTACGTAAAATGGTAGATTACTTCCATTTTACGAAAAGAAGGATTATATTATAAATAAATTTTACAATTAATTAGTAAAAGAGGTATAATAGATTACTCTTTTGCTAATTAAACAATTAAATAACATCATGCAAATCGAACTAAAATCCAATAGTACAAAAAAGTCTAATGAAGAACAGATGTCAGACATACTACGTATATTGGAACAAATCGATAAGGAAACTCAGTTACAAGCTGGATTGAAATATATACCAGGGACGTAAAAATATAATCATAAATAACAGTATTACTTTAAACTTTCTAACTATAGGCTATGGTATGATAATTATCTTTGCAATTTCTCTATGTATTTTTATACTTAACTTACTGATAATACGAATTACCGATATTTTTGATATTGAAAACGATGTTATAAATTCAATATTATCATTTGTATTTATTTTTTCAACATTAATAATTATAGTTAGCTTTATACTTCTATCCGCAAGTATACTCGTTTGTAATTAAATAGCTTTCATACTTGCTGTAAAAGGGACATTAACCCATATATCAGTCACATTTATAACAGATCTGACTTTTTCCATAAGACCTAATACCTCAGCTAAATCCAATAGCCGAATCATTAATAAATCCACCATCATGACTAAATTCAGTATGATCTACAGAATTAAGATTGGATATTGATCTTCTAGCAGTGTCGACTGTATTTGTCTTAGGGTCTGATGTCGTTGGGGAAAAATACTTTTTGTTACCATTATTTTGCTTTTGAACTTTAAGTATCTGAGTATTATTCTCCTGAATAAGAAACCTAGTATCATAAATATTGGATACAGGGTTTATTGGAGTTGTATTACTTGTATTACTTGATAGAAAAGCATTATAAATCATAACCTCATCTCCTGGCGCTCCAGATATAACCTCCAATGTTGGCTTTCCAAAAAATGGTACGTTAAAATACCAAACTAGCTGACCCCCAAATGACGTGTATATGTTCCCAGATGTCCCAATACTGCTAAACCCTCCATCGCTACTTCTTAACTCAGAACTACCAGCTATTATTCTATTACAATCACCTAAAGGTATTTCTAAAAACGAAGTTCCAGCATTACTTATTCCAGACTCTAAATCAGAATCTCTATCCCACCTAACCCATTTTGCACGCCATGCCCAATTTGCAGTCACATTTTCAGTTGTCCCATTGGTAGGGTTAAAAAAAGGAAGCTCTTTAGTCTGGTTTAGTGTGAGCCCACTGTTCAAACCATATTGAATCCCACTATTATTATTCTGAGCTGAATTAAGTTCACCGTTTAAGTCAATTAGAAATCCTCTTTCAACAGGTGAACTCACCGTGTTTCTCCAAGAAGCTGTACTCCTATTATTTATATGCTCTAACTTTTGATTAGCTAGTATTGCACCATTTACCTTTATACCACTTTCACCGGCAAGCAAAGGAAGAACATTAGTTGTATTATTCGTCTCAAATGGAGCTATTGCAGTAAACTCTGTAAAGTTAGTCAACTCAAAATTAGTGTTTGTACCGATTTTTATGTCCATATAAACGTTAACATCAATCTCCGTTTCAACCCCTGTAAGATAATCTCGCTCTATGTAAACATATACTATAGAATCAAAGTTACCCTCAAACCCATCAAATACAACTGCGGGATACGGTATTGGAAACATTGACTCAGCTTGTTCTGAAAATGTAAGTACATGAAATAAACTAGTTCTAGGCCACCATTCTTGATCTACTATAGGAGTTGAATTAGTAAAGGATAATGATATTCTGCCAGATGTAATATCAATAGATTCTCGTATCACCATTTCATTTTTCGTGGACAAGTATCTCGGTGTTACAGGAGGTGTAGGGTCAGTGACATAAGTAACACAAACTGATCTATCCCCTTTCCAAGTGGCATGCCAACCATAATCAACCACAAATCCAGGTATCTGCTCACCTAATAAATTGGTTTGAACTTTATTTTTGCTGTTTATTTTAGCTGTGGATAAAATATAAGCTTCAACCCTAGTTACATACTGAACATCGTTAAGTCTATTACTTACTAATAGTAAATTCCTAAATTCTTCTCCAGCAGGTGTTAAATCCATAGGATATGCAGTTATAATCCCTAAACTATAAGTTATTAAAAAATACCTGTAATTATCTGTTGTATACAAAATAGCACCCCCTTCAAGCTTCCTTGAAAGAATGACAGGTTTGTATATTGCTAAATCCTCTTGTGGATAACTAATTTCTAAATCAAATTTACCAGAGATTCTATATGATTGTAAATTTGAACCATAAATAGATTGAACAAATAATTGAAGTTTACCGCTAAACATGCTACTTGGTATTTTAAGCTGTGCTTCTTTTTTGAAATTTAAACCAGAACAATAACCACCAGCATTATATTCATTCATACAATAGTCAATTATCTTTTCAACCTTGTCTCTATTAAGACAACCGACTGCAATACTATCTTGACCATTTATTGGTTTATTTCCAAAAAATGGAGAATCTTGTGTTAAATCTGAAGGGATAGACCTAGTATTCAACAGCATTGGATTTAATATAGAATTTGAATAAGTTTGTGTTATTGAATCAAGGAATAGCTTACTTGGAAGGAAACTTTGTTCCCCACATCTCCCTGCAAAACCTAAGTCTAAAAATCCAGTTTCTAAATATATATTAACTGGGCATTTAAATGGGTTTGAAACAAAGCCTACTACAGTTCCAACTAAAGTTTTATTATCAGATCCCAATGCAAATTCAACAACAACTTTATCATTATTAACAAAAGCCTCCGCGTCACAATCCATATATCTAATCGGGGATCCGACTAGATTATTACTTATTATTTTATACTTATCTGCTTTTATAAACCCTCGTATTGCTGAGAATTGTGGTTCTTTGGAAAAAGAAATATCACAAGTATCGTTTAAATAATCTATATTTGATATTATACCACTCCTATACAGTGGTTTATACTTTTGTAATGCAGGGAGTGCTGTAATATTATAGGCTATTGCCATACCTCCGGATGATATAGCTGGTTGTATTATTTTAGGATCTTTCGCGCTACCTTTAGATTGAATGAGTATGGGTTCGTCCAAAGGTTTATTTGTATCATCAAATAGCTCTATAGTACCAACAAGCAAACTCTTCTTAAGGCCTTCGGTATAGTCGATACACCACGCATAAACCATATTTGGTGTTACATATTTTTCTTCGGCGGCACTTATTCTTTTTAATTCTAAATCAATATTTGCTAGTCTTAATAGGGAAGCTTTATAAGGCACTAGTTGTTCATTTATTTCTGCTTGTTTTAAAGTAAGTTTTGCAATTGCAGCACTAATTAGCTTTAAATCCTCGTTCAGTATCTCTACTCCTCCCCCCACATTACCTATAGATATACTAATTGCTTGATTTATATTGTTAACTAAAATATTTTTTTCAATATCTAAGTTATCTAAGGCTATTGTTAATTTTTTTATATATTTATCGAGTACTTTTTTATTATTCTCTAAATTCTTCTTTTTAGCTAAAGCCCTATCCATGTTATAGAAAACTTTTATTTCATATAAACCTTTTCCCTGCTCTGATTCTATGATTGCTCTACCCATCTGCAGTGATCTCCATTGTCCTAACAGTTGGATTTATATTTATGGCAACTCTACCCACTGTTACTTCAGGAAATCCCGGAATAAGTAATTTATCACCAGGGAGAATTTCACTTATTATACTCAGTCTATATCTATTATTACCACTAGGGTCGGTAGCTATATAGGATGCAGTTTTTGCATTATACGATTTAAAAGAAGATTGCTGTATTATTGCTATACCATTTAAATTGACACTATAATTTTTAGATCCATTATTTAGTATAACCGTTGCTATGTTATGTTCTAGTACAGTAACAAGAATAATAGCACCAGTTTTTAAAAAATCTGTTGATACTATTTTTATAGTTCCATCTTTTCTAGCTGCAATATCACTTCCATAAGTATTTCCATCAGGACAGACTATTAGCATCGACGAATTTAATGTTATCCCATCTAGTTGTAGTCCTATGGAGCTTATTGGAATAATTAAATCTGACAATCCATTATTTGCACCAGTTATTGTGCATTCATACGTTCTACTTAAAACTTCTTCATTACCAGATTCTGATATTAGTTTTGGTAATGAATCAGATATTATAGTTAGATTGCTCGATGATAGGGAAGCTATATACTGCCGATGCTTAAATAGTACAGATGTTGAAGTTATTATAATAAGACTTGCTGAACTATTCGCCTGCAAAACCTTATGTTTGCTAAGAATTGCATTAGATGTTACAGTAACTAAAGAGTTACCTATTATGATGTGGGTAGCCATTATTCACTAGTCTGCTAAAATAGTGGGTGTTACTTCATATACATCGTTTTCAACAAAGGTGAAAGGTCCATTTGCATCAACTTCTATTGTTACAATTCTTGGTGTAGTACCTTTTGTTATAATCGCATATCCTTCAATGGAACCCGTCCACCCTCCGGCACCAGTGGTGAATGTTTGTTTTGCATAAACACCCCCTGTCCAGTTAGCATCAACTAAATTTATCCTAGCATATCCAGTACCAGTGGGCTCTGTCAATGTCGAGGCGGTTATAGTATCTGTGACTCCAACATTAGTAAAAAGTAATAATTCTAAATCTGTACCTCTATCAACATCTGCATTATTCAATACTAGATTTAGAACTAAAGACTCCCCTTCATCTGGCGTAAATCCTGTCATTTTAATCCCCTATATTTCTTTAATTATTAAAAAGTCAATTAGTATGGGTATCGAATTAGTATTCAACCTACTCATTGAAACTTCAAAGCTTCCAATATTTGAAGATAATCTTAACACACTGTAAGTTTTTATAAGATATATTAATGTATCAATTTCTTCTTTACTTATATTTGATACTTCAACTGAAAAATCTCCATCACTCGCGGAATATCCCAAGTCACTTACTACACTATTACCATCTAATGTCGCAGTTTTGCTGACCCTTCTACTAAATACTGGAATAGAGGTATTAACATCTTCTTTTAACATTACAAACCCGTTAGGGTCATATGATACTGATGATATTCCTATCATGTTAATATCTCCAATCCTTGGTTAATAGCACTTATTCTTATATTATCTATTAATGCCTCTAGAACTTTTTGAAGTTCAGGTGCAAGGTTTTCAGCTTTTATAATAATCTCTGATCCTCCACTATTTATAAGTTTAGTTCTAGCATTAAGATTGTCCACCTGGGCTTTGTTCAACTTTTTTTGTTCTTGAAGCTGTTCTCTAGCTTGCTTCTGGGAATCACGTATCCCTTTTTCCAATGTAAATTTATCAAATCCACTCAGGTTAGGATCGGATAATTGGGAAAAGAGGCTGGAAGTTAAATCATTTGCTGACTGAACACTAGAAGCGATGGTATCAAAAGCAGCAGTAACTTTCTTAGCATCTGCTTCTATCTCGGCAACTCTTATTTCTGCAGTAAATTCAAACGCGGCAATACGTTCATTGGATGCTAGTTGTGCAAGTGTTTCCTCAAATCTAGCAGTATTATTTATGGCTAACTCTTGTTCCTTAGTTAACTGGCTAGTTTTTTCTTTTGTATTTTCTAAAGCGTTAGAAACTTTTTGAAGACCGTTCCCAACTTGTGTGTATACGGGTACTCCATTTACCAAATCTAGTGTATAGCCTCTAGCTATATCTCCTGCTCTTTCTTGGCTATCCGCTGTCTCGTCTATAGTTGTTTTTATTTTGCTTATCGCCCCTGTTACAGGATCCACGGCAAAACCCAGCTCTTTCATTCCTTCTGAAAAACTATTTGTCTGGTCGGTTGCAGCTATTGAATTAGCTGCAACTTCTGCAACAATAGCATCATAATCCGTTAGGCTATCAACAGCACTGTCCACTACCTGAACAGATTTACCTGCTGAATCAGCAACACTACTTATCGTGGTGCCTATATCCTGAATTGCACTACCTGTTGTAGCGTTATCCCCTGAATGTAAAAGGTCAAATATTGCCCCGCCTAACGTTTGACCTTCAATCCCTGTGAATTTCTGTATTAACGAATCCACACCATCCTTAGCACCAATTAAATCACCAAGGGCGAACCCAGCCGCGCCAGCCGCACCTAGTAGTCCTCCTTTTCCCAATAGCAGTATGAATTTACTTATGCTTGAGCTGGCAAGTGCTGACGATATAGCCGTTACTTCTAATTCTTTTGAAATACCACTCAAAACACCTACAACTAACGATCCAGCTATGATATTTATCGCACTTGCAAAAGTTTCTAGAGCCGCTGTGCCTGCAAGCAAGAATCCTTTAAATTTCTCAAACACTTGAGAAATACCACCTATATTCCCAGCTGTTTCTTTTTCTGCGTCACTTAGTTTATTGAATGCGTCGATAGCATTAAATATTTGATCTATAACAGGATTCCAGGCCTGGACAACCCCCGTTATAAACCTGGTTAAACTATCTAGGCTATCAATAACAAACTGAATAGAATCGGTTAATTGACCGTTATCAGTTAAATCTATTCCTCCAGTTATTTTAGATATTTCGCTAAACAACGCTGAAAAAGAACTTATTACCCCGCTATAATCCACGTCATTTAGGGCTTTCGGCAACGCTTTGGCTATACCGTCTAGTAATGTACTAGCGTCTGAACCAAAACTCTCTATTGCAGAAATAACAGCGTTTAACCCTCCTTCAGAAACATCCTTCCCCAAGACACTAAAAATATTTGATAGTGCTTTAGTGATACCACCATACTCATCGAGTAAATCTTCACCTGCACTAATTAAAGCAGCACGAACATTATTAGCTAAATTTTGATTAAGGTTTGTAAAATTATCAACTAAGTTTGAGTATGCTGTTTCTACTTTACCGGAACTATCTGCCAATTCCAATAGGGCAGTATTGAAAGCACCTGTTGAATCCTTACCTAAAATTAAAGCTGCACTTACTGCTTCGACAGAACTGAATAGTTTATCTGTCCCTGCTTGTGTTCCTCCTGTAACCTCAGTTACTTTTTGAAGAACGGCCTGTAATCCATCTGCCTCTATAGTTGTTCCGCCTAAAGCTAAGGCTAGTTGTTTAGAAGGTGAAGACAACTCTCTAAAGAGTGCCTTTAGCTGGGTCATAACCTCAGCCGTTTTTATTCCGCTAACTGTTAATGCAGATACGGCAGCTAGTGATTCCTCTAGTGATACATTGGATGCGGATGCGGTTGCAGCTAAATTACCAAAATTATTTCCTAGCTCAGTCAGGTTGGTATCACCTAATTGCGCTGCAACAAACAAGGCATTAGAAACTCTTTCAGCTTCAGACGCCTCAAAACCATAGGCATTGAGCGTCCTAGTTAAGGCAGCGGTTGCAGTTGCTAAATCAGCAGATCCAGCGACGGCTAACTTTTGTGATATTGCAAGTGTGTCTGTAACTTCTGTCCACTTAGTCCCTGTGGAGATAGCTGTGAACGTAGCTTTGTTTATATCATTAATTGAAAAGACACTATCTTTAGAAAAAGATAAAATGTCATTTCCTAGTTTTTTAGACTGATCTGAAGTTGCATTAAATAACGCTCCAATCTCCCCTATTGAGGTTTGAAATTGTCCTGCCTCGTTAATGGAGAATCCAACTAATGCTGCACCAGCAGCAACTATACCTATTTCTAGAGAAACTAGAGAGTCAGTCAAATCGGCCAAGGGTTTAGTTACACCCGAAATATTTGTTATCGCCCCTGACACATTTTTAGACACACTCGATATTGCTGTACCTGTGTTATCTATCGCACCAAATATTATTTCTATCGTTTTTTCAATATTAGCCATATTACTCAGTGCTCAGTTTTTTATTCTTGTAATATAGTTCCCATAATGCAACTTCTTCAGGTGACACACCTAGTTGCGGAAACTCAAGAGGTACGGCCTCAGACAAAAACCTTCCACCTCCGCGACCATCTAACAAAGTCATCACATTGCGGAAATTTACATTTTGCCAGAGGCGTTCTACTTTTTTAAATCCATCCCTAAGCCAGTTAGCTTATTGATTGTATTTGTCAAAACATAAAACTCAACTGGAAAATTTTCAGCTAATTTTATAGCTACATCATGAGACATAACTGGATCAACCGACCCATAGACAAGTTGTTCTAATCTTTTAGCTATATCAAGTGGGGTGTCCGTACCTATTCCTATCGCTTCCTTTATATCGTCAACATTACTTTTATTCGATATAGCTTCAACTAGTGTAGATAGTGTTCTAGTTTTTTCAGTTACTGACATAACATTAGCTACTTCAGAACCAGTCAACCCTCTAACACACCAGTAGCAAATAGAAGGTTCTATACCCGCCTTGATGAGGGCACTTTTCTCCTGACTACTGGCAGAAAACCATTTTCTATCCGTCTCAGATAAATCAAACCACTTATGCAAAGAGTTAACTTCAACCTCTTCAACTCTCTGTATAAATTGTTGTTTGATAAACTTTGTTTTGTTAAATCTCCCCATTAAGACGCCCGCTCAATAGATTCAGCGTCTGCTGAGATAGTACAGGAAACTTTAGGATTATCAGAAGCATTAAATGTTCTAGCCAACCCTAGTTTACCTTGCGATAAAATATGAGGTGCTTTAGTTCTATCCTGCGAGTACTTAAAAAATAAGGTTTTATTTTTAAGCCCTATCAAGGTGTCTGTAATACCATCTTTTAAAATTGCAGTAAATGAACCCTGGCCAAGCGTCGTCGCAGATGTTCCGACCGTAGCCCCGTAAACCTGTTCAGATGTTACAGAATGCGAATTTTCAGCAGGAACAAAATCATTAGCAAAATTTTGTTCAGCAAAAATAGGATCGGCGTATGATGCGTAAACAGCTTTAGCTACTGAACCGGTATGTGACAAGGGTAAAGGAGTATTGAATGCAACAGTAGCATTAAAATTATCCACTGTGAATACAGGAAAATCAGCTTTTTCTAAGTGCGTTCCAACAGTTTGAAAAATCTCTGTCATTGTAAATACACCTGCAACATTTGTTGTCGTTCTCACCTGTGCAATTTCAACACTACCAACTGGAATAAATGCCGGTCCTCCAGCAGCTCCACGGGTCTCAGATAGTGTTGCATTAGTGCTATCCACTCCCTTAATAACAGTCACCACACCAGAGCTATTGATAGTTATAGAGCTTATTGATGCAACATCTGTTGAAGCTCTTGTAACTGCAACATCTACACCAGCTGTGACTGAGGTTACTACACCATTAAGATTCATCGTTAGTGCAGCTAAATCTATAACATTATTAGATCCAGATGCCGCGATTGAAGCAACACCACCAGTCAACAAGCCATTTGGTCTGATTACAGGGGCATTAATACCATCCTCCGAAAATAAGACCGCGTTGCTTGTAAATGTTTTTGCATCCCCCGAATCGGTTAACGTTTGTATTGGGTATGGTGTGACACCAGTTTCAATCTCTAATTTACTATTTTCATTTGACATATTTATTCCTCATTTTTTTTTTAGTACTTGGTTATTGCTGAGAAGGTCCCAACAGTTATATTATATGATGCAGTTATCTCCACCAACACACCTACCCAGGATTGCTGACCCTCCACTATCATCGGTGTTATTGAGTCAATAGATAGTTGTTCTATTAATCCTCCTAAAGCAGGAGATAGTGGATCTGTTACCTTTGGAAGTGCTGTACTCCGGAATAATGTAGTGATGATGTCGTTTCCTAATTTTATAGCTAAATCAGTGAACGGGACATCTCTGGTAACTGAATATCCTTCTATCGTTATATTAAGCTCTCTATTTTCCATTCCATTTTGTTTTCCAGCCAAGGTGTCAGGCGTCGGCCAATAATTAATCGCAGGTAAATCACCAAATTTAAAGGGAGTTAATTTAGCTCTATGAATTGATGTTTTTTCAACATCAAACCTATACCCATTTAAAATTCTTAGTCCTTCAAGACGTAGACCAATCTCATCTAATATCAATAATTGTGCATCCATTATAATCCCTCAAGTAGAATATTATTTAGGTTAGATAGCAACGTTGGCACTTCTTCCTCCGCCGATTTAATCATATTTAATCTAGGTTTTATGGTAACTTGTTTAACTAAAACAAACATTGGAATATTTTCACCACTCATTACAATATAATTTCCCTTTTTACTTTTTATAATATACCCACCCGCCGAGAATACAGATCTAGCATTTTGTCTAAGAACCCCCGCTGCCGTTTTATTTGCAGACAGTGGGATATTTAGATATGGACCACCTGGTACACCTAAATATTTATTTTTAGCCCGTACAACTCCACCCTTTTCCTGTATCGGGGCATAAATTACATTTGTTGATACACTTCCTACTAATGTTTGTATCCGGTCCCCTTTAACAACAGGTATCAGGCTTCTTCTCAGCCTACCTGATCTATTTTTTAGCCCCCCTGAGTAACTACTTACTTTAGCATGGACAGAAAAAGTTGAGATACCTATTGTTTTTCTAGCAGATAAAAACAATTCCTCTGGAAGTTCCCTGAGAAGAGTTAAAACTTCTTCATTTCCTACTACTGTCGTTGTTATCTCAGCCATGGTTAAAATACAGGAAATGGGTGGATATGTCCGTCTAGCAGTATTTTTACTTCTTTCAGAAGCCCTAGCTCAGGTTTAACTGTTGTTCCCCCATCAGTGCTTATGGTTTGAATACCAATAGAATCCTTATTTTGAAATTCATAAACCGTCTGTAATAATGCAGCCCGTTTTATTATTGAATTTACCGTTTCTAGCCCACCTGTATAGCTAATAGATAGTTCTACATCTTCAACATACTTATCAAGTTGGACACCGTATTGCTTTATCTTATAATCAGTCGTAGCAATCCCGTCTATTAAAATACTGCTTATTGTTTTAATCGGGATAGCATCTAACATAATCATTTTTGTCTTACAAAACACAAAAACGGTCTTCGAGTACTTATCCTCAGTTAGTATACGTCTAGTGTAACTCTCAACAGCTGAAACGACTGACTCTTGGATAAGTGTTAATTCAGGATAATCTAATTCTGTTTTACTTAAACCAAGATATAATTTTAATTCGTCAAAAGAAACAAGTTCAATAGCCATGTTAACTCCTCAAATAATTAGATATACCTAGGGCAATCATTTGGCACGCTTCTTTCATGCTATTGTCTATGTTATTTAGTTGAGATATAAAATCAGGTTCTAATATCAACGCGGGACACCGGGTATACTCTAGGAAATAATCTTTTCTTTCATCACCATCTTTGTCGCCAGGATAATCTTCAAACCCAGGTCTGTCCATTCTGTACCATCCTTCTTTTACACCTCGATCTCTCACTCCCATAGTTGGAGCATAGACCATATGTACTGATCTAGCGAACATTTTGCCTTTGATGGAGCCAGGACAATATAATGTTTCAACTCCCCTTATATTGGGATTATAAGCACCGTTAAAATGGATTTCTAAACAAGCATCAGCATCCACTGAATTTATAAATCTAACCTTATCATCTAGTAGCCCAACAGGTGATACAGCACAATCTATACCCAACAATCCAAGTTGATTTTTTAACTCAAAAGTCCAAGGTTTTGAAACTTCATGCTCGTAAACCCCTTTATAACCAGCACCGGGGCTTTTAGGATAATGAGCAATACTTAGTACGACAAATTTTCTGCTAATTTTTTTAACTTGTTCTATTTTTCTGACTTGTTTCACTTCTTGTATTTGTGTTTCATTTTCTTCGTCTTTAAATATATTAAATAAGTTTAAAAACCAATTCATAGTCATTCTCCAAAACAGATACAATTAAGCCAAACATTCAGCCTACGACGTGCTTACCAACCTTGATGATAATTACCCTATACTTAAAATACTTAGATGGGAACTCACTACATTTTTCTATATTATGTGTTTTGATACAATGATATATTTTACCATTGCACACCTCCCAATACTTAGTATCAGCTGCAAGGCTATTTGTAGATTGAATTAAAAACAAAAATAATAATATTTTGTTCATGAGTCACCTCTAATTTCTGAATCAGTTATACCGACACAAATCCCCCCTTCTGGATACCCAGGGAGTTTTGTCTGTATAACCTTTATGGCTATCTTTTTTGTGATAGAATCACTAGTTTTGGAGCAATATTTCACACGTTCCTTATGTATCGTATCTACTTGGGCTTCGCAACCAAGTAGAAGCCCAAGGGTAATCAGTATATTTACAAATATAAAACATCTAAAAAACATAATTTAATCTCCTTTGTAAGTCAACACACCCATTAAAATACCAGTAACAGCTGTTAATGTAAACCATATTAGTTTAACACTACTTTTATCAACTTTAGCTTCTAAAATCTTTTTAATCGAAACAATTTCATTATCTACTCGTATTTTCACTGAAGAAAATTCTTTATTATCAACTAGCCTGTCAAAAACTGTATCATATATTTCAGCTTTTAATTTTAACATCTTTAATTCAGTAGCAGCGTGTAACTCCGTGACATGATTATTATTCGCGTGTATCTCATCTTTTATTTCCCTTAGCAGAGAAAGGGTCATTTTAAAATTTGAGTATTCTCGCTGGCTTAATTTTTCAAGTTCTCTTTTTGTTGTGTCCATAGAATCGTGCATCATAATCCTTTTATTACATCAATAATTTCTACTACGGTTATTAAATCAAAAACAACGTCAGGCACTAAAACAAGAATATCACGTATTACCAGTACATGTATATTTTGATTCGTATTTATATTTGATAACGAATTCTTTTTAGATATTACTTTAGACACACTATCTGAGGAGGTTAAAAGTATAACGGTACTTACATTTTTAACCCCTAATATATCCAACAACTCCGATCCAGTTTGTGTGTGCGAGGTGCTTATTCTTCCTACTATACCTGACAATAGAAACGAATTGCCAGATGTAATCAAGGTCACATTAGCAGTTGCGCCGAGTGAATATAAAAAATGAATTTCGCTTGAACCGATATTTAACTGTATACTTCCGAGAACTGTGATTTTACCGCTTATGGTAATATCTGACACTTGGTCAATGTCACTAATGGAGACAGACCTTTTAACACTGGTAATATTAGTAACACTCAGTTGAGAAAACCCTAAATCACTTTTCCCTCCTTTAATTCCATTTTGTAATAAGCTATTTATTACAAAACATAGTATACTAGATAGTGTGATCTTCAATCCTTGCATAGTCAGGGTATTATTAGTATTTGCAGATGATGTCGATTTATTACTCTTGACTCCCTGTATAATAGAACTATTAGCAATAGACAATGATACGTTTGAAGAAACACCACCAGTTGCACTGTTTAGCCTTATTCTGCTGATCATGACGGGATTAAGAACTGATAAGGGGTTTTTGTTAGCATAATTGCTTTTTGAGGCGCAATATGTTCATGGGAAATAAAACAACTCTCAACGCCCATTATTGATGGATCTATATCGGTTGTTCCTGCACCCAATACATGAAAATTGCTTCCATGCCGATTATATATTTCTTCTGAGTTTGTGATAGTGATTTTTAATTCACCGTTTACGTATAATCCACAAAGGCCAGCTGAATTTCTAGTTATTAAAACGTTTAGCCAGTCATCTTGTGCATACTCATAGCTGCCTGGGTCCATTAGTAATAATCCAATAGCCCCTATTATTTTAAATAGGCCACCATTATTAACCCTGGAATATAAGAGGAAATAATTGGCTGTTCTTTTTGTGGCATTTGTAAATATGGTGCTATTTGTACCGTTGACAGGCGTTGTCAACAATTTAAACCGAATAAAATAACTAAAATTACTAAAAGACGGCCATAGTGCATCATCCCCGCTTTCATCTAGGCTCATAGCACGGGCTACACCATCAGTAATAAGATCCCCCCCCTTGACTAAACCGCTTGATGTCAAAGTAGACTTAACGCCAGAAACGCTATTAGCTTTGTTGAAATTAATCCAAGAACCTTTCATTTTTGGAAAGTCCCACCTAACATTTCCCACAGGTTTGCGCTCTGGATAATATAGTTCCAAGGTTTCATGTTTTCTATCAGGCAGGATAATGTCAGGCATTATGCAGCAACACCAAAACCTTTAGGAATCACCGTCAACAACCAGCCAGAATTTAACGTCTGTCCGCTGTCATTCTCTATATAAAAGGTACAATCTTTAGAAATAGGAACAGCAGGATGACTAAGTGTCTGGGTTATGTCTGTTGATAAAATAATAGACGCAATAAAAATATTAGTATAGGCTGCTGATGGGGCAGGTGCATCGTCAGTGACATTAATATTCATGTCTCGACGATAAACATTGATAGACTGCCCTGATACCGGAGCAGCCGCAAATGTCCCTTTAAATACTAAATCAGCTAATGTGTGCGAATCTCCAGCCGCTAGACCTTCGGTCAATGCTACATAACCTTGATTAACATCAGCTACCGTGCTGAACACAGTATCTGCTAATGATGCTCCACTGGTTGTGGCGTTGATTACAGACAGTTCTCTTGCTATATGTTCTCCTGACATTATTGCATCCTCGCTGCCTGTACGTCGCCATCTTTAACTTCTCCAGACCAATTGTTATCAGCCCAGGAAATTGCTGTATCTGCCATGCCTAAAATGTAATCTTTATCAGCAGTGTTTAACAATGCAATAGTGACCAACCCATCTAAAATGGATGTCAATGTGGCTAAATAAACGGGATTTTCAGTATCAAAACTATTAAATTTTTGCAATGCAAGTACTGCTTCGCGGGCATTAGTATCAGCACTATCAATGATAGGAATATATTTATGCGTAGCCGCTAAATATTTTTCTATCTCTACAACGATAATCGGCTTCTTAACTGGAATATTCGGGGTATTCAGTTCAACACTCCGTGCAGTATCATCTGCTAATATAGCTATCGTAGGGTCAGCTAATTTTGTTTTTAGTACGCTATAATCTGGCATTTTTACAATCTCTTTATTATTTAAATCTATTGCTGCTTGCTGGTCGGACATTGTAGAGTATTTAGCCCCTGTAATTCTGTTTTTAATACCAGGTAATCCATTTTTATCTCGCATTTTGTTATAAAAATGGATTACCTGGTATTAAAATTTTTAACAGTTACTAAAATAAATGATATTTTTGTTGTTTATTCATAGTCTACATCACCTTTATAAATTGATCTCCCTGACCAATGGAGGTACTTATGTAGAGGCCGTATATGTCATTGATGTAGTTTTGATAGGTTCTGTAGCTACAATTACGACGCTTGTCAATTCTGCATCACCTCCTCCACCTATCGCTGTCACACTACCTCTGAATAGTTCTGTATTGTCCCTATCCCTAACAATAACTATAGCTACAGTACCACCAGCTGAACTTGGATCGTCGGTTATTGTATTCGCTGTTGCAACTCCATTTACAGATGCACCAAATGCCGGATTAGCAAAAGCACCAACTGAAACCTCCACATCTCCTGCGGTGGCATAAACTAAATCACCATTCGCATCGGCTACACCAAGATCTATTTGGTCTACCACCCCATCTGATATACTATTTCTGACTGCGGTTGTGTGTGTTAATGCCATTTTATCTAACCCCTAAATTATTTGAATTTTCAACATTCAATGAAATTAGACTGCCAGGAATATACTCAGCTTTTCCAGCTGCAACCCACGAGTCTACGACAGGCTTAAAATCATCATTTATGTGATAGCTTGTTGATCCTTGTTCTATCTTTTCACCAAAGAATTCTAAATCTTCGTTAGCCTTAAATAGTTCTGCTGTTTCCCACCTAGTGACCATATCTTGCAATTTAGTATTCCCTTCTCGCACAGTATACAACATTCCTGCGACATATTGGGAACCAGAAAATTCCTTACTTTTAAAGTTTATTAATGCTTTAAATCTCATTTTTATTTACCTCTATACATCGATTATCGTAACACCCTGAAAAACCTGGACTTTATCATTAAAATTCTTAATAGACGGGGCAAGTGTTAGAACATCCGGTGGGGATGTCCCAGGCACAACTCTTTGAACATCCCAAACATATTTTCCAGGCGGTATGAGCTTACTAATATCAGACTCAAGTTGTACAAATGCTATCCCATTGGATACCTGATCTAAAGCATGACTGCCGGCTACACTGAACGCCTGAGCGATTATATTTGTGTCTCCTAATTCTACTCTCAATGTTAACCAATGTTTATACCCAGTAATATCTACACCCGTACCATAGTCTATCTTAACCCTTTTAGTATCACCTTGCCTGAAATCTTCTAATTCTTTTGCCATAATATAAACAAATGGCTTATAGATAAGCCGTTTGTATCCTTCTAATTAGTTAATATTTGTTTTATTATTCTAATTCGTCTAAGTCAGACTCAGAACTTGGTTCGTCTTCATCGTCATAGATAATAGCAACTTCAAGATCACTTGTGAATACCAAGGCCAATGGTTCCGGCAAATTATACACCTGGTTTTCTTTGTATTCAATGACCGAGATCCCATCTGGGGAACCGGTCTGGTCTTCCAGCATCTTAACTGTAATAATTTTCATAATTCACCCTTTGTAAAATTAATGCAACGATTAAGCAGCTACATGTCTCAACGGACCAAGAACCCCTACTACGGATAGAACAGATGCGGCAACTGCTACAGTCGTGACGACGCGTGAATATCTGGCACGCGGATTGGGGATATGCAATTCAGCATTACCAGCCGCAACAATTTGAACAATACTATCATCATTACCCGCTTCGTCTAGAGCAGGATAATCAGTCCATGTTATCGCATCATCTGAATATTGTGTTTTTGCATCAATTGTTGCAGATGCACCTACTGTACCAATAGATAATAAAAACGAAACCGAACTTGCTTTCGCATGGTCAACAGAAATTCCATTCACAGAGCCAATCGCTTGTGAAGCAGCGGCATGTGACTCAATTAAATCATAATTACTTTTTACATCTTTTCTCATCTTATAACTCCAAAATAAACCAATTCTTAAAAATGCAGGGATGTTATCCCTGCTTTAGTCAGCTACTTAGCTTGTTAAGTAGAAACTTTCATCAATACGAAGGCCTCAGGAAGCGTAACTTGACCACCAACACGTTTCTTGATTAAGAAACCGGTTTGGTCGTACTCGGCATATTTTTCAACTAATCGCTGAACTGTGACACCGGCTCTGTCACGAATTTTATATCCTTTGCGGAAGTCACCCAAAATAATTGGAAATGAATTAGCAGCAACGTCTGGTAATCCTTCAGGGTTAACAAGAGGTCGACCCAGTAATGTAGATGGATTACCAGGCTGAACAGGAGGCTGCCATAAATATTGACCTTGACTATCTTTAAATTGACGGACAACCCCTTCAGTTGTACTATTCATAGCCCAGGTTGAATTCCGACGGTACATTTTTTTGATACTTTGCAACATATTGATGAGAGCATCAACACCATTGTTAGAACCATCTGACAACGCCCCTGCAACACCCGACGCCTTAAAATTAGCTTGTACACGGTCATCCGAAATAATTCCTTGAGGCATTTTATCACCTGCTGCCGATGCAAAAGCATCATCTTCAGTCTCAGCAATAGCCATCGAGAACATGTCACGTAGCTCAGCCCACACATCAGCAGCGGAATCGTCCAAGGTATTGTTGGCAATTAAAGTTAGCGCTTTAAGATCAAAAATTTCGAGACGTTCACCACCTGCTTGCAAATCTTGTGGTAAAATTGCAAGATTGCGAGTTCCCCATGATACAACAGGTTTGGAAATCGCAGCCATTTGAACTACGTCCCTACCCGTTGAAGCAACATTACAAATTGCTCTTAACTCAGCTTCATTATAAGCTTGAGTAATAATTTCAGTTTCAAAAGTTGATGGAACTAAAAAACCCCCGTCTTTATCCGATGAACTAGACAGTGCTCGAATTTCATTTTCATCCATCGCGGCTCGACCGGTTTCGCCAAAGCCATAACGTATAAATTTATCAAATGCTGATTTGCGGGTCTGCAGTTCAGGGCTGTCAGCTTCATCACTTCCAGAACCCACAGAGGGGCGCTGTCCTGCAATAACCAAAGCATCATACTTACCACGCAGCTCAGTTAGGTCTGTATTGATTTTTTCAATAGTTTCCAAAGTCATTTTGTCAGCTGAGCCTGTCTTTCTAACTTCTTCAATTTTCACATCAACTGTTTTTGTCAATGCTTCATGCGCTTGTCGCATCTCATTGAACAATTTTTTTAATTCTTCATTCATTACTTTTCTCCAACCTTGCTAAAAAATTCTGTTAAACCTCTAATTTCAGATTCCAGCGTTGGCTCAGACTGTGATTCAATCACGGGTTCAAGTAATGCCCTTATCCTCGTTTTTTCTGAGTTCGTTAATGAACCCCTTAACTCTGAACAAAGTGTTTCAACGGCTTTGTTTCGTTGCTCTCTATGTGCAAGCTGAACGTCATTAGATAATGTAGTAAGCTTGCTACGGTTATCTATCAATTCACCTTGTTTAAGTTTCTGTAGTTCCCCTACTGTAAATTCGCTGCTGCCAGCAATATCCAAAATACTTTTTCTTGTTTCTAATAAATGTTTTGAAAACGTATTTGAAAGGTCGTTGTCAAAAGGGGAGGACCTAAATTCAGACCCTTGAACCCAGTATCTTGCAATCCAACGTTGGGCATAATCTAAATAAGCAGCGTGGAAGTCAGCCAATCCAGAGTCTAATTTAGGTATCACATTTTCAGAAGTTGTATCGGAAGCCCACCAAATATCAGATAATGTCGACTGAAGCGCTCTTTTTAAAATCCAAGCTTCTTCGTCTAGTCCTTCATCATTCAAGCTCTCTGTAAAATCCTGTGATCTAACGTCTGTGATTAAAGCTTCATCATTAGCTGGAAAAGTATTAGGACCAAATTCATATAGCATTACCTCTTTTATCTGGCGCACACCATTTACAAATCCTTCTTTAATGGTACGAAATCCAAAGGATAGACCATCTAGTGTTCCATCCTTCATGAATTCATAGGCTTCTTTTGCCTTTTCAACGTCTAGATTCAACTTACCACGCCCAAAAACACCATGATCATCTTCCCTTAATTCAATGCTTGACCCGATTAAGTGTTCATGATCGAACAGGATTTTGACCTTATTACCTCGCTCTTGAATAGTTTTTTTGAACGATCCACGAGTAAATGTCGAGTTATAATCATCTACAGTATCCCATACTGTCAAATAACCTTCAAATGTGCCATCTTCATCGACTGATCTAAGTTCACCGATAGACCGTATTTCTCTTTTTTGGTCAGATTCTCTTATTTCCATCTCATTTCCACCATATTACTAGGTAAGTCATTAATTTTTATATAACTATACTATAACTTCCTTATAAAGTAAAGTGAGATACGGTAGGTTAAGCAAATTATTTAATTTAATTTTACTTTACCTTATAAATCAATAGCTTACAACAACTAACCAGGTTGTGTAAGAGTTTAAAATAACAACATTTTTATTTTTAGCGGCAAATTTAATATACAACAATGTGTAAAAGGGTTAACGTTTTTTAATTATTGAATAAAATAAAGGTGTACTTTTATAAAAAAAGGGCATATAATTAACTCAACGTCAATGAAAAAAACACAAACTTAACTAACTGGAGAATAAAATGAAACATACAATTATCGTAAAAGTTGATGTTTGGGGGTTTGAATATGAGTGTCAAGTCACAGTGGTAGAAGATCACTATGTTAGCGCAACATGTAAAGGGGATAAAATAGCAAAAGGATCACCTACACATCACTGTATATGCAAATCATTAGGGCTTAAAATAGAGAACCTAACTAAAGAGGAACACCAAAAAGCAGAAAAAAGAAGAACTGAAGTAACTAATGAAGGTATCTAGGCCATTGAGATAATAAAATGAAACATACAATACAAACTCTTACAAATAAAAACCTCGCTGAACTAGTCAGGATTTTTAATAATATTAATGGTGTTTCAAAAGTCATTAACTTTAAAACGGAAATAGTAGCAAAAATATCTATATTGGAAGCACAAAGAAGAGATAATTGAACAATTTAACAAACTTAATAAATTAACCAATTGGAGAATAAAATGGTCAACTTAACTTTAGAAAATTTAGCTCAATATACAACCAATCAATATGTAATACTCCACTTAACAAAAAGACTAAATGAAGGGGTTAATTTATCAGCTATGGCTCCTGGAAGTACAATAACACATGAAATCCAATATTGTGCGTGTTTAGATCGTGGCTTCGTAGCAGTTAAAACTAATCCCAAACAATTTAACTAGACACTAAAGGTCATTGAGCAGCGACAATTAATCCTATCAGAAGCTGAAGCTTGTTGATCTAAAGGGTATCTGGGGCTAGAATTACCGAATTTAGTACTAAACCGATCATTTATCCCAACAATTTCACCATCCCTTTGTTGATGTTCTTCCCTTACTTCAAAATCAGCGTCGCGCCACACTTTTTTAGTTGCTCCTGCTGCCATAGCCCCTGATAATTGTCCTATACTTTGAGCTGTACCCGCAACAGTTCGGGCTATACGTAACGCCCTTTCAGGAGAAAATGTACCGCTGTCTAGTATCGCTTGCTGCACTTCCATAATCGATTTACCCTCAACCTCAGCATCTATGACAGCTTCTAAAATTAAAGCTATGGTGGACTTATTAATAAGAGATAGCTCATTTAGAATAACCCTTTCAACTTGTAAAAATGAATCTATGTTAGCTTCAACTATAGGGTCCATGGCCCTAGTTTCAAAATTTATGTCTAAACCACGTTTGTCAACTATAACGGATCCTGCAAAAGTAATAGCAGTTTTTTTATAAAGAGTAGTCAAAGCTTCCTCCATCAATGCAGAATTTGTTGCAAGAGCCCCACTAGTATCCGACGACTCATCAAGAGCCTTAAATACTGCTACTCTTTGCTCATCAAGTGCTTTTTTAAAAATCTTAGAGGCAGTGGTAGCTTTTTTTTCTTTAAGAATTATCAAGTCTTGCACGTTTCGTTTATCTAACTTTTTTAGCATCAAGTCTGAGACCCCTCTATTTTGCAAAGGGGTCTGAATTTGTTGAGGCTTAATTGATTTATCCCAGCCCTCATACTCAGGCACACCTAACGTAAACATTTCATTCAGCTGTTCCATTGGCACTCCCATATCGGAATAAATTTTAGCCACTTCAGCTTTTTCTTTAAGATCTTTTCTTAAAGCTGGCACATCTTTTAGATCGTAGGTGATTGAAAGTCCATCACCTAACTGACTAACCAACGCTTTGTTAAGTGTATTTTTCATGTCCTCTAAAATAGGTATAAGTGTGGTCTCCCAAAATACAACGCGAGCCGTATTAAAATTATTGTATGTGGTAGCTTCTTGCACTCCAGCCAGTTGAGGAGGAACGCCAAATATAATAAATATTTCCTCTCTATTGAATTTACGAGAATTAAGAAAATCCATCTCAACCGGTGATAAACTTAATTGTTGATACTTTGCGTTACTCCCTATAATACCTATTTCACGTTTTCCGCTAAAAAGTTCTTTTATTTTCTGTTTGTATACATCGAAAACGCCTTCTTGTAATGCTTCTGCAAACGTAAATACCCCATCTAGTACGCCTCTATTTTGCATGGCTGATTTATTCCAGGCCAGTTGGTCAGTATCAATATCTACTGCTTTTGCTGCTACTTGTAAAGGACCTATACCTAGAGTAGGGTCAGACGGATCCAAAAATTTAAAAGGTATAATGTTATCTACCGTAAATTCAGGCGAAACCTTACGCACGCCGTTGGCATCTATAACTTCGTATTTATCAATAAGTTTATCCATTTCTTTACTTGGCACCGGAAATATTCTATCAGGCGAGATAGGCCAGAGTTCCTTTGTTATACCATCCACAAAAATCTGTTTAACGTACGCCATGCCTGATAATTGTTGCCACGCCGCTATAAGCTCAAAAAAGTCCTGTCTACTAAAAAAAGGATTTGGGTTTTTAAGTAACAAAGAAAGAGGATGCCCCTCAACAACTTCACCGTCTTTATCTACTACAATCCATGGTACTGTTGAAAGGTTTTTTGATATAAGAGACACAGCTTTATATACCCACCCTGAAACTTTGTACCCACTTTTCACAGCGTTAAAAACAGTCCAATCTGACCATTTAGCAAAAGGTGTTCTCAGCGTGTTTATAACAGAACTCGCCATATTTCTCTTTTCATATTTCATATATTTCCCCTAATTCAATAAAATCTTTTTTAAGAAATCGACCACAAGAGGTGTCCACTTCCCTTTTATTCTCACAAATAACAATGTCTTCTCCGTCGTAGTACCAATATTCTTTCGTAAGAGAAGTAGTGGCATTACAACCAAAAGCTAAAAATAACCACAAATAGCGACGCATCTTAATTTCTTAATAATTCATAAGAAGAATTATTTTTTAACCAACAAACTATTGAGTGGTGCGGAATTCTTCTATGAGTACCCACCCTATAGCTCTCTAACCCTTGAAATGTAATTGGCGTCCATGTATCACATAACATGATAACGCTGTTATACGAAATACTCATAATCTTAGCAACTGCACGAGGCGTGTAAGTAGACTGTTTTTCTACCCCTGAAGACTGTAATAACTCATCTAATGACGTTGAATAAATACACATAATAGGCTATGAGTGCTGTATCGAAATATCATTGGATAGCAGACAAAATTGTATTCGATTAATCTTTCCAGGTTCAGAGATGATTTCAAATCCTGTACACATTGGTAGGTGTATATAATCTCCTTCTATATATAATGTGGCATTGTTATCCGTAGTAACCACAACTATTTTCTCATAAGGTTCACACAGCTCGTCATTCACATAATCATCTTTATAAATAAAAAAGAAACTCAAAAATTCACTTAATTTTTCTAATAAATACATATTTTTTATCCTATAAATATTTCAGTTGGTTTTTTAATCCAATTTAAGAATTGACTTGTGCTATCACATTGGTCATCATTTTTGCAATTTGGAAAAGTAGTTATCTCTGTCTCGTACACTGGTAGCCACGGAGCTGATTCTGGTAAGTATACCCGACCTGCTTCTATATTAAGCGAGGCTGTGCTCATCCGGGTTACTTTATCAATTACAGGAGTTATAGGTATTATATTCCACCTAAAATCTCTGTCAACATTTAAATCTTGAATGAGTGCCATTCCACTAGACTTATCCTCAACCAGTACAACATTAGGATTCCATTTAAGACAATAGCTTTTAGTGGTTCTCTTTAACTCAGGATACTTTAACCACTCTCTTAATATGTCAACTAAATAAAAAACATTATTAAATTCGTACCATACAGACATAACTGTCGGGTCATTAATTTGTTTATCTTTACTCGCTGTGTCTAAACTAATAATTATTTTACTAGGATATTCAGGTAAAGCTTTATATCGCTGAAACCAGGATAAATTAACGATACTCCCCGACTCCAGCATCATTTTCCCATATATTTCTTGTTGCCGTTCATTAGCTGGTATTTTCATTTCCAGCTCTTTTATCTGCTCCTTTTTTAAAAATATATTATCATAAGTTGAAAAAGTTTTAGTATAATAGCCAGGCTCTCTATCTATTGCCTTTTTATATAAATCATAAAATAAACGTCCTTTCGATCTCAGAAGTTTTGGTGTGCCCGCAGCAATTAGTTGGCTGTCAGGTTCATCTAACATCATTGGTAACACTGAATTATAGTATAAATACTCGTCATTCAGAATTATTCCTGCTTCATTCAAAAATATTCTGTTATACCCAAAACCTTCCCAATTCTCAGGATTATCAGCGCTTCTAAAATCGGTGTAGCCATAACCGACTTTCATTAATTTTTTTTGAACATTCCAACTAAATGGTATTTTATAAGCTCTTAAAAAAGGTTTAAAATATCTTTCAACGTACCTGTCAATATTAGAATTAATTGTATCACCCCATAGACAGGTGTCACCATCTAACATCCATTTTATATGCGCAATCGCTGCGCCGTGTGTAGCGCCGAGTCTTCTCCCTTTTGGAAAAAATCTAAATCTACCAAATTTCTCAGAACTAAAAAAAATATGTTCCTGGGCTGGAGTTAAAGTAAGTATTTTATTTATCACTTTCTACAACAACCAACATCCGTATCTTTTTGAACTTCGGGAAACTCCAGAAATCCGCGCCTAACAGGTGTTGCTATATACCAGCTCCACCACATACACTCACTCCCTTTACACTTGTCATTAATAAAAGGGCAAAACATTTTTTTAGCCGTTTCCTGAGTTACGTACACACTTACCTCATTATTAGTATAAGTTAACTGTAGATCTATATCTATAGTTACAAGTTGTCATTGTTATTTCTTACCATTTTATAAGAATCCCAGTTTTCAGGAAACCTGATTAACTTTTGCTGTATAAAAGCACGAGCTTTTTCTTGCCCTTGCTGTGTAAAAGGAAAATCTAATTTTCGGGTTGCTATAACAGTACCCTTATAAGTAAACTCTATAATCATTGGCATATTAATGAAGTATATATATATATAAGTTAAGTTGTACAAAAAAATTGAGGCAAGTTAGGTCGTTATACTTCATAGATATTTCCAATTATTTCCACAGGAGCATAAGCATCAATCGTGTAATTATAATTAACAGTAAATAAATGCCCCCTGTTAAAAACTACCGATGTTTCCATTTCTTCACCATCAGAATCAACCCATTTAAGTATATCTCCCTCATAAATATCTGTACCGTGTATATCAGTTAGGCTTGTTGTTTGCATCATTACATCGCTGTCATCTTTGCCATGTATTAAATTATAAAATTGCGTTGCAGTATATTGATCTACCTTATCTGGGTTAAAATAAATCATCTTTTTATTAGATTTACACCACGCCCTGAATTTAATCTCTCTCATTATTAACCTTGTTCAAATTAAAAAAAATATAACTATAAAGGTATATAGTAATATACCAAGGTCCCCATACTCGCCGTTTAATGACTAAAATTTAGTAATCTTGTAGTTTATATACTAATTTAATTAAACATTGTTAAACGAGACCATAGATGCGTCGGTTTAGCTTATTTTATTCATTCTTATATGTTCTTGGATCCACTGTATAAACTTTTCTTTACTTAACTCAATTTTATCTAAACCAACAATAAATTTCCAAGATTTTCGATTTTGTCGGTATGCAAGAACAGGTATACTATCACATTCCGCTGCCTGTCGTAGTGTTTGTCTCCACCATGCAAGTAAGCATAACTTTTCTTGCCTTTTAACTTCAATACTTAAGCCATCAATTCCATCTAGATCATGTCCCCCATTTCTAGTTTGTTCTAAATTTCTAACCATTTGAACGCCTGTCGCATAGAATATTATATCCGCTAATTCACGTTCAGCATTGGCCCCTTTATTTTTACTTGATCTGCCTGCCATTTTATATTCCTGTAAGTTATTGATTTTAAAATAAGTTATTATAAAATCAGGTATAAGTCATTGATTTTCATCTCGATATGATCTAAACAATTTTAAGTTAATTTTAAAGCCCGAAACTTACTAACTAGTATAAGTACATACGTACTACTCTTTTTGACTGGTGACGAACACCGCAGAGGCCTTTAACTAAAATATAAAGGCTTATTATTAACTAACAAGCTTTTTAAATCTTTTCAAGTTCATTTTCTAACTTACCTTGTGCTATTTCAATTATTATTTTTTTTGTGTCATTAGACTCATCACCTGTGTCCCCATTAATTAACGCTAGCAGAGACACCATTTCTTTTGCGTCATTTATATTCATTTGTCCTTTTGAAATTGCATTTAATATGTCAGCAGTGTTTTTGACCTGAATTTTTTGTATGTCAGTATCAGCTTTAATTAATTCCAACATTGTGTTAATTATTTTAGGATGGAACTCTACATTAATTTCTGAAGGGTCTAATGAGATATTATCACCTACAGCTAGTGCAAGCTCATACTCTAAAACTTTTTGGCCTTGCTTAATAAAATCTTGCTTTACTGCTTTAATATTCATAATTTTATTATACACTATTTGAAAAAAAGGGTAAATGATTAAAAATAAGTGAAAATAATACTTTTATTTTTAGCTCAGGCCATGGTGTCCTTGTCTTCTATCTCTTGTATTAATATATAAAATAAAAAAATAAAAAAATAATAAAGACCAAAATCCACCGACATTGGGGGGGGGGGGTGAGGGGGCGGGAGGCCCCCCTCCATTTTTATTTTTTATTTTTATCAAAAAAAAATGGCCTCTAAGCCATGGTGCGCATACCCTGGATCAAAAATAAAAAGCTCTATTTTCATTTTATTTTTCATTTTAAAAAATAAAAAAATAAATAAAACTAGGTAAAAAGAATTATCTTAGACGTTAATCAGCATACAATAGGCGTTAACGAGATACTTTAGACGCTAGCTGTAAGCCCTTGAAAGTTCAAACTAGCAACATAAAAAGCGCCGTAGAGAATCACCCTAGATGTTGGTAAAATATGGTTAAATACTGAAAACTTCGCAAATACATGTTTTTTTAGACTTACTGCCTGCTACAGCAATAGCTGAGTTGCTTACTTTAAGCCCTTTATTTTTTATAAAAGTAGCTATTATTCTGTTAATTTTCTC
>Ga0256847_1000282_pt1 | contig 34615 bp, 30 predicted proteins | sample TeddybearmetaG_FD_189099 | JGI IMG/M metagenome (GOLD analysis project Ga0256847, IMG submission 189099) | Hydrothermal vent microbial communities from East Pacific Rise, Pacific Ocean - Teddybear | ecosystem: Environmental > Aquatic > Marine > Hydrothermal vents | place: Pacific Ocean: East...
TTGGGACATTAATTTGGTTTTGATTGCTTAAAAGTAGTTATTTATTTATTCCCCTAAAAGTGTGAGCCATTCTTGTTTTACATTTTTCCAATCGAAAGCTTCAGCTCTCTTTCGACCATTCAAAGAGAATCTATTGCCCAATTCTGGACGGGCACACAGTACCTCTACGGCCTTGAATAGTTCGTCAACATTGTCTGGAGGCACTAATAATCCGTCCTTTTGGTCGGTTATTAAGTATGGAATACCGCCAACGTTGGTAGACACGATCGGTAACCCTAACGCCATTGCTTCAATCAAACTGACTGGTGTATTGTCAAAATTAGTCGTATTGATAAAAATATCAAAGTCTTTTGATGTTTCGCGCCACGCTTCTTTGGATAATTTCCCTGCAAAGGTGATGGGCAATTTATGCTGTTCTGCGTAGGCTCTACAATGCTCCATCGAACCGTCTTTTTCAGGCCCTATCATGCATAATTCCACATTGGGTAATTTGATTAATAACCTTTCAACTAACTGAAGTGCCAACATGGGGTTATAAATTTCAGCAAATGAACGCACCCAGAGCAGGCGTGGACCTATTTTATTCCGAAGTAAAAAAGGATACGATTCTATTTCAATGGTATTGGGAATATGGGTGAGATTTGAATAGCCTTTTGCGACAAAAGCATCCATTAAATAGGGAGAAGGGGCCACATTTGTTTTTGCTCCATTGAACAATTTATAACTATTGGATTTACTTTTTTCTAGGCGTTCCGGCAAATTGCCGCCATGAAGAATAGGCACATAAGGTATACGCAATAGCCGGCAAAGATTTGCGACCGCCACTGCATAATAAAAGTTTTGAGTACTGTAGGTGTCTATTAACACTGCTTTTACGGATCTTCTATGTCTTAGTACACCAAATAACATATCCATAAGGCGGAGTACTTTATTTCGATAGGAAGAATAGCATATCACTTCATACCCTATCGATTGTAATTGTTGCGATAAGGTCTCGATGGTAGTTACGTTGGTTTTACTACCTCGTAAGTTGTTTCCTATGTACAGTACCTTTAGGCTTTTCATAATCTATATTAAGTAATGAAAGGGCATAAATAAATGCTGGCGCAGCTATACGCATCGAGGAATGTGATATTGTTAGTGCCCAAAAGATAATAAATGGATAAAAGTAAATATTTCTTCGGCCTCGAATAATGGATATCAACGGTGTCACCAATAATATGAATAGCGCCAATATTCCTAATGCGCCATGCTCAGATAGCATTCTGGCCAGTTCATTATGACTTGGCAGTTCTATATTTAATTTTTCAATATAATAGGATTTTACACGTCCTACTCCTATTCCGAAAAAAGGTGATTCTTGAAATGCCTCAAAATCGGCCGAAATTAATTGCCCCCTACCAGTCGTAACATCAGTTTTTTCCCGGCCAAGGGCATCTTTGTTGGTATACCGATTTCCAATCAACCCTCCCGTTTGCAAGAGTGCATACAACCAAATGGCCACAACTGCTCCAAGTACTGCGATTAATTTATAGGTAATCCGGAACTTGGTTTTAAAGCTCGTTGATATGTATAATATAATTGAGAACGCAATTACCATAATCACGGCAACAATAACACCCCCTCTAGAAAACGTCACTAAAGCTCTAAACGCCATGGAAACCAGAAAAAACATCATGATAAAATGTACCAATTTGTTCTTATACGGAATCAATAAGCGACTAAATAAAATAAACACACCTAAGCCCAGCATTGTAGCTACTTGATTAGGGCCATAACCACCGGATGTTTCTGAAGTAGAAGTTGTACCAGTAATTACATCGCGGATATCAGGATTGTACAGATATACATACACCGTCATCGCAATAAGAGGATATATCATTATATCCAGCAATACCAATAGATCTTTAAATTTAATACTTCGCTCATAGCAATAAAGTGCAGCAACGGCGAGACATAAAGGGCCACTTAAATTAAAGATGATCATTTTTCGAAACTCCACATCGTAATTGATACTAAGGAAGGTGACAAACACCGCCGGCAGGAGTAAAAGAATGTATACGAAGTAGGAAAAAGCATTTTTTTTAAATCCATAATAGAACATGCCCATAAGGAAAAATAGGATCACCACATATTTCCCAGTTTCATAGAACACAAGTGCCTTGGTCATTCTAAAAAAAACTTCAGCACCCACCATATAGGCTGTAGCAAACAATATGGCTCTATGCTTGTCTCTTGCTTGAATAATACGATACAGTAGAAAGGCAACTATTCCAAAAAAATAGACCATCATAATAGGTCTATACAAAGACGCTATGATACCTAACCCAACATGAAATAGGATTAAATATAACGGTAAAGTTGTATTTGTGAGTTTGAGACCGATAGCTGTTATTTTTGTAAAATTTCGCCTAAAATACGGTGCGTATAGTATTCAAATGTAAAGTTTTTTACCGAGGTATGCCCCGAAATAGCCAGCTCATTTAAAGCTTCTTCAGAATTGCAAAATGCCTCTTGAAGCACTTCTAGCAAGCGGTTAGAGGTTGTTGGCGCTACGACAAAACCATTTTCTTCGTTTACATATTGAGTAATGCTAGACACATTTGAGATGATAGGTATGCAGCCAAAATTCATCCCTTCAGCAATTACTTTTGGGAATCCTTCAGATGCCGTACTCGGCAACAAAAGAAATTGACATTTGCGATACACTTCAAAGACTTCCTTCCTACTCAAAAAGCCATGGAAGGTCGCTGGCAAGCCTATGGCGATGCATTGTTCTTGATATTGCTCAAACTTTGCCCCATTTCCAATAAAATGAATATGATCTAAATGTGCCTTATCAGAAAGGTTAGACAAGGCATCGATAATTCGTTGAACTCCTTTTGGATCTTCCAATCGTCCTACAAAGCATAACGAAAAAGGTCCTTTATAGCTTTTGCTAGAAATAACCTCAAGCCCTTCCTCCCGCTCTTCTTTTAATAAGCATGGATTTTCAAAGGTTAGACAATGACTAGGCTGATCTGCCCACGCACCGTTGATGGTTACGGTTCTCGATTGTTTTTTAAGCAGACCACGCTGTATGCGATACCCCAATGGTGGATGCTCTTGATTCCAATTCCCAGCATATTTAAACCAACCTTTCTTTTTAGTCATTTTGGTGAGCCATGGAATTACAAAAACTCCCATTCCTATGGGTGCTCTAAACTGAAAAGCATCTACATTTTTCAATGTAGACTTTATAATTTTAAGGGTCCTAGGCAAATTGGTTAGAATTGTTAGTTTTTTAATAAAACTAGCACCCCCCGAAATAGGAAGCGCCACAAAAATTACATTATTTGCTGTATACGGCAATGAACTTGGTGGAGGCGTATCTTCATGTAAAAATGCAAGGTGATAAATGGTCTCAAAGTGATCACTTAGATAGTTTATTTCGCTAATCGTTGGGCCCCAACCAACAAGGTCTCCATTGGCATCTTTATAATGTTCGGTATGTGATATAATGGCTAATTTCACGATTGTGCTAATAAATTAGTGATGTATTGTTGTTCGTCTAAGGAAAAATATTTTTATAGGTCCCTGAAGGGCATGGTGAAATAAATTCGCCTCTATTCAATCGCTCCAATATACTCCAATTCTGAACTCTAATTTCATTCTTAATTTTCATGAATCTTTAATCAGGATTAGATATTGTTTTATAACTTCAAGCCAACGAAATTGCTCTGTCCAAGTTTTAGCTTCCCTACTAAAGTATTGATAATTACCCAATATTTCATCGATGGCCTTTTTACAGGCTTCAGGTTGGTTTGAAGGTATTAATTTCCCCGACTTACCTTCTAAAATGGCATCTTCAATACCACACCCCATAGCGCCAATAGCCGGCAACCCTAAGGCGTTCGCTTCTAGGATTGCAATTCCGAAGCCTTCCACATCTCCAGCAAGTGTTGTTTCACTGAGCATTATAAAAACCGAAGCCTCTTTTAACAATTCAATTTTCTTCTCGTCACTTACGCGTCCATGAAAAATCACATGTTCTGCTACTCCCAGCTCTTCAGCCAGTAGTTGAAGGCTTTCCTTTTTAGTTGGAATTCCAACAACATGATACTTAAAATTCGGGTATTCTTGTTTGAGCAACGGAAGTGCCTTGACCACATTATGTTGCCCTTTGCGTTGTGTAATATTACCGACAGTAATTAATGAGAGTTCTGTTGGTTGACTTTTAGTGAAATCTTGTTCCCTGGAAACTTCGAACCCGTTGGGAATCACTGTTGTGTTTTTCAGGCCAATATCCTCAACCAGAGATAAGGTAAAGTTTGATACAGCAATAACGTGATCAAAGCGTTTCAAACACCACCGTGTATAGTTTCTGAGCAACTTATTGGTAAGCAACACCTCGCTTCCATGAATAACCGCCAGTAATTTTTTATTACTAATGACGCTCAAAAAACCTCCTATCCAAAGTGAAAACTTCCCTGAAAGCAACACAACATCCTGCCGCTTCGTTAATCGGATTGCTCGTAAAATCCGGCCCAAATAGCTTAGAATGAGGGCGTATTTTCTCTTTACTCTATGTACTTTAAAAGTCAAATTTTGATCAAAACCAGATTCCTCTTCTCCATTACGAGAGCGCTGATTGGTTAAAACGCTCACTTCAATCTCATGTTTACTTAATTCCTTTGCTATTTGATAGGCATGGGTTCCTATCCCGCCTGGTTGCGGAGGAAATTCAGAAGTGATTAAAAGAAGTTTAGTCAAGCTCACTAATCAAGGGGCCTTCATTAATTTTATTTGAAGCTTTATTCCAAGAAATTATCACTTGTATACAAATAATCGGGAGTAAAAACATCGAAACAAAGATACCCAAAAGCATCATCTTCCTATTTTTTTTAAATTTATAGGGAATAATGGAGGGAGGTATCGTTTTAAGCAGTGTCAAATAGGTTCGCTTTGTTCCAAAATACCTTCGAAACAAATACAATACACTTGGTATAGGTCTTGGTGCAAACCATTTCTTAGGTCGGAATGCATCCCAGCTCCCCATTTGCCTTAGCCCACCCGAAGGTGCCTTCACATCAATGCAACAGGCATAGGGTGTGGATACACTTTTTACCCCATGCATAAATGCGCGCATTCCAAACTCACCATCACCCATTCGTTGTCGTTCAAATTGGCGATCAAATAAACCAATTTCCTTAAAAACATCTTTATATAAAGCGGCGTTCCCTGTAGCAAATTGAGCAGCGGTGGCAAAAAACGAACGATCCTTTGGAATACTGCTTCCTTCAGGAAAAAACACCCCTGCTGAAATCTTGGCATTGAAGAAATCTAGGCATTTCAAGTGATTTTCTATCCAATCAGGTTCTATACGGACGTCGTCTTCGGAAAGCATGATGATAGCGCCTTTAGCCAATTTAACCGCGGTGTTTCGAGCCAGCCAGAGTGCGGGTTCTTCTTGCTGAACCAAATTAATAGTAAGCTTATATTCCTCGTAAAATTCTTTCTGATAGGGTTGCGACTGATCCACCACCACCACTTCAAAGTTGGTGTAGGTTTGCTTCTCGAAATCCTTCAGAATATCCACCATGTATGGATAGCGATTCAAGGTGGGAATAACAATGCTCACCAAGGGGCGATCTGCGACTAATCTCGAGTTAAAGTTAGCCCAGTCCTTATGTTCCAAGGAGTAATCCATATAGGCAACTTTTTTCACAGCACGCGCTTTCCGCCAACCGGAAAATTCCTTGAATGGATTCTTAAAACTTAGGAGTCGGAGTAACAAAACGTAATGCGCCCAAACAGGGTGGAAGTATTTTTTAATAAACCGATACTCATCCGCGATAGGAAGTTCTTGCACAAGCCCATAGGTTTCCTCATCCCCAATATGTCCCCGCTTCACGGCTTGATAAGAAATATCGAACTGGGCCGAGATGGTGCTTTGGTAATTTTCATCCCAATCCAATTGCTTTATAATTTCAGGAGGCAATGCATCGTACTTAGGGAAGATAAAGCTCCCGTCCTTTCGTCTAAGACTAAAATAATGGGCAGGTTGTATGTATTTTAAGAAGGTGAAAAGCACAAGTAAATTAATTTGGCACAAAAAAGGCATTAGGAGGTAAAGGATTACCTTTTAAATAAGGTTTTAAATCTTGCGTCAATGTTGTATAACCCATATTTTCAACTAAGTCTACGATATTAGAATCATTATTGGTTTCTACTATTAAAATAGGCTTATACCTCTTTATAAAATCTTGAGCTCCTTTTAAAATAGATAATTCAATACCATCCACATCAATTTTTATTAAGTCACAATTTTCTATATTAAAATTTTCAGAAAAATCATCTAGAGTGATTACAGGCACCTGTAATTTATTGTTTTTTTCTCTTATACCTGAAATTTCCAAAACATTGGCAGTAGTATGTGCAAGGTTCAATTCAATTGTACCAGTAGTATCTCCAAGTGCAATATTTTGAGGATTTATGATTTGCTGCAATTGATTTATTTCTATAGATTTAGAAAAACTTTTAAACATATCCGGGTGTGGCTCAAAAGAATAGACCTTGCCTCTATTTGCAATGGTATTTGCCCATACTAAACTAAGATAGCCAAAGTTGGTGCCAATATCTATAACAATACACTTGGTGTCTTTTCTTTTATAGCGTTTGACAAGTTTTATTGAATTTTTTAACAAAGTATTTTCCATTCCTCTCCTTGCCGCCTTAGAAGCCACTTGTATGGAAGCAATAAAAGCAAAAGTAACCTTATAGTTTTCATAGTCTCTAGCAACTTGACTACGCGATTCTATATACCTACCCTTTTTTCTAAAAAACAAATTTCTTAGTGGTCGTAAAAAAGCAGACTGTCCTAAAAAAGTATAATACTTTCTTGGCACCCATTCATAAATTTTTTTTCTAAAGCTCGTCAATTAGTAAATTATTAAAGAATCCTTCCAAAGTTAACTTTTCTTCCCAAAGCAAACGATTTTGTTCTTGAAGATTTTTAAAGGTGTTTTCATCAAATTGTTGGTGAAATTCTAAAACCTTTTCAACAATCTTATGACGGTCTTTATATTCCACCCAAACCATATGTTTTTTCCAGTCCACTTTGTCAGATAATGGAAGGATACAATCGGTATTTACAAAAATGGGAATACGCCCCATGGCTAAGGTTTCATAAAGCCGCACCGAAAAATTTCCAGCGCCTCTAAAGCACAGTAAATATTGAGTGTGTTTAATATTATTATAAAATGCTAGCGTGGTTTCTTTTTTTTCAGAATCCGTCTTGGCCCCAGCTTGGTATTTTTTTCTAAAAATGAAATAATCGTTCATAGCATCATTCTTCCTAAATCCTTGTAAAATTTGGGCGCGTCTATAGGTAGTAGGAATAAGAGCCTGTGGTAGGTTTTTTGAAAAACCAAGATAATATTTTAAGTTGCGTCTCACAATCCTCCCTAACTCTTCAAAAGCATAGAGTACAGAGGTATTAGCCATCCCACAAAAGCCAATGGTGGGTTTTTGAGAATAAGGCTGTATTGAAGGAGTAGCCGTACCATAGATTTTTAGTAAAGGATCTTCAATAAAAGCAGGTAATCCCCAATGGCTATTGGGTAATTTGGATTCATTCCCACTAGCCCTTAAAACAATTACATTGTTATAATCCGGTATTTCCACTCCATAATCACCAGTCGTGAACGAAATCACTTTTTTTCCCAGCGAATGAGCTTTTTTTATAACTTCCTCAATGAGCTTACTTTGATTGTTTTTAAGATAAAAATTCCAAGACATGGGTAAAACAACAAGAGCTGCAGCATCCATGGTCGTGACAAATATAGCATCACTGTTGAAAGCTTCCCTAGAAGTACCCGATTTTGAAAAATAGGTTTTTAAATAAGGAAATGTTTGCCTTCGGTAAGGATGAATAGTAAGTGCTATAAATAATTTCATGATGCCTTTTAACTAATCTTTATAAAATTCTAAAAACTTTTCCTGCTGTGCTTTAATTCCAAAATTAGAACGTACTCGTTCCTTTGCTTTACTAGAAATAAGCTCTTTATCATTCTTGGGTAATGCAATAATGCTATTTATAAGGTTTGCTAGTTCGTTTGGATTTCCAACTTCAAAAAGCCATCCTGTCTCCTCATGAATAATATTTTCAGTAAGCCCTCCTGCATCACTTGCTATTACAAGTTTACCCATGGCTTGGGCTTCTAAAACCGCATTACAGAATCCTTCATTTAGGCTCGATTGCACATAAATATCCGCTTGCAATAATTTTTCTAATGCGGCTTGGTGTGTCAACTTTCCGCAGAAAAATACACAATCTTGTAATCCGAATTCATACACCATAAACTGATACCGTTCCAATTCTTTGGAAGCACCATCACCTATAATGTGATATTCAAAATCGATGCCTTTGCCATGGAGGATCCTCATTGCTTCAATGGCGATATCCACACCCTTAATCCATGTAAGCCGTGCAATTGTAACTATTTTAAGTGTTTCTTGAACGTTTAACTCATTCATTTTTGGAAGCTCCTGCATTACTACGGCCGGTGTGATGATGATCGATGGAGTTTCACGAGATAGCCCCATTCCATAAGCCTTTTGCAGCAAATAGTTTGAGATACTATGTACCTTATCCACGTGTTTCCATAGTTTCTGATAACAATCTGGATTCTTTATGGGATATACATTCAAATCGAACCCTCGAAAACTAACTCCCATCTTTGCTCCTACAGCTTTCGCAGCAAGCTCTTTTTCTAGGGCTTGAGTTGCAAAGCCAAAGTGTAACCAATCCAAACGCTGTTTTAAAATATGGGAGTTGAGATACAGCTTTTTTAAAATAGTTGCCGTTAATGTATTCTCTTTTTTCTCAAATTTCACAAACTTACTTACTCGTCCTAAGTAAGGGATTAACGTCATAAATTGCAAAAACATCATCGGTAATTGCAAGACAGCGGCTCTATATACTCTAGGGGCTTTTTTCACCGGGCAAAGATCAAATTCCTTTTCTTTTTTCCCAACAAACAACACCACCTCATGACCCTGAGCCTGTAAACCTTTGATCTTTGAAGTAAAGAAGGTTTCAGAATAACCAGGAGTGACCGCAAGTACAATACCTATGCGCATGTGTTATAATTGTTTTTGGGAATAGAGATTTGTTTTGAAGATATCTAAAATATTGTTGATTTTTTTATAGTCTTCTAAACTAAACAACTCGGTTTTATTTTTCTTTGTAATCACTTCACTTTTCGGATGTGTTTTAGACGATGGTGCTCGATATATACTTTCCAAATTATCTATGGGCTGTAACTCAAATTGAGTGCAAAGTTCCTTAAAAATATTGATGTCAGCACGCAAATCTTCGTGTTTGACTACCCTATAGTTTTCATTTTCAATTTTTAGAATTTCGATGGGAATGACATTTTCTAGACACCAGCGTAGTGCCAGTTTTTCAATATCTGAAAATGAATCACACTGCTTCAGGTTAATATGGAAGGTGTTTTCTACCAAAGCCACAAGTTTAGTTTGTTTTTCAAAATGGCTCAAATCGTACAACCACGGAAATTTCACGCGGTGTTGTGACGCAATCGTATCGTAAGGGTTTCGGATAATATGCAGCACCGGTATTCCAAATTCCTTGTTGATGGCAGAAGCCATTAAATTGGTTCGAACAAACTTTATTACAAATTTGATAGGTATCACTGGCCATAAATGCCGCTTCCATTTGCGGTTGCTGTTTTGGGCAATCCAGTCGTTAGCCACTCGGTTCGTAAAGACCTTGTCCAAATAATTAAATGCTTGGGGGGCATCAGCACGACTTTCAATCCACTTATCACATAGGAGCACTCCATTTTTGGTTTGAAATTCATGGTCTGGCTCAAACAATAATCGATAACGATGTTGTTTGGCAATGGTTTCAGCCAACCAGCTTGTTCCACTACGAGCCGAACCAACAATGATGATATGTTTCTTAAACTTCGTCAATTATGATATTAACTTTTGATATAATCGAGTATAACTACCAACTTCTTTTTCTATGCTAAAATCTGCACGGACTCGTTTCAATCCAAATGTTTTCAATTGTTCTTGCAAACCGGTGTTCGTTGCAATATTTGTAAGCTGTTGAACCAATTGTGATGGGTCGTCCAATTTAAAGATACACTCTTTATTCACTCCTTCTAATAAGTACCGCGCTCCCCCACCGGAGTCTGACGATAAAATAGGAACACCGCAGGCCATTGCTTCCATAATACTCAAAGGTAATCCTTCTTGTAAGGAGGGCAGCACTGCGGCATCGAAAGTAGCCATTGCATCAGGTATTTGGTGGTTTGCAATATATCCTTTAAAAAACACGCGCTCGCTCAACTTATTTTTCGACACGTAGGCATCAAGTTCCGTCCGATATACGTCGTCCTCTTTTCCGTAGAGAAAAACTTGAAAATTGGATGGAAGTTGAGAAAGTGCTTTTAATAAGAACAGCTGATTTTTATTCGGCCCTAATACTCCAATGCAACCGATGGTTATTTTGTTCTTTTCAGCCCTCCTTTCCTGCGGCTTAAAAACCGATGGATTCAATCCATGAGGTATAAATGTCACCTTCTTTCTTAACCATATATTATCAAAAAACCGAGCCCGCATTTCGGGATTGTTATAAGCCACATGGGATGCCAAAATACTCTTTATAAACCAACGTTTCGACCAAGCGTTATTCTTTTTCGTGTAAACATAGGAGACACCTGCTTTGCGACAAGCCAAAGCCTCAATGGAGTTGGACTTATAGTCCCATGAATGAAGGATGTCAATCTTCTTAGATTTCAGTAACTGCGACAGTTTAGCAATATAGGATCGACTTCCAATGTCTTCGGTTAAATGAAGACGTTCATTTTCCTTTATATCCTTCGGGAAAACTTCAGGAAACTTTTCAACTAACACATAAGGCTGAAATAATTCGCGATCTAGGGCATTGTATAAGCCAAGCAATACAAATTGGCTCCCAGCTGTTTTAAAATTGGGAATGGTAAATAAGATGTTGATTTTATTCGCCATGTACTTGTTGCATTTTTAAAGCCAATGTGAGTAACATGCTTACTGGGTGAGAATAATACACCGAATCTTCCGATTTGAATTTCTGATACATTTCCTCAATGATCTTGGCAGGGATGAGTTTTGTCAAATGCGGACCAAATAGATAGCTTTCTAATTTTTGTTCATTATCAGTTCCTAAAAATTGCAGTTCCCAGTTTCTCTGAATAAGCGGATCTCCCAGTAATTTATTGGCTTCACGTTGCAACTTGTTTATAACTCGATACGGTAAATTGTGCGGGGATTTGTTCCGGTGAAAGTTGTATAAATTATAAGGTTTTTGGTCTTGCCAAGTTATCTTAGCTAGGTCTTTACTTCGTAGCTTAATATAAGCGATTTGCAATTTTCGATGGGCCAAATATTCCTCTGGAACACTGCAAATAAATTCACACATTCGATTGTCGTAGTAAGGTATACTAACGGGACGTTTCTCAGAAAAAACGGCTAGATTCGTTGAAGTCCACCTAGGCGCCCAGTACAAAGATTTAAAAGCACGCATTTTCGCACCCACATGATCTATATTGATTTCGTCCAATAAGGTTTGTGTTCTCTTTTGAAGATAGCTTTTAAATGTTCCTTTTAGCTCCCACACTTGCCAAAGACTATCTGCTAAGTCCATTCCACCTTTTTTTACCACTTTTTTTAGAATGAGAGGCAGCAAATCCTTTGCTTCCAACTCTTGAGACGCTCCTTCATCGAAAAGAACATCTCCCCAATGTCCCAACGAAAAAATGTTTCCCATGGATTCATATTCATCAATGATCGCCATTTGCCTTGGATGCGTAAATTCACTATAACAACCATTTATGCTCGCAAGATCCTCAATTACGCCCCACAAATACCCTTTTTCTATTTCATATTCCTGAAATGAAAATTTACAGACTTCAGCAATCGATTTGGCTAATTTCGTCTCAGGATACCCTCCTTTAAATTGATAGCTATAAGAACTTACATCCTTTTTAAGGTGCAACAACGCAGCCGCTTGCGACCGACTATCCAAGCCACCAGAAAGAGGAAGGATCACTTTATTATCTTTTACTTGTTCATCCACAATATTTTCAAAAAGCGTTGTGAATTGAATTAACGTTTCCTCAAAGCTTATTTTCTGCGGGCTTTGATGCCAGTTAAAATAAGGAGTGCTTTTCATCAATACATCGGCTTCATTAAATTCGTGATAGCATGCAGGACGTAGCACAACTTCGTCTTTCCAATAGGTATCCTGATCAAGAAAAAAACCGGTAGCCGCGAAGACACAAATAGCTTCTTTATGCAACTCGTGTGTTCCCTTGATTTTAGCAAAGGTGGGCTTACTAGGAATTATAGGCGTAGTAATGGTTTTCAAAAAAAGTTGGCTTAGGCTTTAAAAATAATCATTAGGATACAGACTCCATACATTTTAGGTACAAAGCTTCCATGTCGTTTATCATTTTTTTTGTGGTATGTTGCTCCTCCACTTTAGCTCTTGCTTTTAGTCTCTGCGTCTCAATTACCTCAACAGATGATTTAGAAAATGCTTCAATTGAAGTAGCCATGCCCTTTGGGTCTCTGCTAGGCACTATCATTCCACATCCATTGGCAAGTAATTGGGCCACTCCCCCACAGTCACTCGAAATAACTGGAAGCCCTAAGGCCATTGCTTCTACCACCACATTTGGCAAGCCTTCTTTGATGGATGAACATAGAAGCAGGTCATTTTCCTGCATAATCTTATAAACCTCTTCCTGGGCAATCTTAGGACCTAATAAAACTTCATTCTCCAGACCGTATTCATGTATCAGGTATTGTAATTCTTCATTATTTTCAGCTCCGACAATGGTATATTGAAAAGACACATTTCGCTCTTTTAAAATACGGCAACTCTCAATGACGTAGTAGTATCCCTTAATCCAATGTGGTCGGCCTATGGAGAGCAATCTTAACGAAGCGTGTTTACTATAGTCTTTTCTAAACAGGAGTTTTTCAAAGTTGAAACCAGAATAAACCACTTGATCGATTTTGTTTGGGCTTGAATAAATAAGATCCCCAGCCTTAGATATTTCTTTAGAAACCGAATGAAATCCAGTCATTTTTGGATACATTTTTTGGAGATAGGCAAAATTGGATGCATCCAAAAAAGGACGGACATTGTTTTGATAACCTCTCTGACTCAAAACAAATTTCGTTTTATCTAAAGGTATATGCTCCACCCAGGGAAGCAACGATGGCCATTGCACATGTAAAATATCCGGTTGAAGGAGCGCAATGCTTGCTTTAAAGTTTTGAACTTTTAATTGATAGCTACGAAATAGTAATAGATTTATTTTTGTTTGAATCCACGCCCCTACGGCTCCTCTTAAAAATAGATGTTTTAAACCGATTGAGACACTCCTGCCCATTAAATGAAGCAGTTTTGTAGAACTCCCTAGACTGACGTAATTTACTTTTGGCAGGCGGTGTTTTAGCGAATGTGAAAATCCGAGAATTGTCACCTCATGCCTTTCGGCGAGACCAGCTACCAAACGGTTAATGAACGGAGTAGTTTTTAAACTCCCATCGAAAATAACTATTTTCAGTGAAGTTTTCAAGGTGTATTTATTTTGGATTCAAACACTTTTTTGACCGAAGTTATTTCACGCAAAGGATGAAGAGTTCTTTTGAAAAACCACAAATAACGATTTTTTTGTAAACGACACACTTCATTTTTATTGAACATGAGGTTTTTTTCAAAATAGACCCCTAACGCTTGCTGACTCATTCCAGAAGTATTAACCACATCTCTTAATAATAGTTTAAGACTATTGACTTTATTTCCGCTTAAAAAAGTATTCGGCCTATTAGCAAAGTTGGTGAACTTTTTGATAAAGTCCTGAATATCGTAAGCATGATAATGCAATATATATCCATCCCTTATATGTTCTGGTTCACTGCCATCCCTCATCCTATACCGATGCACATTTACCGGAACAATTTCGCTCGCTATACGCAAAGCTGCCTTTCCCATATGCTGTCCAAACCAATAGGAGTATTTTACATTGCTTTTCGTAAATGGATTATAAACACGCTTCACTATATTTTTAAAACGACCGCCAAAAGTAGGTTGTGTTTTAAATAATGTTTCTTCAGCGAAAACCATCATATATGCGGATTTACGAGAAAGTGCCTCAAGAGTATTCATATAGACTATATCTATATTTTCTGGTACTCGATGTAAAAAAGATACTAAGTGAGAAGGTTTCTCATTTGAAGTACAAACCAATTCATCTGCATCGAGAGATATCAACCAATCAATGTCTAATGATTTGCACTGCTGAAAGGCATCATAAGTATTTAAGCACTGCCTCGCCGTATGATGGTTTTTGGCCTTTGATGTAAATTTATTGAGATAAGGCCGGTCCATATATCTTTCAGACTTTACTGAATCTGAAATGGTCACAAAATTTAGTTCTGAAATGGTGTCTTTCCCATTGTCAGATGTGTCGTCAAAATATACGAATGCATGCGTGACACCAATAGCCAGGTGGTACAACAAGTTCTGGCGTAGTAACCGTGCTTCATTCTTCACTGTAATGACTATAGCTATCCTCATGATACTGAATCCGTTGTCTTATTTAAATCAATCAGTTCGCTAAATTCCTGAACATACCTTTTAATGTTCTTTTCGGCGTCGAATTCGCTTTTGACAAAAGCAGCAGCCTTAGCACCAACAAATATCAATTCTTGTTTATCCTGCAGTAAGCCCAATAGTTTTGATGCCCATGCTTTTGGGGTGTTCTCTACCAAAAAACCAGTATCACCATCAACAATATAGTTATTTAAAGGCAGTACATTCGAAACTAGTACAGACTTGGCCATTGCCATACTTTCAATAATAATTTTACTCAGGCCTTCATATTCACACGCATGACAAATCAAATCTGATTGGGCCATTTCACTCCAAAGTTCCTGCTGGGGCATGAAGGGTTGTATCACTACTTTTTCTTTGAGCCCTAATTCCATTATACGGTTATTCAAAGCGTCCATTTTTGGACCGTTCCCAATTAATTTTAAGCGTATGGGTGTCTCTTGCGGTAATAGGGCCATGGCATTAATAAGAATGTCTTGCCTTTTTTGGTAGTCCGTAAACCTACTTACCATCAGGCAATTAAAAGTTTCCTGCTCTTTCGTTAAACTTGTTGCTGTTATACTTTTCAAAGAAACACCTATATCTTTAACGAAATAATGTTTTGGAGAAAAAGGCATATCGAGTGTCCCCAATCCTTGCCTAAATAATGTCAAAAGCCCCTCCGAAATAAAATTCAGTGCATCGGCCTCAGAGAATAGCACTTCATATTGTTGCTGTAATTCGGGATTGCTCTTTATCTGCTCTAACCACCTCATTCCAGCAATACGGACGATTAATTTAAACTGAAATGAACCGCTACGCAATCTGTCTAAATAAGGTTCACAAAGAGAAAGGTTATAATAAGTATGCACTATTTCAACATTTTCCCTCTTTAAAATTCTTTCTAGATAAAAGTTACAATATGCGATACTCCATTTATCTATTGCATAAAGTTTCAAAGGGTTCAAAAATTTACGAAAAGTAATAACGTTCACTCCCTTTATTATATCCTTACGAACAACTTTTGAAGATCTGGCATCCCCTTTTGCAACGAAATAAACGGTATGACCAAGTGAGGCAAATTTTTCTGCCAATAACCGGAGTGATGTCTCTGCCCCGCCTACCGGTGATTTACCATAAGGAGAAGCGGCGGTATGAATCAGTATCTTCATATTTGTAATCTTATGAGAAATTATGTTTCTCACTAAGTTTCAACTCATTTTGCTAGCGTTAATGAATTGACTTGGTTCTTTAAATCATCCAGCAACACTTCTTCTCTAAATAAGGTAAACAGCAACTTTTGATTTAGTTTTTTTTCTTCCGCAGAAATACCTTCCAATGAGCTAGGCGAATTAAATTCATTTGAAAAATCAAATACCCTAAACCCCTTTCGTTTAAAAAATAAATATATAGGGTTTTTTGGGTTAAGGTACACCTTACATCCCATCCAAAGTAATGCTATTATATTTCCCAAGGCTTGCTGTCTTTTATTGTTGAAAATAGCGATCTCTGCACGTTCTAAATGCGAGTTATATTGTTCCAATGGCATAAATTCGAGTAGCGGCATATACTTTGATCCGAAATAGGTGTTACCAAGTTTAAAAATTTCGTCTATATACTCCTTGTCCCCATAACTCAATGGAGATATTACATGAGTAAATTTTGATAGATCGCATATTTTCAATGTTTCATAAACGTCTAAATGATTCCCAGACATGGTGCCTGAATTTCCAATCCAGAGAACATTTTTCTCCGTATTATATGTTTTTGAAATAGCTACCATTTGCTCTAATGGGTAATACCAAAAACTAAAAAATTGTTTTCTTGACTTTATTTTTTTCGAAACCGCCTGAAACTCTTCATCAAAGGAAGAACCCAAGTAATTAATTCTTTTAATCGCATGCTGCTTTTTTTCATTCCCAGTGAGCGCAATCCGAATTCCAAAGTTTCTTGCCAAAGGTTTCAACAAATCCTTAAACTCTTGCAAACGATCTCTACGTTCTGGGATATAAAACTTTTCTTTTGTTAACGGTTCCAAAACTTCATCTGCTGAAGTAAACCTAACATCATTATATACCTCATAGCCAAAACAAAACCATACAGCAATACAGTCTTTCGGTAAGGAGTAAGAAATTTCATGGAAACGGGAACTTAAACTATGAAAAACAACAATGCTTCCCGAAGGGATCGATTTTATGAATGCTTTTCTCGAAACCGTTGAATTTTCCAATATTTTCACCGTGTTGGCAAGTTGAACATGCTTTGTTTTATTCTCACCTACTTTTAAAACGATATGGAAGGAATTCCTTCCAGGAGCAATTTTGTTAAATTGATAAATGGCGGCATTAATGAATTTTTCATCATTTGCAATATGGATAATCTGCTCGGTCATTAATTATTCAGAATAAAATTCTAATATCAAATTAATAATCAATTTCTGGTCCTCGGAAGACAGCTCATAATACATAGGCAAACGCAGCAACTGATTGGTAAACATATCGGACATTGGTAATTCAATTAGCGGATTGTCTTTTAAATAAAATTCGCTTTTATGCAGACTAATATAGTGGAAGACCGCATGAGCATCTTTAGTCTTTAAATGAGCTATAAGTGCGCTACGCTCTTCTAATGAATTACAAACAACATAAAACATGTGTGCATTATTAGTGGCGTATTCTGGAATTATTGGCAATTGTAATTTCCCTATTTCTTGCAACGGAAGAAGCGCCTCAAAATAATTTTTCCAGATTTCTAATCTTCGTTCTTGGATTCCATTTAGATTTTCCAGCTGTGCAAATAGAAATGCGGCAATGATTTCGGAAGGCAAAAAAGACGAACCTATGTCTACCCATCCATACTTATTTATTTCGCCTCTAAAAAAAGACGCCCGATTTGTGCCTTTTTCCCAAATAATCTCAGACCTATCAATAAATTGATCATCATTTATTACCAGCATTCCTCCCTCCCCCGAAATTACGTTTTTTGTCTCATGGAAAGAGAAAGCTGCTAGGTGACCAATACCACCCAAAGGCCTGCCCTTATAACTCGAATCAATTGCTTGAGCTGCGTCTTCAATAACATACAACCCATGTTGTGATGCCAATTCCATAATTGGATCCATATCTACCGCAACACCAGCGTAATGAACCACAACTATTGCTTTGGTTTTATCGGTGATTAAGTTTTTAATTTGAGAAACATCCATGTTAGGATGTAGCTTATTTGAATCAGAAAAAACAACTTTAGCACCTTCTCTAATAAAAGCAATTGCCGTCGAAACAAATGTATAGGACGGCATTATAACCTCATCTCCTTGTTTGCAATCAATTAAGATAGCCGCCATTTCCAAAGCATCGGTGCAGGAGGTAGTAAGGAGTGTTTTCTTAAACCCGTATCTCCCTTCAAAAAAGTTTTGGCAAAAATGGGTGTAATCGCCATTTCCAGATATTTTTCCAGTAGCCACGGCTTTTGAAATATATGCAGTTTCTTTTCCTGTGAGATAAGGTTTGTTAAATGGTATCATAGACTTTTTTTGAGTTTCGCAGGAATACCCATATATGTTCCTGACACGCCTAAATCCGCAACAGCAACGGCTCCTGCCCCTAATCTAACTCCATCGCAAATTTTTACATTATCGATAACTGTGCTGCTAATTCCTAAAATGCATTCAGTTCCGACAGTCGTAAAACCTGCAATTGCAACTCTTGGAGATAAAAAACTATGATCTCCGATAATTGAATCGTGAGAAATAGAGCAGCCAATGTTCAATAAAACATTGGCTCCCAAACGCACATTCTTGTCTAAAATGCACCCTGGAAAAACCACGGCTCCACTTTCAACTATGGCTGTGGGATCTAAAACGACACTGCTGTGAATAAAAGTTGCAAAGGGAATAGCACTATTGCTCTCAAAAATCATTTTCTTAAAACCCAAATGCTTATATCCTATCCCTACAAGTAAAGCATCAAAACTTCCCGTTTCATATACTGATTTAATGTCTTTTGTACTCCCCAACACAGAGGCTCCAGCAATAACAGCCCCCCTTTCAAGGGTATCATCAAAATAGCCAACAACACTGTCTATGTCATCTGTTACGATATAATGAGCAATTTGCTGTCCCAAATCTCCTGCTCCTATAATGGCTATCTTTTTATTCATGATTATTTAAAATATTTCATATAACTAACAGCGCTTTTACCTTCGTTAAATAAAAGATCTATAATAGAAACGTGATGCACAAAATCACCAAATAACTGATTGTATTCAGCATATCCTGAATATTCCAAAAACTCTACCCTAATTCCAGCCTTTTGAAAACTTTCCATATCCATGTATTCCTTGGCAGCAGGACCAGAAATGTAATCTGTAATATTTAATTTTTTACAGATATTAATTATTCTTTCATTTCTATCCCCAATAAGATCAATATTCTTACTCAAGATTAATTCTGATTGGATACCAAGATATGCATTGATAGCTTCAATAAACGCAATATTTATTTCAGAGAGGTTGGTGGATAACATCCCTTCATTCATGTATATTGGCTCAAGAATATTTCCTACTTCCTCAAAAAATCTAGCCTTCGAATAATTCTGTTTTATTGTCTTCCAATGTTTCTTTTTCCAGAGTTGATTTGACACTTCTGTTTCATTAATCTTTTGGCCAAATTTTCCACTTTGCTTGATAGGAATAGACATCCATTCAGCGCCGTTCTGAGTTTTAATCATATTACGATTCCTCCAATCATTTTTAGTAAATTGCATTTCATCGTAAATGACTACGGTGTCGGCTTTATTCAAGGCATCAAAATATCCTTTCCAAGGAATATAATTAGATTGAATAATAAATAAAGACTTTTTTCCTTCCATTATTGTATTCTTCGAATTGCAAAACTTCGATGGGCCCTTGTATCCATAGTCATGTATACCAACTCCCAATTCTCTTTTACACAAAATTCATGAACCGCTTCAATCACTCCATACTTTATGGTGTTTCGCCAATTCCCGACTACGTAATCGTGCCCTGCCATGTACCCTCCTGGTTTCACCTTCGTGCTATAGGCATTTAGCTCGTCTATGGTAACGTGGTAACTATGTGCGGTATCAATATAAATCCAGTCGAAATAGGATTCGGAATAAGACTTGACTACTTCAGTACTATATCCGATATCGACGGAAACTTTTCCGCTACCTATCTCGTCAGCCAATTTACTCTCAACACCAGCTTTTTTATTTTGATTGTAGCGTTCTCCCTGCCACACATCGATTAAATGTAATTTGCTAGGCTTGTTATACTTTAAAATTTCCTCTGAAAAATTTCCTTCATCCACTCCTAATTCAGCCACCACTCCACCTTGGGGTAACAATTTCAGCATAAAAGTCCTATTAGGCAGTCCTTTTAAGCTAGTCAAGTGTTTCTCTTCCAATTCGTAAGCAATTGCCTTTTTCTCAAAACGATCTACATTAGCATGGTGTTCTTGCTTTAGAATACGCTTAAAGTGACTTCTAAGTCTTTTTTTTAACGATCCCGGTAACAACTTTTTAAGCATTTGTTTCATATATATTTTATTTACTCACTCTGTCGGTTTACTAATTAATACGCTAAATTAAGCTATATACACGATTTTTTAGTTTCAAAAAACGGCCCTCTACGAACTTATAAGATAAGCGACTAATAAGAATCGTCCCAAAAATAATACTGCTGTAGGCAAGCAAATTATAGGATAATGTACTTAATTCAAATTTATTTAAGACACTAAAGCACAAAAACATAACCAGTGGATGGTACATGTAAATACCGTACGATATTTTACCCAAATCTGAGAATATTTTAAATTCCCTAATTTTTGTTTGATTTGCATAAATATAACTAAACAACAATGTAGCGACAACTCCAAATAACAGTCCTTTTTGGTTAAATAAAAGCATCATCCCCAATACAGATATAACGATATAAGGCAGCCATTTAAATTGGCATAGTTTTGTGTATAATGTATTGTTATCAAATAATAAATAGGCTCCCAATCCGCCAAGCGCCATCATTTCGATCCTAATGGATTTAATCACTTTTAATACAATTTTTTCATTGCCCGATAAAGAAATAAAATCGTTAGCGTGGTTTAACAATACTTTAAATACTATAAAAATCACTAAAAATGGTAATAAATAATTTCTGAAAATTCGAACTACCCAAGGCCAAAAAATATAAAATTGCTCCTCCACGCTGATACTCCAAGACTGAGAAGCACCAGGTATAATAAGTCTTAAAACGAGCGCAACATTTGATAGGAATACTAAAAAGTAAGGAAGCGCTCTATCATAATCTACCGTACTTATAAGTTTATAGTAGTGAGTTTCAGTTAAAAACCAATCACTATTCAAAACGATTGGAGGAATGACAAAGAAGGAAATAATTACTAGTAAAAAATATAAAGGCCAGATGCGTAGAATTCGCCGTATGTAAAACTTTTTAATAGAAATTACATTATTTTTCTTCTGTTCTATAAGAAGTAAAAGTGTAATAAGGAAACCACTTAGAACAAAAAAAATATCGACCATATTTTTACCAAGTCCATCGATAAACCGCTCAAAGACACCTTCGTATAGCGATGGGAAACCCTCGCGCTGTTTATACAATTCAATGTGACACCAGAGCACTCCGAATGCGGCAATGGCTCGAATCTCATTTAATCCTTTAATAAAATGAGGTGATTTCACCATAGATTACATGCTTTCAATATCCTTAAGTACAAATTTAGGCTCTTCATTTTTCCAAGATAGTGTTCCGGCTACTTGCCATGGTTTATTTCGTTGGCGTTCTAAAAATCCATATTCCCAATCCATATTTTCTGGTAAATCCAATTTCTTAACTAAAATATTAAAGGACGCATTTGACAATGATATATTGTTCTCTTTTGCCCAGAAAGCAGTGTATCGCATTATTCCATTTTCGAGTCTCTCCATCTTAATTTTAGGAGAATTAACTCGAAAAGTCCAATTTACCCAATTGGCTCCACTTAGATAAGTGTCGAGTGACCCACTTTCATCAACAATGGGCAACCATACTTCTCCAGTTTCATTTTGATAGGTTACAGCAATCAAATGATTATACTCGTTAAAATGGCCGTCCATAAATACACCATGACTTGTTATCCCTAGCATTTTTTTAGAAACAACTCTTAATCCATTCTCCACATTTCGGATCTTTGACGACATTGGCAGACTATCATGTAATTTATCGGAATAGGGTTTTAAGGTCAATGAATAATTTAAAGTAATATTTAACTGAAATATTATCGCAACTACTATGAAAATTGCCAAATTCTTTTTTTCTCCGATAGCCTTTTTTGGATTCTTCTGCCATTCAACCGTAACCACGGAATTGCCAAAAAATGAAAAGCATTTATTCCAGAATGAAATAGGAACCATTATTAAGTAGATCGCTATTACTCCCCAAGCGAATAATGGAATTGAAAAAGTTATCAGAATACCAAGATGTAAGACGATTCCAGATAGCAATAGTGGAATTCTAAATTTTTTAAACCAAAAAGTAAATATGAAAACAAACTCGAAAAAGAAGGTATAATAACCAGCCACTCTCGCAAAAACTTCAGAGTCAAGTATCCCCTGAAATCTAAATACACTAGCCTGAGGCAAGGAAGCAGGCAACCACATCCCCATTCCGTTTTTCCAAATTTGTGAGGATAATTTAAAAAAGATGGAATCAAAATAGACAAAGCCGATGCCAATAAATACTGGCAGCAAGTAATATACTGAACTAACACTTTTCCTTTTTTCAACATTTATTAAAGCATCAATCGAAATGATATTCGACACAGGGAGAAATACTAGCAATAAATTAACCCCAGCATAAGCATAATGCATATGATACTCAAAAGAGGTCAATGTTGACATGAACACTAGAGTAAACACATAATTAATGATGGCCGCATACCGTGTTTTATAACCTAATATTAGACAAACAATGGTAAGCATCCATAGTATCAGTGGCAAGGATATGTCCATTTGTGCAGGCTCGAGAAATGGAATAGGATCAAAAAACAATTCTTTGTACCGATAAATAAACAGTACTTCTAAAAACAAGACAATATTATATACGATCCTGAAGACGGACAGTCCAATAGGAGAAACCTGTTTCTCCCAAAGATTTGAATATATTTTTCTAATTAGTTTCATTGAAATTCTCCTGGAAAAATGGCAAAATTACCAGGTCTGTTTACACTTCCAACATCCCAAAGGTCTCCCCCCAATACATTAAATGTAGCTGCAAATTCAATAAGATCTACAAAACCAGAACGATTCGCACCATCATCACACAATTGTAAAGTAATAGCATACGTATCGGCCCTTAAGTACAAATTAGGTATGTATAGTTTAATTACATCCGATTCTTCCACGTATGCAAGGTCTGATCCCATTTCATCGCTTAAAAAACTGACGATTTTTTGTTGATTTTTATCCAAAAATGCAACCCCAACAAATAATTTCGAATAATTTACCGCTGCATTTTTCTCTAATTGCAAATGTATAGTCACTGGGCTTCCTGAGACGACATCCTTCACCTCAACCCCATTTTCGTTATAGAAAAGCACTTGAGTAAATCGAATATTTCCGTTCCCAAGTCTATCCTCCCGTTGTGATAAATCTTCGTGCTGTTTTATGGATTGGTTCTGCAAATAATAATTTACTGCTTCTTCGGTAGGCCCAACAAAACTTATACTTCCATGCTCCAAAACAATAACACGCGTACATAAACTTTTAACTGCAGCCATGTTATGACTTACAAATAAGACTGTTCTACCTTCAGATCTTGATATATCTTGCATCTTACCGATAGCCTTTTTCTGAAACTCTGCGTCTCCAACAGCTAGCACTTCATCTATTACAAGAATATCTGGTTCCAAATGTGCTGCGACAGCAAAAGCTAAACGCACACGCATCCCACTACTATATCTTTTAACAGGGGTGTCTATGTATTTTTCACAACCTGAAAACTCAACAATTTCATCGAGTTTTGCTTCAATTTCAGCTTTTCTCATTCCCAAAATTGCACCATTTAAGAATATATTTTCCCTTCCTGTTAACTCTGGATGAAAACCAGTTCCTACTTCCAAGAGGGAAGCAATTTTTCCAGCTGTTTTAATGGTACCAATAGTGGGACCTGTAACACGAGATAAGATTTTCAACAAGGTAGATTTTCCAGCTCCATTCTTCCCAATAATCCCTAAAACTTCTCCTTCGGCTACTTCAAAATTAATATCGCGCAAAGCCCAAACATATTCCTCAGTGGCCTTGGCAGCTCGGTCGTTCGAAGCTCCAATTTTCAAATATGGGTCTTCCTTCCCGCGAATGCGATACCAAAATCTATTGAGATCATGAGAAAGCGTGCCAGTACCAACTAAACCAAGACGATACTGCTTATTAATGTTTTCCGCTTTTAAAATAGTTCTCATTACACAGTGTCAATAAAGTTTTTCTCAGTTCTATTAAAGATAATAAGTCCAACAAAAAATAATGTCAGACTAATACATAATGTATAGACAAATCCAAACCAAGAGAAGGTCCCTGATCCCAAAATCATATATCGAATTCCCTCAATTATTTGCGTCATTGGATTATAAACTACAAAATCGGCCACATAACTCGGAAATTTTAATTTGGCTTCAGAAACTGGATATGGTACTGCCGAAAGATACATCAATAAACTTACGGCAAATGACAAAACAACAATCAAATCTCTATATTTAGTAGTGAATGCGGAAATAATCATACCCGCTCCCAATCCTATCATAGCCATCATTAGTATATACACTGGAAAGAGTAAAAGTGTATAATTTGGAGTCAATTCGAAACCAGAGTACACGTAATAAATATAGAATACCAAAAGTATAAGAAGCTGAATCCCAAATTTTAACAAGTTTGAAATAGTAATCGACAATGGCATAATCACTCGCGGAAAATAAACCTTTCCAAAAATCCCTTGGTTTGTTGTAAAAGTACTGGACGTTTTAGTAAGACAATCCTTAAAGTAATTCCACGCTGTTATCCCCGTTAAATTAAATAAAAATGGAGGAATACCTCCAGTGCTTATATTACCTAAATTGTTGAAAACCAAAGTAAAAACTATAGAAGTAAACAAGGGCTGTATAAAAAACCACAGTGGCCCGAGTATTGTTTGTTTGTAAACGGTTACTATATCTCTTTTAACAAAAAGTAGCAGCAAATCCCGGTACCTCCAGATCTCCTTAAAATTAAGGTCTATTAGCTTGTGCTTAGACGATATTTCGTAAAGCCATTTTTCTTCTTTCATTCTGCAGTTTCGCTAAATTCTTTCCATGTTTGCTCTAAGCCCTCTTTAACCATGTACTCAGGTGCATATCCCAATAGTGTTTGTGCCTTATCAATGTTTGCTAAAGAATCTTTTACATCTCCAGCCCTATCGGGTCCAAAATTGGCGGCAATTTTCTTTTCTGATATTTCCTGTAAATCGCTCCAAAGACCATTGAGGCTTATTCGAGTTCCACACGCCACATTAAATACTTGATTTATTGCTGCCTCTTGGGCGAAAAAGGATTTTACATTCGCTTGCACTGCATTGGCCACAAAAGTGAAATCTCGTGTCTGTTCACCATCTCCATTAATAGTAGGAGCAACATCATCTGTCAATGCCTGCATAAACAATGGAATCACCGCAGCATAGGCACCATTTGGGCTTTGCTTTGGTCCAAACACGTTAAAATAACGCAAGCCAACTGTCGCTGTTCCATAAGTACTATAAAACACCTTGGCATACAATTCATTAACTAGTTTCGTCACTGCATAAGGCGATAAGGGGTTACCAATGACATTCTCTACTTTAGGTAAGTTTTTACTGTCACCATAAGTTGAACTTGAAGCGGCATATACCAATCTTTTAACCGTGTCACTCTCCTTTTGGGCCACCAACATATTCAAAAATCCAGACACATTCACTTCATTTGAAGTAATAGGGTCATTTATTGATCTAGGGACACTACCTAAGGCAGCTTGGTGAGAAACATAGTCAATGCCTTCCATAGCCACTTTACAAGTTGCTAAATCTCGAATGTCACCTTCCATAAATTCGAAGGCGGGATTGTTTTTAAATTCTGAAATGTTTGCCTCAAATCCGGTTGCCAAATTATCGAGTACCCGAACTTTTTTAGCATTAAATTTCAGAAGATATCCCACTAGGTTGGAACCAATAAAACCAGCTCCTCCAGTCACTAGGAAACTAAATTGAGATAAATCTTGCGTGTGATAAGGGGTGTTGTACATTATAATCTACCGTCTATTAGTTGGATGTCTAAAAAGGACTTTACGTCGAAAACCACACTTGGGTTATTCTTGTATTTTGAAATATCTATATCCCTAAATTTGGAATGCGCTACCGCCAAAATAATGGCATCATACCCTTCTTTAAGCTGTTTCGTTTCTGAAAGTAAAGGCAATCCAAACTCGGCTTCTACTTCGGCTGCATTGGCCCATGGATCGAATACATCTACATTTAAATTATAGGTTTTCAATTCGTCAATCACATCTATGACCTTACTGTTCCTAATATCTGGACAATTCTCTTTAAAGGTAATCCCCATCATCAAAACATTTCCTCCTTTTACCTTTACTTCTTTTTGGATCATCAATCGGATCACTTCCTGAGCCACATAGCCCCCCATTCCGTCATTCATTCTTCGTCCAGCTAAAATAATCTCTGGATTATACCCTTCTTCAATCGCTTTTTGAGCCAAATAATAAGGGTCTACTCCAATGCAATGACCTCCAACTAAACCTGGTGAGAACTTCAAAAAATTCCATTTGGTACCAGCTGCTTCTAATACTGCTTGTGTATCAATATCTAATAATCTAAAGATTTTGGACAATTCGTTTACGAAAGCAATATTGATATCGCGCTGAGAATTTTCAATTACTTTGGCAGCCTCAGCAACCTTAATGGAAGGCGCTAAATGGGTGCCTGCTGTAATAACCGATTTGTATAGCTCATCAATATAGGTGGCCGCCTCTGGGGTGGAACCCGAAGTTACTTTTAAAATTTTGGTTACCGTATGCTTTTTATCTCCCGGATTAATACGCTCTGGCGAATAGCCTGCATAAAAGTCTTTATTAAACGACAATCCGGATTCTGACTCCAGAATTGGAACACAAATATCTTCTGTAACGCCTGGATAAACCGTAGACTCATAAATAACAACATCGCCTTTTTTAAGTACCTTACCAACTGTTTCACTTGCCTTCTCTAAGGGTATTAAAACTGGCTGATTGTATTTATTGGTTGGTGTTGGAACGGTAACAATATACACAGCGGCCTCTTCAAGGATGAGGGGATCTGTTGTTACTACCAAGCCAGATTCAGAAACAGTTAAAACTTCACTCAATTCTTCGGAAGATACTTCCAAGGTAAAATCATTTCCGTCATTAAGATCTGCTACTCGTTTCGCATTGATATCAAAACCAATCACCTTGTACTGCTTTGCAAAAGCTACAGCCAAAGGCAAGCCAACATATCCTAATCCAATAATTGCGATTGTGGGATTTTCTTTCATAAACATCTACTACCTAGCAGCAATTTACGCTGCTTCGTTTTATTTAAAAAAAGAGGAGATTAAATAGCGTATATCGCGCTGCAAGCTCCAATTTTGAACATATTCTTTATTGATCTTTACTTTATCCGGCCAAATAACCAAATCGTTGTATTCATTTGCATTTTCCTGAACTACTAACAAGTCCTCTTCATTCCTGTACTTTATAGTCGCGGGACCAGTAACACCAGGTCTTACCGATAATACGATTCGATCTTCGCCTTCTAATTTATCTGCATATCCCTTAATGTCGGGCCTTGGGCCTACCCAACTCATGTCACCCTTAATAACATTAAAAAGCTGTGGAATTTCATCTAGTTTAGATGCCCGAAGCCACTTTCCTAGCGCCGTTTCACTTGCTTTAATCTCATGCACGCTTTCATGATTTTTGCCTTTTAAAGTCCGAATCTTATAGAGCTTGAACAATTTACCATCTTTCCCAACTCTTTCCTGAACAAACAAACCATTTCCTCTAGTATCTATAGCGGCTAATAGCAGCAGCAAAATTAAGAGAAATATCACAAAAGGCAGCAGTATGCAGGCAACAATAACATCGAAAAAACGCTTACTCAATTGTTCCCTTTTTGAAAGCATATCACGGTATTCTATTTAGTCAATACAGCCACTTAAGGTCGCTTCTTAGTTCTAAAAAATCTTTTTATACGACTTTTTAGGTTCGGCTTCTTAATTTCTTCGTGATATCCTTGTCCATAACCATAACCGTAGCCATAGCCATAGCCATAGCCATAACCGTAGCCATAGCCATAGCCATAGCCATACTTTGCTCGGCTCTCGAAGAAGTTTAACACAAACGAAATGTTTTTCACTTCTCCTGTGCGATACTTCTCATTTATCAAACTCAGCATCCCTTTTTTAGTATAGTTTTGTCGAATCATGTAAATGGTGGCATCAGCATATTTACTCAACTCGAGCGAGTCTGCCACTAAACCTAAGGGGGGTGAATCAAGTACAATATAATCATATCGGTTTTTTAATTCCACCAGTAATTCATCCATTCGATCACTCATCAGTAATTCAGAGGGGTTTGGAGGAATAGGCCCTGCTGTAATAATGTCTAATGAGGGTACCATGGTTTTTTGAATAACAGTATCGAGGTCCCCGTCTTCTATTAGATAGTTAACCACACCCTTATCATTATTAATATCAAAATCGCCAAAAATCTTAGGCTTTCTTAAATCGAGGCCAACCAAGATGGTCTTTTTTCCACTTAAGGACAACACAGAGGCAATATTAATAGAACAAAAAGTTTTACCCTCACCGCTAATCGAAGAAGTAACTAGAACGGTTTTTGCTCCTTCAAGCCCTTGCTTTTTATAGAAAAATTGTAAACTAGAACGGACTGCCCTAAAGGCTTCTGCGATAGCCGACTTCGGCTTTGAAATTACCGCCAAATTATTTTCTAACCAACTTTTACCAATAACCCCCAACACAGGAATCTTGGAAAGACGCTCAACATCTTTAATATTTGCAATACGCGTATCCAAGGTAACTCGTAAAAAGGCAAAAAGTATAGGTATAAAAAAGCCAAACAAAGCTGCCATTACATAATTCAACTCCGTGTTAGGTCCTATTTTCCCACCTCCTGTGTCTTTTGCTTCATCGATCACCATCACATCGCTTACATTGGCCGCCTTTACTAATTTGGCCTCGCTTTCCTTGGTCAAAAATAAATTATATGCTTCTTGGCTCAAATCGTAACGTCGTTCAATTTTTAAAAGATCTTGTTGCTCTTTGGGCAATTTTTTCATTTCATTTTCTAACCCACCAATCGCCTTACGAATGTTAGAAAGCTCCACATTATTTAGTTGCAGTGAAGAAGATATATTTTCCAGCAAAACCTTTTTAACAGCATCGATTTCACGATCGATATCTTTAAACACCAAGGCACCTTCTTTGAAGGAGTATTGCAATTTATTTCTACGTTGGGCCAAAGCAACCACTTGAGCAACTCCAGTTGTAATACTGGCTTCTGTGATCCCAGCAACAGAAGGAGCAGGAACCTCTCTGTAATCATCTCGTGAAATTAAATAGGCTTCTAATACCTGATAATAATTAAGTTGTCTACCAATTGATTCTTCACGGAGATCAAAACCATTTAGTTTCGCCTTAAGATCTTGTCCTTCTGTGTTTAGATTGATAATAGAATTTTTATTCTTGAACAAGTTCAGTTCTTGCTCTACATCTTTTAGTTCAATCGCTTTTGCTCCTAGACTGCTATCTATAAATTTAATGGTTTTGGTAGCGAACAAATTTTTACGCTCCAACATGTCATTACTCAAGACCATTACGGAAGCATTGAGATAATCCACCAATCTCTCTTTATTAGTACCCCGCATTCTCATTTTTAATACGGAAGAACCCTTGGACTCTGTATCGATGATAACTTTCGAATAACCTTTTACAGCGCCATTGAAGTTCACAAACTGTAAATAAAAGGGGTTAGGGTTATGAAAAACATTAGGATTAACAACAATTCGACCACTAAAAAAAGGCAAATCAACTCGTTCCCCCAATTTATAATCCTTAGAAAATTCAGAAGCTTCTAAATAGCGTCGCTTGATTACTTTGGATGCATCGTACACTTGATGCTTGTACTCCTTGCTTTCAGGAATCGATATACTCAAATTATAATTTAGGCTATCTTTAAATACAATTGTAATTCTCGTATTCAATATTTGAGGTTGCATGGTATCCACTTCTACCAAGAAAGGAGTTTGCCCATAGGCGTCCAAACGCTGGTACTTCCCATCCCTAAGATAGTTAATATAGTACTGCAATTCGTCAACCACCTTTTCATTATGAGTTCTAGATCGAAGTGAAATAACCGCAGTATTAACCTTATCGGTGGTACCACCCCAATTAAAAGTAAGACTTGTATTTGTCGTGAAAAATGGATTCTGATCATCCTTGATAGAGATCATATTATCCATTTGATAGACTGGTAGCTTACGTACGTTTATATAATACGCTACCCCAAAAGCAATTGCTAAGGACACTAAAAAAAGAGGCCAATAGCTAATCATTTTGAAAAAGAATCCTTTAAAATCAAAAATGGAACCGAAGTCTTTTATTTCGAAATCTTCACTCATAAACGTGTAAATAAAAGGATGGTAGTGGCAATCCCCGAAAATATTGCTAATACCGTTGTTAGTGACTGCAAACCTGTCGTTCCAGTCCCCAAAGACTTTTGAGGTAATGGATTAATTAAAATCAAATCATTAGGTCGTAAATTGTAGTATGGTGAATCCATAGCATCTATAGATGTTAAATCTATATGATGCACTTTTTGTCCCAACGGATATTGCCTTATAATTATAACGTCAGTTCTATCACCCGTGACCGTTATATCGCCGCTATTGGCAATAGCCTCCATTAGGGTTGCCTGATTACGGTAAATAATTTGAGACCCTGGAGATCCAATTTCACCATTGATTGTATAACGAATACCAGCTAATTTTACCGTCACAAATACATTAGATTCGGCTTTAAAATAATCTTTTAATAAGAGCTCTTCTAACTCTACCCGAATCTCATCCACCGTTTTACCAAGTACTGGAAAGTCTCCAATAGTTGGAATTCTAATATTTCCATGACGGTCCACAGCAAAACCATCATAATACAAACGCTCCTCGTTACTTGCATTCAAATTTCCTTCTCCTATAGGATTAAAAATAGCTCCAACAGTTTCTTGGTCCAAAGCTTTTACTCGAATACTTAATAAATCATCAATTTGTAAGCGGTAAGGTTCTTGTTCTTTTCGAACGGAAGCCAAACTATCATTCTTGGTAGTATTGTCTTCTTGTAGATACGTTAGTTGTTTGGTAGAAACACACGAACTAACCAGTAAGCCAAGTAAGAGAAAATATAGCAAATAGGTATATTTCATGGTACGTTTGGGTTGTTTACGCACAAATATAACGTAAGCAATGTAATAATGAAATATATTTTCCTATTACTGCCTAAAATCCCTTTATTTTGCACCAAATATCAAAAATGAACTATCTATCGGTCGAGCAAATATCAAAATCCTATGGTGAACGCGTGTTGTTTCGCAATATTTCCTTCGGAATTAATCAAGGCCAAAAAATAGGTTTCGTCGCCAAAAATGGTACAGGAAAAACCTCATTGCTGAACATTCTTTCTGGAGACGACACTCCCGATGAAGGACGCGTTGTGTACCGAAAAGACCTCAGGGTATCCTTTCTCTCCCAAGATCCTAATTTGAACCCCAACCTAACCGTTGAAGAGACTATTTTTTCTTCTGATAACCCTATTCTTAAAGTCATTGCTGACTACGAAAAAGCTTTGCTAAATCCGGACAATTCTGAAACCTATCAACAAGCTTTTGATGCTATGGATGCTCATCAAGCTTGGGACTTCGAGACCGTTTACAAACAAATATTATCTAAATTCAAACTGGACAACCTCGCTCAAAAGGTATCCAAACTAAGTGGGGGACAAAAAAAGCGTCTTGCTATGACCAATGCCTTGCTTGCTCAGCCAGACTTGTTGGTCATGGATGAACCTACCAACCACCTGGATCTTGAAATGATCGAATGGTTGGAAGCTTTTTTCGCCAAAGAGAATATGACACTTTTTATGGTAACACACGATCGTTACTTTTTAGAGCGTGTTTGTAACGAGATGGTAGAATTGGACGAAGGAATCCTACACAGCTATAAAGGCAACTACAGTTATTACCTTGAAAAAAGAGACGCCCGCATCGAAAACTTCGAAACAGAAACTGCAAAGGCCAAACAACTGTACAAAAAAGAGCTTAATTGGATGCGCAGACAACCGAAGGCTCGCACCACGAAAAGTAAATCCCGAATAGACGATTTTAGCGAAATCAAAGACCGAGCCCATCAACGTCGCAATGATCATGAAATGGAATTGGAGCTCAATATGGAGCGCATGGGAACCAAGGTCGTGGAGCTACACGGCATCTCCAAAGCGTATGGAGATATAAACTTATTCCAAAAATTTGAATATAACTTTCTGCGTGGCGAACGCATCGGGATTATTGGAAAAAATGGAACGGGAAAGTCTACTTTTCTAAATATCATAACAGGTAGTACGGTTCCAGATAGTGGGAAAGTAGTCATTGGAGACACGGTAAAATTTGGTTACTATACCCAAACTGGTATTCTTATCAAAGAAGGTCAAAAAGTAATCGACGTGGTACGCGATTATGGTGATTATATTCCACTTAAGAAAGGACGACAAATCTCCGCCCAGCAATTGCTAGAACGGTTTATGTTTGACCGTAAAAAACAATATGATTTTGTGGACAAGCTGAGTGGTGGAGAGCGCAAGCGATTGTATTTATGTACAGTGCTCATTCGAAATCCTAATTTCCTTATTCTTGATGAGCCTACAAACGATTTGGATATTGTAACGCTCAATGTCCTAGAAAGCTTTTTATTGGATTTCCCTGGCTGCTTGATCGTTGTTTCTCACGACCGGTATTTCATGGATAAGGTTGTAGATCATTTGTTTGTCTTCCGAGGCGACGGCGTGATTGAAGATTTCCCCGGTAATTATTCCGACTTCAGAAGCTATGAAGACAGTACTCCTAAAAGTAAAATAAGTGAAGTAGCTCAAAGCAAGCCTAAGAACGAATGGAAAAAAGATAGTTCCAAAGCCAAGCTTAGTTACAATGAACAAAAAGAACATCTAAAACTAGAGCGGGAGATCCCGAAGTTAGAAAGAGAGAGAGACTCGTTACAAAGCAAATTCGCTACAGAAAATTGGGAAGGAGACGAAATCAATAAACAATCCATTAAATTACAGGAAATTATCGACTCCTTAGAAACCATGGAAGAACGTTGGTTCGAACTTTCGTCCAAATTGGAAGAGTAATATTTTTGTCTCCTCGAACGCAGACGAGCGGTTTTTGAATGATCGCAGGTTTCAATGATGCACAACCGAATAAAACAGTAACTGGTGTTATACCAAGTAAAATCATACTTAAAATTTCTTTTACGCTCCACCAATCAACATGGGGTGCATTCCCCATTTGTTTTCGACTTGATAACACAATGCTTTTATGACAAAGCTGTTTACCCAGAATATTTAATTCTGAAAAAACACCGAAACAATTTATTGAAAAACACCAAAACTATTGAGGTGAAAGACTTTGGAGCTGGCTCAAGGGTATTTAAGGGAAATACACGAAAGGTCTCGGCCATTGCTAAAAACGCAGGAATTACAGGAAAGAGGCAACAATTACTATTTCGTTTGGCTCGATATTTCAAATCCGATACCGTTTTGGAGTTGGGAACTTCACTAGGACTAGGCACGATTGCTTTGAGTTTGGGAAACGCTTCGACGAAAGTGATTACGGTAGAAGGTTGTCCTCAGACTTCAGAAAAAGCTCAGGAGTTGTTCAACCAATTTGAGCTCCACAATATCACTTTGCGGAATGAAACTTTTGAAGTCTTCTTTGGAAGCGATTCGCAAAATTACGATTTGGTTTATGTGGATGGAAACCACAATAAGGAACATACACTTCAATATTTCAAATTTATTTTAGCTAGCATACATGATAAATCCATCTTGATATTCGACGATATTTATTGGAGTCAGGAAATGACAGAAGCTTGGCAGGAAATAAAAGAACACCCCAAGGTAACCGTGAGTGTTGATACTTTTCAATGGGGACTTATTTGCTTCAGAAAAGAGCAGGAAAAGGAACATTTAACATAAGATTGTAACATGGGGATGATCCATGCGTCTTATGCTAAAAACTACTATATTGTAGTCTATAAAATCGATCCAATCGCATGAGTTTAGTCATAAAAATTCGCAATATCATTAGAGATTTTCCCTTAGGGCAGGAAATAGTAAAGGTGCTCAAAGGCATCGACCTCGACATTGAAAAAGGAGACTACGTAGCCTTGATGGGACCTTCAGGTTCGGGAAAATCCACGCTAATGAACTTACTGGGCTGTTTAGACACACCCACCGGAGGCACCTATGAGCTTAACGGGCAGGATGTAAGTAGCATGAGCGACGATCAATTGGCGGAAATACGAAACAAAGAGATTGGTTTTGTGTTCCAAACCTTCAACTTGCTTCCACGAACAACGGCGTTGGATAATGTTGCGCTTCCCATGATTTATGCTGGAGCCTCTAAAAAACTCCGTACAGCAAGAGCCGAAGAGGTTTTGACCGATGTAGGCTTGGCCGACAGAATGGACCACAAACCGAATCAACTATCTGGTGGACAACGACAAAGGGTTGCCGTAGGAAGAGCCTTAGTAAATAAACCTTCTATCATTTTGGCCGATGAACCGACA
>Ga0256847_1000283_pt1 | contig 34558 bp, 21 predicted proteins | sample TeddybearmetaG_FD_189099 | JGI IMG/M metagenome (GOLD analysis project Ga0256847, IMG submission 189099) | Hydrothermal vent microbial communities from East Pacific Rise, Pacific Ocean - Teddybear | ecosystem: Environmental > Aquatic > Marine > Hydrothermal vents | place: Pacific Ocean: East...
GGTCAAATAGGCCAATAAAGCCACATAAAATTCCGGTAATACCCTGAATACAATTCCTTCAAAAACCTTATACAGGTCGTAACGCACATTGCGCCGTAAATCCAGATTTTCGATAGCGTCATGAAACGCCCAGGTAAGCACTACAGGCCCTGCGGGCATAATATCCTGATGCCCCCAGGGTTTTACCACCAGACCTAATTGCAGCCTGATATCAACCAGAGCATCCTTGTTCTGTGACTCGGACTTCGAAACAACCTCTGCTACTGCGAGCCACTCTTCGAATTCATCAGTATCTATCAGAGACAGTTTGGAGTGCTTATCCGCCGCCCCTCCTCCTGACTGTTGGCGTCGACGTTTCTCCAATACCGCTTTCACATCAGACACTTTTCTAATCTGCCCTATTACATCATCTTTAAATCGCTGCCCAATAAGATCCGCGCGCGCCTCTAGCTGGTCTAGCGCCTCGAAGTACATCATTTGCCCTGCATTGGTGCCTGCATCTCTGGCCTTAATCAGTAGTTCACGTGCACTAATATCAAAAAACTGTGCACTTATCGTATGTATTGTTTCACTGGTTCTGGCCTCCAGTTCAGAACGAACCTTTTTTGCCTCTTCATCAGGAATACGTCTGTCACGCAACAAGGATTCCGGGACGGTACCCGCTACGGAGTCCTCATCCATTTCTGAATCGGAAGCAACTACGCCCGAGGCAACAGCAAAGTCCATGAGCGCTGAAAAAATTTCGGGCTCCAGCGGACTTTCAAAATGTACGCCCACGCTCATATTCTGATTATTAAAGCGTGAAATTATGGCACCCAGCCTGAAGTGTTTTTCTCCAAACTCCGTGGGTACCGAAAAATGTAAATCGATCCTGTCGCCCGGTCGGGATTGCGAACCAGTAGCCTGCAGAGATCTACTGCCACCAGAACCCACCAGTAAAACGCCCATCTCGCAAAAATCACGAATCGTACACAACCATGAGCGCCCTTTTCCGGGATGCAGCAGTGCACTGATAGATATTGGATGGCGGATATATTGTCGCCGGTTCACGTCCCTTTTAACTCCGGCCTGTTGAGGGTTGGATATAACGATTGAATTGCTATTTGCAGGGTAACCGATTACCCCAAAAGAATCACGTCTCTGGTTAATCTCAAAGAGGAGCGCCCCAAATGCAGAATTATGCCAGAACCTTTCCAGCGTGACGGACCATTCTTATCGACGGTGCCATTTCTGTACGGTTTCTGTACTTTTTAGCCTGATACAAGGCTATGTCCGCCCGATGCAGAAGTTCATCGACATTTTCCTCATTGCAGTACTGCGCTATTCCTAGCGAAACAGACACTCTGTAAGCAGGGTCACCGGGGCGAACCACCTTCTTAAGCATAGCCAGACGCAATCGCTCTGCAACAGGATACGCATCCCGGGCACTGGCTCCAGACAGCACCAGCACGAACTCTTCACCTCCAATGCGTGCTACAAAGTCGATATCACGGACGGTTGTAGCAGCCAGTTCTGCAAATGCCTGCAAAACCTCATCACCAGCAAGGTGACCATACAGGTCATTCGTTTGTTTAAAATGATCCAGATCGGCATAACAAATTGAAAAAGTAGGTCCACCTCGATCTACAGCTGCTTTTTGGCGATGCAAATAGTCCATAAGATGTCGTCGATTATTTACCCCCGTTAGATCATCTCGCAAGGCAAGTTGCTGCAGGCGCTTAACAGTGGATTTAAGTGTTTTATAGCGACGTGAAAAATCCACTAACATCGCCAGGGGAACAAATATCAAACCAACAGCCCATACACCAAAAACTATCGGAATAAATTCACCATCCGCCAGCAACAAGCCCTGATTCAGGGCCAACCAGCATATTAATGTATAGAGAAACAACCCGGACGCGACCATAAGTGTGCTTCTCAAGTTTGAGAGATACGGTAATATCAAACCCACGTTCTAACCTCGGACGTATTTAATACCACGAGTATAATTCATAGGGAGGGTGCAAATTTATGGATTACACAATGCTTTGTAACAGATTTGTATGATTTATCGACCGCTAAACAATTAGAGCCCTTCCACCAGAGAGCGCATGGCTTCGGCCCATCCCTGTGTCTGCTTTCTGCGCTGAGTAACACTAAGCTCCGGTGTAAAGCTCTTTTCAAGCCGCCAACTTCGGGCTGCTGCATCGAGGTCAGCAAACAACCCAAGCCCCACTCCTGCAAGCATGGCAACTCCGAGAGCAGTAGTTTCTATGCATTCTGGCCTCTCTACCGAGACGTCCAGTATGTCTGCTAAAAACTGACACAACCAATCGTTAACAACCATACCACCGTCGATTCGCAGACGTGTAACAGTAGCACCATCTTCGGCCATGGCTTTGAGTAACTCATCAGTTTGGAAAACGACACTTTGCAACGTAGCAGTTACAATCTGGTCACGACTGGTCTCCAGACTCAGCCCACTCATCGTGCCACGCGCCTCCGTTATCCAGTGTGGCGCTCCCAAACCCGTGAAGGCCGGAATAAAGTACACACCTCCTGTATCCCCATTGCACGATTCGGCGGCCTTGCGTGTATCAGCAACATGCTCTATCAGTCCTATCTGATCTCGCAGCCATCGAATTGCTACGCCCGCTACAAAAATACTGCCTTCAATGGCGTAGGTTGGCACACCGTTAATTCGGTAAGCGACTGTTGACAACAAGCGCTGCCTGGAGCGAACCACCTTGTCCCCGGTATTACTTATTACAAAACAGCCTGTGCCGTAAGTACTTTTAGTCATTCCGGCTTTAAGACAGGCCTGCCCTATCAGCGCTGCCTGCTGGTCACCGGCGACACCCATGATAGGTATCTCGCCACCAAACCATTCCGCGTCACAAGAACCAAAATCAGCAGCACTGTCACACACCTCTGGCATTAGCTGCACCGGTATGTCAAACAACTTTAGTAATTCATCACTCCAGCATTGGCTACGAATATCAAACAGCTGCGTTCTCGATGCATTGCTGGCATCTGTTTTATGCGAAGCTGCTCTGGTGAAGCGCCAGATCAGGTAAGTGTCGAGCGTTCCGAATTTTAGTTCACCTCCTACGGCCCGCTCCACAATGTCGCTTGCTCGTCCAGGGTTGGTATGCAAAATCCAGTGGAGTTTCGTACTGGAAAAATAAGGGTCTACCAATAACCCGGTAATATCACTTATCAATGACTCCTTAGCTGCACCTCGCAAAATTTCGCAATAATCAGCAGTGCGCCGGTCCTGCCAGACAATGGCTGGATATTCGGGTTTCCCGTTTTCTGAATTCCAAAGCACAGTGGTTTCTCTCTGGTTGGTAATACCCATAGCCAGGATATCAGAGGCTTTCAATCCCGCTTTTTTCAATGCTATCTGGCCGGCTGAAAGAGTCGTACGCCAAATTTCTTCCGGATCCTGTTCAACCCAACCGGTCTTGGGATAACTGGATTGAAACTCCTTTTGACCGGTGGCCACTGCGCAACCATTTGTGTCAAAGATGATCACTCTGGAACTGGAGGTACCCAGATCGACAGATAGAATATAACCCACTAGAACACCTCTAAAATATACAGATTACAAACAGTCCATATAGTGTGGTCAGAGATCGAAACAGGCAAGCAGATTAAAATAATCTATCCCGATTTAGACGTTTGGTGAAAAATTTTTCCCGGAGTTAACCAGTTTGCAAAGATCGAAACCTAAGCTCGGCCAAAGCTCCAAATGTTGCTTGCAAAAAGACGGGCATCGCATTATCTTGTAGTCCTGAGGAAGGTAACCCCAACATATAGGGTTTTTGATGAAAAAACCCTATGGAGAGAAAAGTGGACAAACCCTCCCAAATCCGGTCTGAAATGCACGAATAGCTGCCTAAGCAGTGACTTAAGTAGTGCAGAAAAGTAGATGTGGAAGTAGATGCTAACGCAGGTGCGAAAGCAGAAGCCGAATCAGAAACAACGGTGAAAGAGCACGCATCAGGCTGAAGTAAATCGGGCGTCGCAAAACAGGCAGCGGGCAAGTTCGGGTAACGAGATCGACTAGATGGGTAACACTATATTTAGTGATCCGGTCGTTTGCTCTTACGGAATTTTCAACTGACTTTTAGCAGGCACATAACCGGTAACCAGTCCAGCGTTCTGGGCACTGACCCAGGTGATTGGGGAGCAGTATTTATGGTGGATTTTATCCATAGCCCAGCTAAAGCAAAGGCAAATCAGAAGCATCATTCGATCAGAAACATCATTACAGATGGCATAACCATCTACCCAGGAGCAACACAATAAATGCAAACTAATTCACAGCCAGGCGCTGACGATTCTGCGACCCCGGCACAAAGAGCCAATACTTTATCCGCCTCACTAACAGCCACCGCACCGGGTCAGCTTAAAGTGATAAAGCGGGATGGTATGGTGGTGCCTTACGACGACACAAAAATTAGTGTCGCCCTCATGAAAGCCTTTCTTGCCATAGAAGGAGACACTGCCGCGGAATCCTCCCGTATAAGGGAGCTAGTGGCGGAGCTAACTGCTCACATCACCACAACCTATGGCAGACGCATGCCATCTGGTGGCACCCTGCATATAGAAGAGCTGCAGGATCAGGTGGAGCTGGAACTTATGCGTTCGGGCGAGCAAAAAATAGCCCGGGCTTATGTGCTGTATAGAGAAGAACGATCGCGGATCAGAAGTGAACAGGAAAATGTGGTCAATATAGCGCTTAACACAACACTGCAGGTTAAGCAGGTAGACGGAACTCTGGTGCCGCTGGACACCGAGCGCATGCTTACTCTGGTAACAGAAGCATGTAGCGGGCTGAGTAATGTTGACAGTAGTCGAATCATTGATGAAGCCATGCCAAATATGTATGACGGAATTAACATTGATGACGTCTACACCTGTCTGGTTATTACTGCGCGCACGCTGGTAGAAGAAGAACCTAATTACACCTATGTAACTGCACGCTTGTTAATGGACGGCATTCGCACCAAGGCGCTCGGGTTTCTCAAAGTTTCGGTGCTGGATGATGAGAATTACTCCGCCACCCAGGGGCAGATGCACCAGGTGTATCCAAAAGCATTACTAGCGTTTATCAACGCAGGTGTGAAGCTGGAACTGCTATCGCCAGAGCTCAAGAAATTTGACCTCGAACGCATGGGAGCAGCACTTAAACCAGACCGGGATTTACAGTTTAACTATCTGGGCCTGCAAACCCTGTACGACAGGTATTTTATACACAGCAATGAGGTGCGCATTGAGTTACCCCAGGTTTTCTTCATGCGTGTAGCCATGGGTCTTGCTATCGAAGAGCAGAATAAAAACGACAAAGCGATTGAATTTTACAATTTGCTGTCCAGCTTCGATTACATGAGTTCTACGCCTACGCTGTTTAACGCAGGAACGCTGCGCTCCCAATTGTCATCATGTTTTCTTACTACGGTCTCCGATGATCTGGAAGGAATTTATGGTGCTATTAAAGACAACGCCATGCTTTCCAAATGGGCCGGTGGTCTTGGTAATGACTGGACGGGAGTTAGGGCACTTGGAGCACGAATTAAAGGCACCAATGGTAAGTCTCAGGGCGTTGTTCCCTTCTTAAAGGTAGTTAACGATACTGCGGTAGCGGTAAATCAGGGTGGCAAACGAAAGGGAGCCGTTTGTGCCTATCTGGAGACCTGGCATCTCGACATAGAGGAATTTCTCGAGCTGAGAAAAAACACCGGCGATGATCGTCGACGCACCCACGATATGAATACTGCAAACTGGATACCGGATTTATTCATGAAGCGGGTTGTAGAAGAGGGTTCCTGGACTCTATTTTCTCCTAACGAGACACCTGATCTGCACGAAATATACGGCCAGGCCTTCGAAGCCCGATATACACAATACGAAAAAATGGCCGATAACGGAGAAATTGATCTGTTCAAACGTGTTAAGGCAACAGATATCTGGCGAAAAATCCTTTCCATGTTGTTTGAAACAGGACATCCCTGGATTACCTTCAAGGACGCCTGCAACATCCGTTCGCCACAGCAACACGTCGGTGTTATTCACTCGTCCAACCTGTGCACTGAGATCACATTAAACACATCGGAAACCGAAATAGCTGTATGTAATCTGGGTTCGATCAACTTACCCCAACACACAACCGAAGATGGTCTGGACCTGGAAAAATTACAAAAAACAATCCGCACCGCAATCAGAATGTTAGATAATGTGATAGACATTAACTACTACTCTGTTCCACAGGCTCGAACTTCGAATCTACGCCATCGGCCTATTGGTCTTGGTATAATGGGCTTTCAGGATTCTCTGTACAAACAGGGCATAGCTTACGCGTCCGACGCGGCACTCAAGTTTGCCGACGAGTCTATGGAGGCAGTTAGTTATTATGCAATTTCTGCTTCCAGCGACCTTGCTGTAGAGCGTGGTAGCTACCAGACCTTTGAGGGTTCTTTATGGAGCCGCGGTATAATGCCGTTGGACTCACTTAAGGAGCTTGAAAGAGAGCGTGGTAAAAAATACCTCAACGCAAATTACGACTCCACGCTGGCATGGGATGAATTACGCAACAAGGTAAAGAGCAACGGTATGCGTAACTCCAATGTGATGGCAATTGCCCCTACAGCGACCATCGCAAATATTACCGGGGTATCTCAATCTATAGAGCCCACTTATCAAAATCTGTATGTGAAATCCAACCTGTCAGGTGAGTTCACAGTGGTAAATGCACATATGGTAAAAGACCTCAAGGCCCATGGTATTTGGGACAAGGTCATGGTTAACGACCTGAAATATTACGATGGAAGTCTGGCTTCTATCGACCGGGTACCCGAGCTACTGAAGCAACGTTATTCGACTGCCTTTGAAGTGGAACCCCGCTGGTTAGTAGGTGCCGCTGCACGTCGCCAAAAATGGATAGATCAGGGCCAGTCACTTAACTTGTATATAGCGGAAGCTTCAGGCAAAAAACTGGACGTCACCTATAAGATGGCCTGGTTATCGGGACTAAAAACCACCTATTACCTGCGCGCTCTAAGCGCCACAGCTGCGGAAAAATCGACCGTTGACCGCAGCACTCTGAATGCCGTTCCTACCCATCAGGTTGCTACTAACAACCCTGATGGGTCGACAGAACTTGATCTGGAGCTGGACATGGGTGAAGCCGCAGCGGTGCCATTAGCGTGTTCAATTGACAACCCGGATTGCGAAGCGTGCCAGTAACAAATATTAAAACCACAATTTCAGCCCCGATATAGAGAAGGAACCGTATCATGTTAAGTTGGGATGATTACAACGAGCCGGAAACCAGCTCCACGACAGCTACCGTCGCCGATCAGCCAGGTACGCCGGTAGACATCACGATTGCCGTAACACCAACAGCAACACAGAATGTCCCAGCGCCGCGGGCAACAGAGTCAGCGCCGCGGCCAGCAGAGCCAGAAAAAATGCAGGAATCAAGAGTGACACCTGCACCAACTCCGGCGCCAATTCCGGCACAAACGCCAGCAGCACCGGTTTCCACAAGTGCAGATGCTCGGCAAGCCATGCCCGTTGAACTCGAAGGCGGCAAGCGCGTAACGGTTGACCAGAAGCGCATGATAAATTGCCGTGCAGATTTGAACCAGCTTGTTCCCTTTAAGTACGACTGGGCGTGGCAGAAATACCTGGATGGCTGTGCTAACCACTGGATGCCCCAGGAAGTAAACATGACAGCGGACATAGCGCTCTGGCGCTCATCCGACGGCCTTTCTGATGACGAGCGAGTAATCATTAAGCGCAACCTTGGCTTCTTCTCTACCGCAGATTCTTTGGTCGCTAATAATCTGGTGTTGGCCGTTTATCGCTTAATCACAAATCCGGAATGTCGGCAGTATTTGTTACGTCAGGCATTTGAAGAAGCAATTCACACGCATGCCTACCAATATTGTATCGAGTCACTGGGAATGGATGAGGGTGAAATATTTAACATGTACCACGAGGTTCCTTCTGTGGCACGAAAAGCATCCTGGGCCTTGAAATATACCCGGGAAATCAGTGACCCATCCTTTACTACCGGCACCAAAGAAACCGACAAGCTGTTGTTAAAAAACCTGATTGCGTACTGTTGCGTTCTGGAAGGCATCTTCTTTTACTGTGGTTTTACCCAAATTTTGTCTATGGGGCGCCGTAATAAAATGACCGGTACAGCAGAGCAGTTTCAATATATTCTGCGCGATGAATCTATGCATGTGAATTTCGGTATTGACGTTATTAATCAGATCAAACTGGAAAACCCGGAACTGTGGGACGCTGAAATGCAAGAAGAAGCTATTCAGATGATTATGGATGGTACACAGCTGGAAATAGAATATGCCCAGGACACTATGCCTCGAGGGATATTGGGTATGAATGCCAACATGATGGCTGAATATCTTAAGTTTATTGCTAATCGGCGGCTTAATCAGATTGGCTTACCAGAACAGTATCCCGCTATGAAAAACCCCTTTCCATGGATGTCCGAGCTAATGGATTTGAAAAAGGAGAAGAACTTTTTCGAAACGCGCGTAACCGAATACCAAACCGGTGGCGCGCTTAGCTGGGACTAAATTCAGCTAACATTCCCTGTAAAGCCTCTGTGAACAACAGAGGCTGATCCAGAAATACATGGTGCTGTGCATTGGGAATTGACACTACAGGAATACTATCCACACCACTGGACAGTAATTGTTGCACGTAGTCTGCGGTTTTTGCGCTAAACAATTTACTGTCTTCACCAAAGATCAGCCCTATCCTGAGACCCGGCATATGAGCAAGTTGAGTAAAATCTTCCGGCTTTCGTTCCACATCACTTAAGCTACCTGGCAGGTCTTCATCAAACTTCCAGGTCCAGCCACCATCTTCAGCTCGTAACGAGTTTTTGGCTATATAGGTAATCAGGTATTCGTTGTCGCAGGGCTGGGGAGGTTGCAATCTAAATCGTGCCTGCGCCGATTCCCTGCTGGGATAAATAGCTGCCTGGCTGTTGGGTGGTGGGAGTTCAGGTGGAGGATCGTCGGGATGCCTGATACCTGAATCTACCAAAATCAGGGCTCCAAACCTTTCAGGCGCATGATTAAGAACTTTAACAGCAATCAAACCACCAAAACTGTGTGCTACCAGGCTGGTTTCATCGGACAGGCCAGCTGCGTTTGCCACAGCCAGCACTTCCTGTACATAGGTTGAACCTGAATAATCATAACGGTAATCAGAATCACCCATACCACTTAGATCCATAGCAACTACATAATGCGTATCGAGAAGCTGTGGAGCGATGAAGTCCCACCAATGAGAGTGCGCATACATGCCATGCAGTAACAGAACTGCGGGTTTGGAAGCGTCCCCCCAACTGCGATAAATTACATCGCATTCTTGTACTTCTACGCTGTGGCTTTCAGCTTCGTTTTCGACACTATTCCAGAACCAGTCTGGAATAGGTGAACTCGCTGCTTTGTCCCAGCGCGCCACCGGTGAATTTACAAACGACCAAATCGTTTCAGGTGGAAGTCCGCATTTCCAAACAAAGTAAGGATACTGGTCAGGCGTTTGAAGTAATGTCCAATATTAAGCTCTTCTGTCATTCCCATTCCGCCATGTAGTTGCACGGCACTTTGGCCAACAAACCGCGCGGACTTACCCAATTGAACTTTCAGGGCAGAAACAGCTTTCTGAGCGACTGGACCATAGCCTTCATCCAGACGAATCGCGGCCATAAACAGTATGGATTTCGACTGTTCGTGTTCCATAAACATATCTACCATGCGATGTTGTAAAACCTGAAACTTACCAATGGGCTGACCGAACTGTTCCCTGGTTTTGCAGTATTCAACAGTGTCCTTGTACAACACTTCCATTGCACCAACGGCTTCCGCGCCAATGGCTAAAATCCCTTCGTCAATTACCTGTTCAATAAGAACAAAGCCTTCATTCAACTTACCAAGAAGGTTATCCTTCGACACTGAGACATTTTCCAGCATAAGCTCAGAAGCACGCAACGCGTCAACAGTAGGATAGTCCCTGCGCGTTAGTCCTGCGGCTTCGACATCGACAACAAAGACGCTAATACCTGCTTCATCCCTTTGTTCGCCGGAGGTACGAGCGACCACGATAATTATGTCGGCATTCTGTGCGTTAAGTACCACCGCCTTATGGCCATTAAGTTTAAACGAATCCCCGTCGGCAACAGCAGTAGTCGCTACGTCAGCCAGGTTAAACCGGCTTTGGGGCTCGGCATAGGCGAGGGCTCCCTGTATGGAACCATCAATAATTCCAGCGAGCAATTTTTCCTTTTGCCCGGCATTACTACCAACTTTTAATGCACCACCTGCCAAAATCACCGAAGGTAAAAAAGGTTCTACCACCAGGCCTCTACCAAACTGTTCCATCAAAATCATAGTATCTACAGCAGAACCGCCAAAACCCCCGTCCTCCTCACTAAAGGGCACACCCAACCACCCCAGCTCGGCAAATGTTTTCCAGTTACCGGCGTTAAAGCCAGTACCATCTGAACAGTTTTTTTGTCGTGTTTCAAAATCGTAGTCATTTTGAATGAATCGCGCGACACTCTCCTGCAGCAAATTCTGTTCGTCAGTAAATGAAAAATCCATTGATAACTCCTGTCATTCCGGGGCGTCTCCCCAGAGTTTTATTTGATTATTTTAACTTAACCTTTGTTCCTACAATCCCAAAACGGCCTTTGCAACAATATTTTTCTGAATTTCTGTAGATCCGCCAAAAATTGTGGAAGCACGCCCCCACAACATCGATTGAAGTGCGGGTAGTGACTTCTCTGGGCCAATAGGACCTTCGTTGTCTAAAGTTAGTTCGTCCGGATAGGGCATAGAGTAGTACCCCAGAGCTTCAACCTTTAACTCGGATATAAGTTGACTAATTTCTGTTCCCTTGAGTTTCAATATGGAAGATTCCGGGCCCGGTGCACCACCCTTCTCTACGGTCGCCAATGTTCTCAGTTCGGTAATCTCCAGGGCCAGTAATTCTATTTCTACAGCATCAATTTTTGCAACAAAACTTCGGTCATCTGCCAGAGAACTTCCATTTTGTTCGGTTTCAGCCGCTAAGTCCCGCAATTGCCTGAGTGCAATCTGGGATCGTGCAACACCCGCAATACCCGTGCGCTCATGGGTTAGCAGGCCTTTTGCATAGGTCCAGCCTTTATCCTGCTCACCAACCAGATTTTCCACCGGCACTTTAACATCAATCAAGCTTACAGAGTTTACGGTATGTTGTTCGCCTAACAAATAGATTGGATGTACCTCAACACCAGGACTTTTCATGTCGATAAGAATAAAACTAATGCCTTGTTGACGGCGTTGAGTGTTCGTATTGGTTCTTACCAGGCAAAACATCCAGTCGGCGATATGTGCACCACTGGTCCAGGTCTTGGTACCATTTACCAAATAGTGATCTCCATCGAGCACCGCTTTAGTTTGCAGGGATGCAAGATCAGAACCGGAACCCGGCTCTGAATACCCCTGACACCACTGCACACTGCCATCGCGTATAGAGGGCAGATGTTTTTCTCTGATCGCTTCGCTTGCCCAGGTATATAGTACTGGTGCCAACATTCGCACGCCAAAGGCACTCATGGCTGGACAACTGGCTGCTGCCGTTTCCCGGTCCCAGATATATTTTTGGGTCGGGGTCCAGTCTGTACCTCCATGTTCCAAAGGCCAGTCCGGTACAGACCATTTTCGTGCTACCAGCGCATCAAGCCAAACCTGTTCTTCTGCCGGTTTCTTACCTGCGTACCCTCCCACAGGCGTAGATTTGCGCTTGCGCGCCTGCACCGGCCATGCAGAATCAATAAAAGCGCGCACCTGGGCCTGAAATGCCAGATCTTCACTGTTTAACTCCAAATTCATTCTCGTTCACCCCATCCATACGCTACTTAAATACTATGCGGCCTCCCTGCCAGATACAAGATCAGATGCAACGCACAGAAGGAATGATTAGCTTCCCGGTGCGAGACCGTGCAACATATCTGTGAATTTGTGATTACACAGCAGGACAAGTATGAACTACGAACAGATAAAATATGAAGTTAGTGAATCGATACTCACTATAACGCTCAACAGACCAGAAAAACTGAACGCTTTTACCCATCAAATGATGCACGAAATGATAGATGCTCTGGACAAGGCAGATGACGATGACAACGTACGCGCGATAATAGTCACAGGCGCTGGCCGGGCATTCTGTGCGGGAGCAGATCTTTCCAGCGGGGGCAATACTTTCGATTCCGATGCACGTGGAGACCGGGCTTCTGGATTACAAAGGGATGGCGGTGGCAGGCTCACACTTCGAATATTCGAATGCAAAAAACCAGTTATTGCTGCTGTAAATGGTGCAGCTGTTGGCATTGGCGCTACCATGCTATTGGCAATGGATATCCGCCTGGCGGCAGATAATGCCAAATTTGGCTTTGTTTTTTCTCGACGTGGCATCGTACCAGAAGCCTGTTCCAGCTACTTTCTACCGCGTATTGTAGGAATTAGCCAGGCGCTTGAATGGACATATTCGGGCAAAGTATTTGCTGCCAGCGAAGCATTGCAGGGTGGGCTCGTACGTAGTCTTCACTCATCTGAGAGTTTAAACGGGGAAGCCCGCGAATTGGCAAAACAGTTCAGCAATGAAACTTCTCCGGTATCCATAGCACTAATAAGACAAATGATGTGGAAAATGCTGGGTGCCAATGATCCAATGGATGCACATAAAGTGGATTCTCGGGGTATTTACCATATGGGCCGATCACCCGACTGCAAAGAAGGTGTCGAATCGTTCCTGGAAAAACGGCCTGCAAAATTTCCGATGCAGGTTAGCAAAGATATGCCAAAATACTACCCGTGGTGGCAGAAACAGGATTTTGAGTAGACGCTGAACCAACCAAAGGCAAACAAATACAAGAGTATGTTTAAGAAACTATTCAAAAAAGACAATGCCCTGGGCGACGGTGAAGTAAAAACGATACTTGTCCGCCTGGGAAATTTGACAAGCGAAAATAAAGTAGCTAAATGCGAAGAGCTAAAAACACTAGCGAACTCGCATTCTGACGTTGTGGTCAGACTTGCAGCTATTGACCTCATAAGCGACTTTGACGGTCTGTCCATGCTGCTGGGTCATAGCTGCTCACAAACAGCACACTATGCAGCAGCCCGTATTGCACAAGAGGATTCACTAAGGGCGATGCTGGTTCAGTCTCCTAAACTTCTTAAAATTCCGCACATGCAATACGCAATGCTTCAATACGCAACAACAGTGGACCAGGCTAAAGCGCATGCACGGTTTGACAAGCTAAATCTGGTAAAATTGTGTCTGGACTGCATTTCTGATGACGTGCGTCACTGGCTAACATCACATATTAGTGACCTGAAACAATTGCACGCGCTGGAAAAATCCAGCAGAGGCCGAAACAAGAAAACCAATCGCCTGGCGCGCGAACAAATCGCAAAATTGAAGAATGCACGCGATCAACTTAACAACCGCGAACTGGAAAGTGAGCAATTGCATTCAGGAGCTTTATCGATACTTGATAGCGATATAAAAACACAACTACCATTCGACACCAGAAACAGACTCATCGTGTACGCTCGGTTAAAGACCTTGCGCAATACCAATCGTGAACTTCAGGAAGCAAATCAGAAAGCGCTGGAAGAAAAATCTGCGAACGAGACTGACGCTGAACGTCTGACTGAGCTACAGTCTAAACTAGAGTCCACAGACAAATTGCTCAACCAGGCAGCCAAAAAACTGGAGGAACAAATTGCTGAACTGTCCAGGCAGGAACAAATTCGAAAGGAAAGAGAGGCCGCCAAGGCAGAACTAAAGCACGACTTGGCCACAAAGGCAGAGACTGCCAAGAGACCCGTCCATGAAGAAGATGACCCAGCACATATTTTACGTAACAGCATGCAGGATCAGGAACTTAAAAATAAAAATGCCAGAAATCATCTGAACTCCCCCAAGCCCGACACAAACGCTTACAAAAATCTCTGGAGTGCGACATCAGCCTCTTTAAAACTTTCTAAACGGGCACAGATTTTTAGCAAGAATGCCAATAATCACTCTACAGTAACCAATGCTGACATAATCAATCAGCTTGACCAGCTCAATACGAGCATGGGTAACTTTGCTGCGTATAGCGAAACAACAAAGAAAGCTTTAGTGGTTCAGTTTTCGCGGTCTCTGGACAAACTGGATGGTCTGCTCAACGATGGCAACATGAACAGCGCCACAGGCCTGCATGCCGACTGTAAAATCAAGAGCCGGCAATTGCCTCCAGCCGCCATTTCCTCGCTTCTCGTTCAATTTGGAAATATCGAAAAGCGATATAACGAGTTGCTGGATTGGCGTACCTTTGCCGCAACACCCAAGCAAATAGAGTTATGCGAAGCGGTTGAACAACTCGCAGACAATGTTCAGGAGCCGGAAGCACAGGCAGAACATCTCAAATCACTCCGCAAGAGATGGCAGGCCCTGGGTCGTGCAAATCGCGCATTAAACAAGCGATTTGACAATGCAGCTAGCCGCGCATTTGCCCCCTGTCAGGCTCATTTTGATGAAGAAAATCGCATTCGGAAAACCAATCTGGATAAACGCAAAATGGTACTGGAGCAGCTGAATATCTTCGTTGAAGAAAACAACTGGAGTAGTTCAAATGAAACGGACTGGAAAACCGCGGAGAAAATCCTGCGTACTGCACGCTCTGAATGGAATTCCTACGTTCCAATCGATCGCGGAAAAACCCGTACCGCTCAAAAATCGTTCGACCAAGTATGTGACCAGCTTTACCAGAAACTGGCCAGTGAGTGGAAAAAGAACCTGGATCAAAAACAGGTTTATGTTGAACGAGCACGCGCACTGGTTAACGAAGAAGGTTCGCTAGCAACAATTATTAACGAGGCTAAATCTTTGCAGATGTCCTGGCGGGACGTAGGTATTACACCCAGAGGGCAAGATCAACGTTTGTGGCGTGAGTTTCGAATTCAAAGTGATAAAATTTTTGCGCGCAGAGACCAGGAGAAAAAACAAATTCATGAACAGCGCACTAAACTGAATGCAGAACTCTTATCTGAATGTGAAAATTTATTGTCCACTATCGAAATTTACGAAAGGGAAATAACTGAAAACAAATCGACTAACACAAACATTAAGTCTTTGTTTTCCTCGCATCGTACTCTAACTGCCAGAATGCCAGACGCTCCAAAAAGCCTGGCCACCAGGATGGAAAACGTTGGGAAAAAACTCAGGAATATTGAAACCCTTCTAGCCACGAGACGGCTAGCGCAAAAATATGACATCCTGAAAGCAATTGATACGCAGATAATTGAGCTGGAAAACAGGATTATTGCAGGGGAAATCAACACACCGGAAGATCTGCACAGTTGTTGGCATGAACTGGCCGACCGTTTCCAGATCAGCTTATCGGAAAAGGATTTTTCAGAACTTGAAAGCGTCGGTAAGCGACGGATTAGTATACTGCTAACGCTTTGTAGGGAGGTCGACCCCGAGACCCGGCAGAACCAGCTCGATAAGGCACTGCTCATTCAAACCGAAATGGTTGTGCGCGCTGAAATCGAAGCAGGTATACGTTCTGATGAATCTGACGAAAAGTTGCGTATGCAGATGCAGGTAGAACGCCTCAAATCCGGATTAGCTAATCGACAGATTCAAACGCTGAATCCCGAGCGTCTGGCACTGGAATGGTGTGGCACCGAAAGCAGCGGCGTAGGCAGGCAAGTACTTAGCACACGCTATTTTGCAGCCCTTACAGTACTAATGCTCACCTAATGGTCCGGAATGTCTTCAGGTGGGAAGGCTTACATATACCAACACACCACCCAGCTCACTGGACTGGATGCTAAGTTCCCCACCGTAGATTGCAACCAAATCTGCCACAACTGAAAGGCCAATACCCTGTCCTGCTGTAGCTGTATCAGCACGTGCTCCCCGGGTTAGCACAGCCTTGCGCAAGGCCGGTTCGATACCGGGGCCATCATCCTCAAAACTCAATAACATGGGCGGCGATTCCCCTAGCAGACACGGCTCGGCTGAAGGGCTTGCCTGGATTTGAATGATCGAGTTACCGTATTTGAAAGCATTTTCAATCAGGTTTCCAAGTATTTCCATCAGGTCACTCTCATTTACTCTTACACTAAGTTTCGCGCCAACATCGACCTCTACTTTAGTGTGTTTGTCTATGTAGGCTTTGGATATCGCCGATACCATTCTTGAAATTATCGGTGCGAGCTCCACATTACCTGTGATCAGAGAAGACTGGGCACTACTCGCGCGTGACAACTGATAGCGCACCGTATTCTGCATCTGGTTAAGCTGCTCCTGCATCAGTTCCTGATTTGCCGCAGAGCCGCTATCCAATTCATTTCCTACTACAGCAAGGGGTGTTTTCAGGCTATGCGCCAGATCTTCCATGGCAATGCGATAACGAGAACGGCTATTTTCTTCATGTTCTACAAATCTGTCGAGGTTTGCGGCCAATCCCTGCAACTCAGGTGGAAAATCCACCCCCAGGCGTTTTCGAGTACCAGCTTCCATCTCACGCACCTGGTTTTCCATCGAACGTATAGGCCGCAACCCCCAACCGACGGCTACAAACTGACCAAAAATAAACAAAGCCGTAGCTACCACCAGTCCGACGGTCAAATTACGTCGAAATTCCCTTATCTCTGCACGAAACGGTTTCCGGTCAGTCATAACTCGAAAACTGAAAAGAGACTCGTCCGCCGCTTCCCAGATAACCGAGTATTTTAGATCGAACTGCTTGCCGTGCTGCTCAAAAATAAAACTCCCCGGAACATCCACCTGATTAAACGAAAGCAGTTCGATTTCGGAAGTCTGTAGAGAGGGAGAACTCCAGATGACATTGCCACTGGCATCCTGAACGGCTGCATAGAGACCAGACTCAGGTTGTGAGAGCCTCGGTTCCGGTAGGATTTCAGGGAAAACCAATTGGTCGCCGAACTCCTCGGCAATACCCATCAAACCATAAACAACCAAACGCAGCTGTTCCTGGGCTCCAGCCTCTACACTTGAAGTAAACGAACGATCAAGCACCCATCCCGTAATGCCAAGAAAACTACCCAGCAGCAGCGTGGTAATTATTATTAGCCGCTTTTGTAGTCCCAGTTTCAATTGGCTTTGGATGCTCCCTAGGCTTCAGTAGTAAATCGATAGCCTTGTCCACGCACGGTGCGAATTAGCCCGACCTCACCTTCCTTGGCCAGTTTCTTGCGTAAGCGACCCACAAAAACCTCAATCACGTTACTGTCGCGATCATAGTCCTGATCGTATAAATGGTCTGTCAGTTCAGTTTTGGAAATCACCCGGTTGGGATTAAGCATCAGGTATTCAAGAACTTTGTACTCAAAGGCAGTTAATTCTACGAGTCTGGTATCGAGCCTCACTTCCTTTTTAGCGGTATCCAGGCTTAAACCACAGGCAGAGATTACCGGAGACGCATACCCGGCTGCACGTCTGATCAATGCATTTAGCCTGGCCTGTAACTCTTCCATATGGAAAGGTTTGGTTAGATAGTCATCTGCACCCGCTTCCAGGCCCGCAACCTTGTCTTCCCAATGTTCGCGTGCTGTAAGAATAAGTACCGGAAAATCACGCCCTTCCGAGCGTAGTGTTTTTATAAGATCTATTCCGTTCAGCTTTGGCAGCCCCAGATCGATTACAGCAGCATCATAATCATACTCTCGACCATAATAGAGCCCTTCTTCACCATCTTGTGCAGCGTCTACCACAAGCCCTGAATCTGTCATGTGACGAACCAGTTGTTGGCTCAGGTTGGCCTCGTCCTCCACGATCAGAATTCGCATTATTTCATTCTGCCATTGCGGTCTATCTTGTAGGTTTTAACCCGTCCCCCATCTAACACGACCCGTACTTTGTAACCACCGTTCTTGGTTGCACTGGCAGAAACGACTCGACCACGCGTCGTGCGACGAACGATGGCAGTGGCTTCCTGCATGGACAAAGCTGATTTTTGTGCCAATTGTGGAGCAAATGCTGGTGCAAAAGTATCGGCCTGGATAATGGAGACAAAACATCCGCAACCGGCAAAAAGTAGTATTCGTAAAGTTTTCATCGAGAAAACCCTTCGTTTCAAACTTCCTATTATACTACTTTGCCGCTGCATGATTAAACTCGCTTATCGCCTAATATACAGGCGTTACGCGCACGTTCACCCTGATTGTATCACCTGGAGGAGAATCCATCCGCGTAGTGTAGGTTTCACCTGCGTATACGTATGACACATCATACCCCGCCACTCGTTCCTCAGACTGCCAGTTTTCATATACCGTACACACTTCCTGTGTGGTATACCGGCGTTCGTTTTTGCGATAACTATCGTGCCCGTGATGCTGGTTCTTTTTAGCAATATCATTACCAATCGCTCCACCCAACAAAGCACCAACTGCCAAGCCTACTCTTTTATTAGTTTTATTGTGGCCAACTGCATTTCCAAGAGCCCCGCCTATTATGGCACCCACGAGCCCTGGCGTGGCTGAATGAGACCGCGATCTTCGATACTTATCACCATCATATACGGATACCCGCTCCTGCTTGCATTCCTCCCGGGGAACAGAATACCGAACGGTCTCGTAGATGGGGTTAACCTCCACCACCCGAGCTTCGTTACCTGCCTCACTATGAGCAGCATTAAGTCCAAATGTCGCGAATAACACTGCCTGGCCCAGCAGTAGCGGTTTCAGATAAGTTTGTATCGCCATATCACACCTCAGATAACAGTTATTTGTGATTGAACATATTAGCCGCCTTCATCTGAACACAGTCTGAACGGCTTTTATAAACAGTCTGAACGGCTTTTATAAACAGTCTGAACGGCTTTTATAAACAGTCTGAACGGCTTTAGTAAACAGTCTGAACGGGAAAAAACTATCTGGCCCGGGAACCTCTTACTAACCACGTGTCTAAGTTTGAGAATTTCATCAAAGTACCATCCGGGAGCACCACATGCTGGCCTTGTTATCTGGCTTCAACACCATACATACATCCACGATAAAGGGTATTAGTCTTATGGACGGCATTCCTCCGCTCCTGTTCAGATTATTTCTCGCGCCGGTGATGATACAGGCCGGTTGGACCAAGTATTCCAGTTTCGAAAGCACTGTTGCCTGGTTTGCCAATCCCGATTGGGGACTGGGCCTGCCCTTTCCTGAATTAATGTTATGGCTGGTAATTATGGCCGAGCTTATTGGAGGGTTTATGTTGCTTATCGGGCTTGCAACGCGCTGGGTGAGCCTGCCACTTATGATTACTATGCTGGTAGCCATTTTCAGTGTGCATATTGATAATGGATGGTTAGCGCTATCGGATGCCAGCAGCTGGTTGGCCAACGAAAGGGTACTCGAGGCAGTTGATCGCAAATCTGCCGCGATCTCTATACTGAAAGAACACGGAAACTACGGTTATCTCACTGGTCGCGGCAGTATCACAATTTTAAATAATGGAATCGAATTCGCCGCTACTTACTTTATAATGCTGTTGTCACTACTATTCACTGGTGCCGGGCGTTACTTCAGTATGGATTACTGGATAAACCTTAAGTACAACAACGCCAGCTAAGACTCACACAGGATACCCACTGGAAATGTGCAATAAACCGCAAACAAACTCGCACTTGTTAAGCACCTTGCTAGTGCTTTTTATATTTTTGTCAGGCTGCCAGTCAACGTTGATACAAAGTCCGAATGATCAGCGTCAGTATGAACTGCTGGAATTGCCCAACAAACTGTCTGTTCTGTTGATTTCAGATAGCACTGCAGAGAAATCAGCCGCTTCAGTGAGTGTGTTTCGAGGTAGTTATAGCAGCCCCAAAAACCGGGAGGGTCTTGCGCATTTTCTGGAGCACATGTTATTTCTGGGCACCGAAAAATACCCCGATTCCGACGAATATGGAAATTTCATTTCCAGTCACGGCGGTAGCAACAATGCCTATACTGCACAAGACCACACCAATTACTTTTTTGATATTCAATCTGAGTATCTGGAAGGCGGACTGGATCGCTTCGCACAGTTTTTTATCTCTCCAAACTTTGACGCAGAATATGTAGAACGCGAGAAAAATGCAGTTAACTCTGAATACCAGCTGCAGCTAAAAGATGATGGCTGGCGTGGACAGGCAGTAAGTCGCCTGCTCTTTAACCCTAAACATCCCGGTTCCCGTTTCACCATTGGCAGCCTGGATACGCTTTCCGGGAATGTGCGTGAGGATCTTCTCAAATTTGCCAAAAACAACTACTCTGCAAATCAAATGGCTCTGGTCGTGCTGGGCAAGCAAAACCTGGACACTCTGCGCAACTGGGTAAGCAACTATTTTTCGGCCATCCCCAATCATGATCTTCCAGTATGGCAGGACACTGAAGCATTGTTCACACCAGGCAGCCTGCCAAAACTACTTAAGTACCAAACTATGAAAAGTGGCTACAATCTGGGTTTCGCCTTTCCGGTACCGTCCCCCACTTTGCACTATCAAAAAAAGCCGGGCGTGTTCATTACCAACCTGATTGGCCATGAGGGCACGGGCAGTCTGCACGAAGCATTAAAAAAACGTGGATGGATCGAAAATCTGAGTGCTGGTGGCAACAGGCTTGATAACAACACCGGGTTGATTCAAATAAACATAACACTCACACAAAGTGGCAAGTCCCATGTGTCAGAAATCCGTGAAATGCTTTTCGCCTATATCGCTTTAATCAAAGAGACAGGTATAGAACGGTGGAGATATGAAGAACAATCACTGGTCGCCAATCTTGGGTTTCAATTTCAGGAAAAAGGCAGCGCCCAGGGATATGTTTCGTCTCTTTCCCCTCAATTCAGGTTATACCCCAGCAAAGAAGTATTAGTCGCAAACTATCTCATGCAGAATTTTGACGCGAGTTTAATCGAATCTTATCTGGATGCACTTACGCCGGAAAACATGGTCACCGAACTAACCAGCCCAGTTATAGAAACAGACAAAATGGAGAACTGGTTTAAGGTGCCCTATTCACTGGAAACGACACCAATCAATCAAACTGACAAAGAGCATGATGCTGCATATTTTGGTTTGTCACTACCTGAGCCCAACATGTTTCTCCCTGATGCACTCGGGCTTGTTAGTGCATCAGCACCACTACCCCGGCAAATGCCGGCACCAAATACAGGAATGGAAGCCTGGTACGCCCCGGATACAGAGTTTCGGGTACCCCGGGCCAACATTAATATTGCCATTGATACTCTGGACGGAAACCTTAGCGCAGCAGACATGGTAAGGGCGAGGTTACACGCTCGCCTGGTTAACGATCGCCTGAATACCCTCACCTATCCAGCCAGACTCGCTGGCCTGCATTTCGGAATAAGTGCAACCAGCTCGGGCTTCGAAGTTTCAATTGGGGGTTATAACCAGAAACAGGCTGTATTGTTGGAAGCAGTACTCAGAGAGCTTCCATTGTCTGGCACAAATGCCGATAAACTCGCGCTCTATCAATCAGAGTTAGCCAGAAACTGGGACAATTTCAGCTCCGAGCGTCCCTACGCACAAACCTACGCCACCCTCAGGCAGCTTGTGAATTCAGCCAGTTGGCCACCAGCGGTGCTATCCAGTGAAATACAAACCGTTAGCCTTACGGATCTTGAAAAATGGGTGAATAAAAACCTGACAAAAGTGTCCGTACGTGTACTGCAACACGGCAACATTAACGCCTTGGAAGCAGAGAACATTTTGAGTATTGTGCAACGGAATCTCAATATTGCAGATATCGAACGCAAGGAACCGAATATACTGCCGGTGACCAGCAGTGCAGCGTTGGACGTAGCTGTCGATCATGCAGATTCGGCAATGGTCGCCTACATCCAGTCGGATACAGCAACTTTTACCAGTCGGGCATATTATGGTTTAAGCGCGCAACTAATCAGGCAGGCATATTACTCCAAACTAAGAACAGAACAGCAATTGGGATATGTAGTCACAGCTATTCCCGCAGTAATGCGAACAACTCCTGGACTTGCGTTCATCATTCAGTCGCCCAGTGTTTCTGCCCTGGAACTTTTACAACACACACAGAACTTTCTCGACAACTATTCTTCCGTTTTTCAGGCCATGAATGAAGATGATTTTGAAACCCATAAAGCTGCTCTCATTTCTCGCCTCGTGGAAAAAGACAAGAACCTTGGGGGGCGGACTGGCCGATACTGGTCCGATCTAGACACAGGGGTATTAAGCTTCGATAGTCGGCAGCAGATAGCAGACGAGATAGCCCGCATAAGCAAGGCTGATTATGAAATATTTTTCAAAAAATTACTCAATGATTTCAAAAATAAACGCCTGATAATCTACTCTAAAGGTAATTTCGATGCTGCTCCTTCAGAACAGCACATCGAAAGCATACTTGAGTTCAAAAGCGCCTAAGCAGAAGTAGCTATATCCAGTTTATAGGGCGGCAATGCAGCGAGCAGCTGCCGCCCATAACGCTTGGTCACTATTCGCTTGTCTAACAAGGTAATTCGGCCGTGGTCATTTTCATGCCGAATCAATCGACCACAGGCCTGTACCAATTTCATAGATGCTTCAGGCAGGGACAACTCAAAGAAACTGTTGCCACCGTTTTCTTCAAGTAATTCGGCCATGGCCTGGGCTACGGGATCGTCAGGCACCGAGAAAGGCAAACGAACAATAATAACGTGGCGACAATAATTGTCCGGCAGGTCTACGCCCTCTGCAAAGCTGGCCAGCCCAAACAAGTAGCTGGATTCACCGCTATCAATACGTGCCCGGTGATTATCCATCAGGCTTTGTTTTGAGCCTGTTCCCTGAACGCGAATACGCTCTTTTACAGAATGGCCGAGCATGGCAACTGTTGCGTCCATTTGTCGCCATGAGCTAAACAGAACCAACCCGCTGGTTTCCTGTTCCATAAGCTCCGGAATTAAACGGGAGATCTCGTCTGTATGCGCTTCAAAATCACGTGGATCGGAACGCATATCTGGCACGCAAAAAGTTGCAATTTCTGCATAGTTGAACGGACTGGCAATTTTTAAAGCAATATCCGGTGTGATACCCGCCTGTTTTAAAAATGTATCGAAGTTACCCAGAGCAGTGAGTGTGGCCGATGTACACACCGCAGCAAAACACGTATCCCACAGAACTTCCCGCAGGATATTACCCGGCACTAAAGGTGCGCTTACAAGTTCATAATCCTGCCCCATTTCATTATCAATATGAACGACCCAGCGAGCGTTATCCCCGGTCGCATTTGTTCCGGATGCTCCATAGTCCCGAAATAGTTCGTCTATTACCAGACCGCGCTGCTGCAGTTGGCCAACTATTCCCAACCAGTCCTCAGCTTCTTCATGGTTCTGCCAAGCCAAATCACCATCCACGGCTGACTGTAGCAGCTCATGTACCTTTTCCAGCCGATTATTCAAAGGGGCTATAAGCAGTTTCATTTCGGCGCACAAATCTGATATGTGCTTATCAACTCGACCCAGACTAAATCTGAAGATGCGTCTATCTCGATCACGATTTTCAAACTCCAGATTTCCCAACAACAGACCTATATTGCTGAGCTGCTCAGCTACTAGAGGAGCCTGTTGTACAATATTTTGCGTCTCTGATAAAAGATCTGCAGGACGGCCGAATCGTTGAACCATCGTTCCGAGATTTGCGTTTATCTGTTCCAGCCATTGAATGGATCCTTGAATGCGCGCCTTTCGTGTAAAATGTTGCCGGGTTTTGTCAACCAGGTGATGCGCCTCATCAAGAACATAAATGGTTTCTTCCGGTGCGGTAAGCACTGCACCCCCACCCAGGCTCAGGTCCGAGAGCACCAGATCGTGATTGGCAACAATAAGATCTACATTTTCCAGCTCAGCACGCGCATGAAAAAACGGGCACTGACTAAAGTGGCTGCAACGACGGTTAGTACATCCGCGATGATCTGTGGAGATTGTCTGCCAGATCTCCCCCGATAAGGCATCAGGCCAGGAATCAATTTCTCCATCCCAGTTATTACTTTTGTAAGCTTCAGACAATTGTTGATATTGGGCGAGATCCAGGTCTGTTAGTTCTACAAAACCCGGTAAATCAGCCTGACCCTGATTACTAACTTGGTCATCCAGCCGTTTTGGGCACACATAACGTCGTCGTCCTTTCGCCAGCGCAACTTCAAACTGCAGTCCGGTACGCGCCTGCAGGTCGGGAAGATCGCGCACAACAATTTGTTCCTGCAACGCGATGGTAGCCGTACTGATCACTATTTTTTTCTTTAGCGCAGCGCCAATAGGCAGAGCAGACAAACAGTAGGCCGCCGTTTTACCCGTACCTGTACCCGCTTCTATCACCGCTATACGTGCTTTTGTTCCGTCTCCGCACAGCACCCTGGCAATGGTTGCAATCATTTCGCGCTGCCCACGCCGAGGTTTAAAATCCCTTGCCTCAAGCCAGGCAGTATAGGCACCCTGAATATTCTTTTTAATACTATCGGTTAGAATTTTTGAGGCCATAATTGCCTTGAAGATAACATGCTTTCCGAGGAAAGCGTGTGAGCCTACGCTATTTTAGGCATGCCGTCTTTAACGGGCGTTTAATAAGAGAAATACCAAATAACTGTGTTACCTTCAGGTATTAAATGCCTCTTATTCGGAAATGTTATGAAAATGAAACCTAACTGGATCGTGCTACTTGTATGCATGCTTGCACACCCACTGGGTGCTGCAGATACTGCGGATAAAATTGCAGCTCTTTCCTTACCAGAAGGATTTACACTCAGTTTGGTAACAGACAAGGTGCCCAACGCACGGCAGATGGCCCTTAGTCCCCAAGGGATACTATACGTAGGCACACGTAAAGCTGGTAATGTATACGCTGTGTTACCCGCACAGAATAGAGACGATCCAGAAGTTATTGTGATCGCCAGTGATCTGACCATGCCCAGCGGTGTCGCCTTTATAGATGGTGATTTATATGTGGGTGCGGTGGACCGAGTTCTTAAATACTCGAATATTGATCTGGATCTAAAACGAAATTCCCAAACCGAGCTCACCGCAGAGGTGGTGAGCGAAGATCTACCCGACAAATCCCATCACGGTTGGAAGTCCCTGAGTGTTGGATCTGATGGTTATCTCTATGTGCCGGTTGGAGTACCCTGCAATATCTGCCTTTCAGATAACCCTATGTTTGGAACCATTCAACGCATGCATCCAGATACAGGAGTATTGTCCACTTACGCAAGAGGAGTACGTAATTCAGTAGGACTTGCATGGCATCCTGTTAGTGGAAACATGTGGTTCAGTGACAATGGCAGGGACATGTTAGGCGAAGATGTACCATCTGATGAAATTAATGAGATTTCCAAAGAAAATGCACACTACGGTTACCCTTTCTTCCACGCTGGAGATATTGCTGATCCCGAATTTGGTAAGGGTAAAAAGGCGGCGGACTACATTCCACCAGTCCACAAGATTCAAGCACATTCCGCGGCCCTTGGCATAAGTTTCTACGAGGGAAATCAGTTTCCGCAAAAATACCACAACGCACTATTTATAGCTGAACATGGCTCCTGGAACCGGAAAGAAAAAGTCGGCTACCGAGTGTCAGTTATACGCTGGGAAAATGGAGATAAAATCTACGAACCTTTCATTACCGGCTGGTTAAACGGAGAAAAAAACTGGGGACGACCCAACGATGTGTTAGTAACCCCAGACGGGGATCTTTTGGTATCAGACGATCAGGCTGGAGCAATTTATCGCATTAGCTACAACAGATAAATAAACTACAGCTGCTTGTGCAATAACTCCAGAAGCGCTTTCTCATCAATTACCTTCACACCCAAAGATTGCGCTTTAACGAGCTTACCACCGGCTTTATCACCGGCGACCAGGCAGGTAGTTTTTGCCGAGACAGACCCTGCAACTTTTGCTCCCAATTTTTGCAATGCAGCTTTAGCCTGGGTGCGGGGCATTTCATGCAGGGTACCTGTTAACACCCAGATCTGGTCCCGCAAAGGGTGTTCTGAAGTTGTTACAGAATCACTCTCATTTTCCGGCCAGTTCACACCGAGGTCCCGCAAAGTTTGAATATCCTTCCAGACGTCAGTATTGGAAAGGTATTCTATGATATTCCGAGCTACGATCTCACCCACATCATCCACTTGCATCAGAGTTTCGTGGTCTGCAGATTTAATGGCATCGATGTCACCAAAAAAATTTGCCAGGTTTGTAGCAGTCGCCTCCCCTACCTCGCGTATTCCAAGAGCGTAGATAAATCGTGCCAGAGTAGTGGATTTGCTCACCTTAATTGACTTAATAAGATTGTTTGCAGATTTTTCACCCATACGTTCCAGCGCAGAAATATTTTCCCAGCTAAGCACATACAAATCTGAAAAATTTTGAACTAGCTTCTGCTCAATAAGCAACTCCACTATCTTGTCACCCAACCCATCAATATCCATTGCCAGTCGGGAGGCAAAATGACGCATGGATTCCTTGCGTTGAGCTGAACAAAACAATCCTGCCGGGCACCGGGCAATGGCTTCATCCTCCAGGATTACGATGACAGTACCGCAGGCAGGGCATTTCTTGGGTAAGTGGATATCAGTCGTTGAAGATCCCAATGTAGCTGATTTAACCACACTCACAATCTTCGGGATAACGTCACCTGCTCGACGTAGCAGTACCCTGTCGCCTTTATGCAAACCCAGGCGCTTTATCTCATCCATATTGTGCAAAGTAGCGTTACTTACCGTTACTCCCCCGACAAAAACCGGTTCCAGTCGGGCCACAGGTGTGATTGCTCCGGTTCGCCCCACCTGAAAATCTACACTTTTGAGTATGGTTATTGCTTCCTGGGATGGATATTTATAGGCGATGGCCCAGCGCGGTGTGCGTGTAAGTTCACCCAACTGGTTTTGCAATGCCAGCATATCCACCTTTATTACAACACCATCTATCTCGTATGCCAGAGCATGCCTACGCTCCAGCAAAGCGTCTATATAAAGCTGACAATGCTCAACACCATGAATTCTTTGTGTCTCGCTATTTACCCGTAAGCCCCATACTTTGAATTGCTGAAGTACCTGCCAGTGAGATTCAGGTTGCCAGTCATCCGAATAGTACCCTGCACTATAGCAATACATCGTAAGGGGTCGACCGGCGGTTATTTTAGGATCCAGCTGACGCAGACTACCCGCAGCTCCATTACGCGGGTTTATCAATAGTTTCTGATAAGACTCTGCCGCTCGCTGATTAAAACTGCGAAACCCCTTAAGCGACATATAAATTTCACCACGCACCTCAAGCTCTTCGGGGATATTTTTCCCTTCCAGCAATAGCGGGATAGACCTTATCGTGCGCACATTTTCCAGAATGCCTTCACCCGTACGCCCATCTCCGCGTGTCGCTGCGGATACGAGCTCACCTTTCAAATAAACCAGGCTTACAGCAACGCCGTCGATCTTTGGCTCGCAGGTGTAATCAATTAACTGCTCACGAGAATCTTTGTCGTAATCCAGATGGTTAAATGCGCGGGTTTGCCACTCATGTAACTCACTCGCCTGAGTACACTTCTCAAGCGACAGCATCGGGAGACGATGCTGAACGGGTTTAAAAGCATCAAGTCGTTCGGCCCCTACCCGGCGGGAAGGAGAGCTCGCAATGATCAAATCCGGATGTAGCTGTTCAATCTCCAGTAGCCGGTCAAACAAAACGTCATACTCAGCATCAGAGATTTCTGGGGTATCCAGAACATGGTACAGGCGATTATGCCTTTGCAGAACTTCTCGTAAATTGCCCAGTTCTTTTAGAACTTTTTTTAAGGCCATTCGCCTAGAAGCAGATCATGCATGCTGAGACATGCGCTTTCGAGCATGATCGTGAATACGCAGTCGACAGTGTTCAATGGTTTGAGCCGTCATTACACTCATACTTTCGTCTCTAAGATCACCACCCAATGTTGCCACAATATCCTGTGCAACAGCCAGCATATCTTCAAAACTGCTGATGGCATTCAGAGGCCCAGGCAACTGTAAAAAGAGGCTTACCCCTGGAGTCTGATAAGTATCAATTTCACTCAACTCAAAGCAACCGGGTTCCAGTGCACTGGCAACACTAAACTGCACTGACTTGGTCATAGGATCCAGGCGATGAAATATGCTCATAAACCCATACTTCATGCCATTTCGCATAAACAGTTCGACAAGAGCACTGCCTTCAAACAAGTTTTTGTTCAAGCCAAAGACATTAATAACAATAAGTTCTTCGACATTTTGTGCCGCATCTGTTTCTTGCGGTGCTTCGGATTTTTTTCTGGAACTAAACAGCCCTTCAGATTTGTGCGTTGCTGCTCGCTGCTCTACTACGACGGCGTCACTTCGTGTACCACCGTGTACCCCATCCAAATCGAAACTTGATTGTTCTCCATCTGCCAATGGCCGTACTTTTGCAGCACTTTTATTTCCGTGTCTGATTCTGTTCGAAGATACTGGCGTCATCAGCACATCGGTCTCATCCAATTTGCCAGCCATATCTTTTGCCAGTTTTTCAGAAATTTTACCGCTGGCATAAACCGAATTGTCTGACCGCAGGCGAGCACCACCATTGGGTAATTCAGAACGCAACGAATTAAGCTCGTCATATTCACCACGCGGCAAATTTTGATCAATAGCCATCCGCAGGGTGCCGCTTCTATTACGCAGTGCAAGCCAAAACCCATGTGCTACAACAGCGAGCAATAGCGCACCGCCTCCAATGAGAATCCAGTCTTTAATGTCCATTGTTTTTCTGCGCTCCTAATCCGTGAACGGTTATCAAGCCAGCACCATCATCTAATACTGTAATAAATTTATACCGCAGCGAGTTCTGCTGCTTCTTCAACATCTACCGAAACAAGTCGGGAAACACCTGGTTCATTCATAGTTACGCCCATCAAATGATCTGCCATTTCCATAGTAATTTTGTTATGTGTGATAACAATAAACTGCACTGTTTCGGACATTTCACTAATCAGTTGGGCAAAGCGTTGAACATTCGAGTCATCCAGCGGCGCATCAACCTCATCCAACAAACATACAGGACTCGGGTTAAGCTTAAAGATGGAGAATATCAGGGCTATTGCTGTCATAGCTTTCTCCCCTCCGGATAGAAGGTGCACACTGGAATTGCGCTTGCCAGGAGGTCTGGCCATCAAGCTGATTCCGGTGTCCAGTAAATCTTCTCCAGTCATTTCCAGATAGGCATGTCCACCACCAAAAACCTTCGGGAACAACTCACCCAGATTAGCGTTAACCTCTTCATATGTTTCCTTGAAGCGCGACCGGGTTTCACGATCAATCTTACGAATGGCATTACGAAGCGTTTCCAGCGCTGACATTAAATCGTCATTTTGTTCATCCAGATAACTCAAGCGTTCAGACTGGCTCTTAAATTCATCGATTGCCGCAAGGTTTATTGGCCCCAGTCGTTCGATTCGCCGCACAAGTTTTTCCAGCTTATCTGACCAGTCATTATCATTGGCTTCTTCAGGTAACGATTGCCGAATATCTTCGAACACAAGACCTGTCTCCAGGATTTGTTCCTGCAATCCCTGTTGCGTAACTAAATGCCCCTGCCTCTCAACACGCGCCTGCTCGATACCAGAACGCACCAACTCGACCGCAGCCTCTTTCTCCCCGCGAGAAGATTCCTGCTCCCTTACACCTGCATCAGATTGCTCAAGTTTAATTCGAACGGCGGAAAGCTGCTGTTCTACACTAACCCGATTAGAAAGTTTTTCAGCGAGTTCTTTCTGCAATTGTGGAAGCGGTGTTTTACTATCGTTGATATTCTGATCCAGATCCTGCTTTCGCTGACGTAAATCGTCCCGTTGTGTAACTAACCGCTGGCGTGCAGTTACCGTAGCTTGCAAACGCGTTTCTATGCCCTGAACACGAGCACTTGCAGTGTGGTACTCATCACGATCACTGCGCGCTTTGTGCCGGATGGTTTCCAGCTGGCGTCGACCATCTTCACGTTGGCTCTGTTTGTTTTCACCTTCAACTTCCAGTTTTTCCAATGCCAGGACAGCGGCTGTCAGCGCCTCGCGCGCCTGTTTTAAACCTTCGGATTCATGATTTATTTGCTCGGTAATGTCCTCGCGTTCACGCTCAAGTCGAACACGTCGGGCGTCTGCCTCTTCCAAACGCACTTTATGCACACCGTGATCGGCTCGTAAATGCCCAAGCTTTTGACTTGCCACAGTTGCCCGTTTTTGCTGTTGTTCTCGACCTTGCTCCAGAACTTCAATGTTTTTTCTACCGTGTACAATTTTCAACTGTAAATCGTTAAGTTTCTGCTCTGCTGCTTCAACCTCAATACTCAGACTTTCAAGGTCACGTCCACGCTGGATAATTCCTGAATCCTCGGGATCTGTCCTGTCGACCATGGCCCAATCGCTTCCTAACCATACGCCCGTTCGGGTGATGATACTTTCACCGGGTTGAAGGCTTGAACGAAACTGTAAAGCAACTTCCAGGGAGTCGGCTGCAAATACATTATGCAGTAATGAACCCAGAGCCTGGTCGGACCGAACAAAGGTGGAAAGCTGTGGCAAGTCACCTTCCGTTCCAACAGGCGGGCTCGCATCCAGCAACATGACCGAACCCTGTTCAAGCGTTTCCAGATCATGAATATGCTTGCTAATATCCTCTACACAGATCCCTTTCAGGCGATCGCCCAGAGCCATCTCAACGGCAAGCTCCCAACCAGAAACAACCGTAAGTTTATCACCAACGCGAGGAGCATCACCCAAAGCCTGCTTTGTGATCCAGGCTTCCGACTTCCCCGTCTGGCGTCCCAATGCCGCTGCCTGTACTGCCTCAAGAGCTGCTAGTGCGTGCCTAAGCTTTTGCACCTCGGAGCGAGCATCGTCCACGTTTCGCTCCGTTTCCAGTAATTCACTTCGGGCACTGGCCAATTGCTGGATACTGGTACCAATCTCCCCTTCAACGCCAGATAACTCGGTTTCCAGATCATAAATTTCCAGAGCAAGATTTCTCACTTTTCCGTCCGAGCTGGCAATGTCACCTGGGTCCTGGCTTTCAAGCCCCTGCATGCGGCCCCGTAACCGTACAATCACCTGTTCTAGATGCTCGATACTGGATGCCTGAACTTCAGCATCCCTACGATGCTCGGAACGCTCTATAGAATATCGCTCCCAGTCTTCCTGCTGAATGCGGACTTTTCCTTCAATTTCGGAAAGTAAAATATTGGAAGCTTTATCCCGAGACTCTGCCATCTCGAGATCTGGACGCAAAGCGGCCAGTTCAACGTTGAGCTGGGCAATTTGTTCATCGTCCATATTCAATTGTCGAACGGTTTCCACGCTACGTTGGGTAACGGACTCAAGGTCCAGTTCCAGCTGAGAAACCCGTTGTTCATTAAACTGTACTGCTTCCTCAATTCGGGCAATGTCTGCCCCAAGCTGGTAATACTTACCTTGAACGGTATTAAACTGATCGCTGTGCTCTGTGTGCTCCAGGCGAAGTTTTTCGATAGCAGTGTCCAGCGACTGGCGTGCAGCGTGGGCTTTCTCTAGTTCAACTTCCAAAGCGCTGATGCTGGCTTCGCGCTGCTGCAGCTCTGATTCAATGTTGAGATAACGCAATGCATAAAGTTCTGCGCGGGTGGTACGTTCCTGAACTTTGAATTCACGATATTTTTCGGCTGCCGCAGACTGACGCTTGAGGTGATTCAGCTGGCGACCAAGCTCTTCTCGTATGTCGTTTAGGCGATCGAGATTTTCACGGGTATGTTTAATCCGGTTTTCAGTCTCCCGGCGCCGCTCTTTGTATTTCGATATTCCAGCAGCCTCTTCCAGAAATACTCGCAACTCTTCAGGTTTTGATTCAACCAGCTGGCTAATCATGCCCTGTTCAATTATGGAATAACTGCGCGGTCCAAAACCTGTGCCGAGAAATACATCCTGTATATCACGCCGTCTGCACTTGGTTCCGTTCAGAAAATAAGTAGAAGTGGCCTCTCGGGTTACCAACCTGCGAAGTGCTATTTCATTGTAGGCTGCGTATTCGCCACCAATGCGACCATCAGAATTATCGAATACGAGTTCGACACTACATTGAGCTGTTGGTTTTCGGGTAGAGGAGCCGCTGAAAATAACATCAGTTATGGAGTCTGCACGTAATTGCTTGGCAGAGCTTTCACCCATTACCCAGCGTACAGCATCAATTATATTGGATTTTCCACAGCCATTGGGGCCAACAACTGCGCTGCGATTTCGAGGAAATGCAACCGTAGTAGGATCGACGAATGATTTGAACCCGGCTAACTTTATTTGCTTTAGACGCATGTAGTAATTGCTACTCTACAACCCGCCAAACTACACCTGTTATTCAACAAGAGTGTTTGGCAAAAAATATTGTTTCTTTACGTCCCTCAAGCGCAGCTTTAGAACCCTCTAAGAGATCCTTCCGGCAAGCCTTCCTCCGCGCTGCTAGTTTACTGAACTACTACCAAAAAAACACTAATGAATTGAAATATCCAGTGCCAGTGCTTTTTCAGCCTTGTAGTGGCGTAAAATAAGATTTTCTATCCGAAACACGTCATTTTCAAGAATGGCCTGCTTTAAGGACTGCCCAAAGACCAAAGAAGCGGCAGGGTTAAAGGAGGGATGTTGAGTAACCATGTAAATCAGTCGTTGGCCAGCTGGCATAATCGCTCGAATGACTGCTTCAAGATATGAATTGGTGTCTACCTTGAACGCAGCCTCTATGAGCTCGACCCTGCCCGCAACAAATTCGGCAATAGACTCGTCTCCATTCAGCTTACCACTGGCTCGCATACGGGTAATGGCAGCGTCGAAAGACATTAGTACGTCTGCGCCGGAACCGTTATGACATTTAACAGAAACCCGTGCAAATAGTGAGCCCAGAAGTTCAGCCGTCAGGTCTGATAAATCTTCAATTTGGGAGCGCGTAACGTCACGCACTACGGCACCTCGACGGGGTAGTATCTCGATCAAATGCCTGTTTTCAAGTATCAAAAGTGCCTCTCTTACAGATCCTCGAGAAACGCCCAGGTTCTTCGCTACTTTCTGCTCCTGAATACGCTCGGTTGGCGCGAGGCGCCCAAAAATTATTTCGTCTTCCAGATGGTCAGCAATTTGCTCCGTCAAGCTTTGTGCGGGTTTAAACTCCATATGTCTACTCCGGGTCTTGTCATCTGAGTGTGTTTCCTATCCGGGTCTGCGTTCTGTTTTAGTTATTATTATTCTTATCAGAGTCTTGTGCGGGTCCGTCATGCGGCCCTCTTCTTATTGTTCACGCATTCTCTTATGCTTTGGCTTACGGTTCAAGTCGTAGAACAATTGGCGCGTCCAACTGTGCAACAACTACATTACTCACACGGTTTTCGATATCACCGGGTTGCAGGGAAGGCTGGCCAGAAAAACTCAGCCTGGCTACCAGCTCTATGGAATCAAACTGACTTATTAACCGGCTTTTCACCATGGCATCGGCATCACTGAAGACAATTTCAGTGGGCAGGTCAGCAACCCTCAGCCTTTTTACTGCCAACGGCATTGGCATACCACCCTGCTCGCGCGCGAAAACAAAGATCGCTGTTTCCGGTGAAGCTTTAACGGCCGGGTCGATGCTTATCTGAATTACCATCCTGGCTCGATCAGCTACTGCCGGAACGCGCTCTATGGCGACAGGTTCACCTGACATCTCTTGCGCTCGTTTTATACCGGCTCTAAAGCTTTCAGCCCGCCCACCACGTAGACCACCTGCCAAACCCTGCTCTAAATAGCTGATCGCAGCAGCGGCATCCTTGTTCTGAAACGCTTCAATAGCCAGAATTTCGAGAACAACGGGCTGATGCGGAGCTCGCTTAAGAATATCCTGCATTGCCTGTCTGTTTGCATCACTAATGTTTCCGTCATTGGCCATATACCGGGCTTGCGCAAGTGAGATGTCGGTATTTACGTTGAAGCCTACCAACGATCTGAGTCTCTCAAAGGCATTTACAGACTGCGTGAACGACCCCTGTTTCATATGCGCATGCCCTAACAAATACCAGGAGTTCGAGTCCAGCGGCGCTTCAAGCAAGCGATCGTTCAGTAACTGAACCAGGGACTGCAAATCCTCGGTAGGCACATCCTGCCGCTCCAGAACTTTGGCTGCCTCCTGAATTTCAACTTCAGGCCACGCACCGATATTCGTGTACATCACCCATGGGAAAATGACAACTACCAGTGCGCTGCTTGCGGCCAATATAAGATGGGTACGCCTTTTTAGAGGCTTAGCAGCGTTATGTACAGATGATATATCGCGAGAATCAGTCAGAAGGCTTAATCCAGTCTCATCCTTAAGCTGGTCAAACTCTGCTTGCAGAATGTGTCCGGCTTCGAGTTCCCGCTCAAGTTCTTTGAGACGAGCTGCATAAATTTCCACGTTGGTTTCGCTGTCGGACCCGACCCGCTCCGGGCGCTTTCCACCGG
>Ga0256847_1000284_pt1 | contig 34539 bp, 32 predicted proteins | sample TeddybearmetaG_FD_189099 | JGI IMG/M metagenome (GOLD analysis project Ga0256847, IMG submission 189099) | Hydrothermal vent microbial communities from East Pacific Rise, Pacific Ocean - Teddybear | ecosystem: Environmental > Aquatic > Marine > Hydrothermal vents | place: Pacific Ocean: East...
GTAAAATAAGATAATCAATGCCTAAATTTTGTAAACAATGATCTGCTCGCCCCTTAGTTTGATAATACAGCGTTGAAGCTTGTTGACCTGCCCCTAGGGCTGAAATTTGAATAACCTTCTGGATACCCGCCCGTTTAGCGGCTTTAAATAAGGCCACAGGCGCTTGATAATGTAATATTTCAAAAGAAGCTTTTTTATTTTCTTTAATAATACCAACTAAATTAATCACAATATCCTGCTCTTGTAATAATTCAATCCAATCTTCAGGATTTTGCATTTGAGCAAAATTCCCATAACAATATTTTACTGTTGTGGAAAACGAAATTTTTCGTCTAGTAAAAAGGGTGAGTTCATGTTTTTGTTCTAACAATACGGGAATTAACTGTTTTGCAATAAACCCCGTGGCACCTGTAATAAATATTTTCATATAAGAACCTTTCTTTTATTTCTGTAGATAGAGAAATAATTAACGAGCTAAAAACTTTAAAATTTTAGATCCCATTCCCACTAATTTCATTAATTTTTTATTCGGTATTTTTTTTACATCATCATACCAATGGGTCATGGTTTCTAAGAAATCAAGCATATTTTTAATGCGTTTTTGAACTTGGGGATCGGCTTGTTCATTTTCATTGATTTCAATATAGAGATCCCGTAAAAGTGATAATGTGGGATCAATTTCCCGCTTTTTCCGCCCCTCTATCACAATATTAAACATTTCTTGGACATCACAAATGGCAATAAAATGTTCCCGCCGATCACCTAAAATAGCTTCAACTTTAATTAATTCCCATGCCAATAATTCTTTAATACTGGTTGAGACATTAGAACGAGCCATAACCAATGTTTCGCTGATTTCTTCAGCACTCAACGGTTTTGGTGATAAATATAAAAGGGCGTGAATTTGGGATACCGAACGATTAACCCCCCATCGAGATCCCATTTCGCCCCAATGTAGAATAAATCGTTCAACGGGTTTTGTTAATTTCATTTTAATTTCTCTTTACTGTAATTTCTGTAAATACAGAAATTACAGTAAACAAAAATAAATAAAAAGTCAATATTTAATTTAAAAGGCAAAAAAAAGAGACAAAGCGTTCACTTTGTCTCTTTATTTAAGCTAAAAACAAAAAATTATTTTGTTTTCTTTTTAGTCTTTTTTTGTTTTTTAAGAATATCAGCAAGGGTAATATTTGAAACAAAATCAAAAATATCACGACTTACATTATCCCAAAGTTCTTGGGTGATTTCTTTTTTGGCTTTATTTTTCTTTTTCTTGCATAAATTAGTCGCAACCCATTCATCAACAGCACAAATAATATCACCCACGGTAATTTTATCCGTTGCTTTTGCTAAGAAATAGCCTCCACCAGGTCCACGCAAACCTTTAACTAATTTCTTTTTGCGTAAAGCTGCAAATAATTGTTCTAAATAAGAAAGTGAAATTTCATGTTTTTCTGAAATAGCCGCTAATGAAACTGCTTTATCCTCACCATGAACTGCAAGTTCTAACATTGCTGTTACTGCGTATCGACCTTTGCCTGTAAGCCTCATGTTTATTACCTCTGAAGTAAATTATAATATTAAAAAGATAAATAATATTTGATATATTATTTATTGGTTTAAGATGTTATTTTATTAAAAAAAACACAAAATCCGCTTTTTTTATAAAACTTATTATTATTATGCATTGGATATTACCACAAAAGGTTTGTTTGTTGTCAATGTTTTTTTATAAAAAAAGATGTTTTTTTTATTTTTTATAAAAATAATAGGGGATTTTACTTAACCGTCAGTTAGATACAGACAGTGGCTTAATTGGATTGAAAAAAGAGGCAGAATATTTTGGCTGAAAAATAAGATTAACGTTCGCGGAAAGTAATACGACCTTTGGTTAAATCATAAGGGGTTAATTGAACCGTTACTTTGTCACCCGTTAAAATACGAATATAATGTTTCCGCATTTTGCCTGAAATATGAGCAATGACTTTATGTTTATTTTCAAGTTCTACTCTAAAGGTGGTATTGGGTAAGGTTTCAATAACCGTTCCATCCATTTCGATAAAATCTTCTTTTGCCATAACTTTATATAATTAATTGATTGGAATTAAAGGCGGCGAGTATATATTAAAACAAAATAAAATACCAGTCAGCCATTTAAAATTCAGTAATAAAGGTTTGAATATAATGAACTTGATACTGATACCATTCTAAAACTTTTTGTTTTAAAGCTTCAATTTCAGTTTCACTTTTAGTTTGAATTAAATTGATTTCTTCATGAGGATCAGCGGTTAAATCATAAAGATAGGTAATATTATATTTAGGGCGATAAACAAATTTAAAATGATCAAAAATAAGCCCTAATTTATAATCAAGATAAACATTGCTTAAGTAAATGGGATCCATCGCTGTTTTTGTAAAAATATTAATCGCTTGACCTAAAGGTTTAGTGCCTTCTAAATCAAATAAATAAAGTAAGGTCGCCGCAAAATCTTTAAATTGAAAACGTTGATATAAATCAATTTGTTGATTAAAAATTTTAGGATTATAAAATAAAGCGGGATAACGTAATGAATGTTCATAAAGATAATTACCATGTCCCCAATCTAAATGCTCACCCAATGCTTCGCCATGATCTCCTGCAATCATAATAAGGGTATTATCCAATTTTCCTTGTTTTTTTAAGCCTTCGACTAAAACTTGAATACTATCATCTAAATTTGCCAAGCAATTATCATATTTATCTATTTTGGTGGCGGTACCAAACGGGGTTATTGGTGAGTTATAGGGCATGTGAGCACATTGTGTCCACATAAAAGCAACATAGGGTTGTTGCTGTTGTTCGGACCATATTAATAAGTCTTTAGTTAAAACCCGTTCTTTAGGAAAATCACTAACTTCAGGTCTTTTGGCTCTAATATCGGTTAAATCGGTAATATAATCTAAATGATTACCACTGATTTTTTTTAAAAATTGATAAAAACCTTCCGTGGTTTTTTGTTTTTGCATGGTGCCATAATAAAATAGATAACCTTGATCAACAAAACGTTTAAAAAAACTATCCGTGGTTTTTAAATAAGCATGTTTCCATGAAACGGCTTCTAAACGGGGATCTGGATAAATTCCTAAACTAAAGGATTCCATTGTTTTACTACTTCTAGGTTGATTAACATAGGCATTATGAAAAACCAGACTGTTTTTTGCTAAGGCGGTAAAAGTAGGCATGGTCTTTCGTGAATAACCATAAAGCTCCACATTCCATTGGCGGACAGACTCCATCATCACAATAATTAAATTCATATTTTTAGCCGCCCCTTTAAAATGCTGGTATTCTTTTGGAACAGGGACTCTAGCGGGTAATTCAAAACTTGTTGGATCAATGGTTTTTAGTATTTTATAAGGAACCGTCGAACTGTGAGACTGCCCTTTTAACATTAATACGGGAGATTGCACAGAAGGCTTAAATTTAAAAGAGTTGAGTGGATACCAAGCTAATAATGCCAAAGGTAAGAATAAAATAACCAAAAGGCGGATAATTTTAAGATGGGTGGTGCCTGTTAATAACGTTAATAGTTTGGCACTAATAAATAAAATAACTAAAAATGCAATGACAAAAAAGAAAGTTTTCCATTGTATAATTAAATCGGTAATTTCACTGTCTACCTCGGCATGTAACATCATATCTAAATGTTGGGATTCAACAAACCCCCCCCATTCATAAAAAACATAAGCACTCACAAAATAATAAATCGCTAAACCAATAAGGCTCATTGAAATAACAATTAAAGCCAAATTTAAACTATTTTTAAATTGCTTTAATAAAATCTTAAAAAATAGGGCTAAAAAGGAAATAAATTTTTTAGAATCAAGCAATTGAGAAATAATTGCCATTGCAATGGCGGCAATACTAAGCAAAGTAGCGATACTTAAATCCGTCATATAGGTAAAAAAGTAATCAGCGAAACTTAAATCTCGTTTAAAATGAAAATGGGCAACCAAAGAGGTAAAACTTTTAACAGAAATAATGGACAATGACAGAAAAATTAAAGAAAAAAGTAAGGTTTTTTGAGGGTGTTGAATTTCAATTAATAATAACTTTTTAGGCGCATGGGCTAAAAAGGTCATTTTTGTCACTAAAAAGCGGTAAAACTGTAATAGCAACATTCCCAAAAAAGCGAGTATAAAACTAAACACCGCATTTTTTTTCCAAATTTCTATGGTACTAATAAAGGGTTGAATGTCTTTAATAATCACTAAATAAGGATCATCTCCTTGGCTATCAATGATTAATTTATGATTAATTAATGTTAAATCCGCAATGGCATGAACGGCATAAATATTACCTGTATTATAAAGTTGAGTAATATCAATAGGGGTTTCTTTAAAACCGACCTTAATGGTTATTTTTTCAAGCGTTACTTGTCCTGTTGTTGATAAAGGATCAAAGCGAATTTTTTCTAATTTGACCGTATTAGGAATGGAGGCGGTAATATTAAAAGTTTGTTGGGGTTTCTCATTATAATTAAAATTAAAACGTTGATTTCCTGAAAATCGATCCCCTGTTGAATAAAAAATTTGTCCTACTTGATCCTGTTTGTCTTTTTCGGCAACGGTGATTTTAAGTGTAAGCTGAATATGATTGGGAAGAAAATAAAAGGCTATAAAAAAACAAACAAATAAAAAACAAAAATTAAGAATATTATTTTTCATGATTTAATAAAAAGTAATATTAAATCCCGAGGATTTTCTTTTCGTGTCTTCAAATTGAAAAAGCAGCGTTTGGGGCGTATTAATGGGCATAAAATCTTTATTATTGGCATCTTCTAAATATTCTTCGGGTTTAAAATAACGACTGGCAATAATTTCATTATGATGATTTGATAAATCCACTTTAATAATAGGATAAGGTTGTTCAAATTCTGCATTATTGGCGATAATTAATTTTAATTGTAAAGCGTGTGGGATATAACTATCGCTTTCAAAATAGCGTTTAATTAATGCTATTTTAGACAAATCGGTTTTTTGAGGCAATTGACAACTTAATTTTTCACATAATGTTTCAGCAAAATTTCGTCCTGCAGGAGATTTAATAATTTGATAACGTTCAAACCAAGCAATTTGCATTAACAAAGAACAAAATAAAAAACAACTGGCTAATAGTTTAAACCATGGGAAGCCTTTTTCTTCGGTATTCGCAAAAGCAACATCTTCTACCATCATAGAATCAGAAAAATAACTTAAAGGCTCTGTTCTTAAGTCAGGATTATCAATTTTATCAACCGCTTTAATAATTCCATCATCTATTACATCATAATCATCATCATCATCTAATTGAGAAAGATCAGAATCTTGTTCTAAAATATTATCTTGTTTTGCTTCTTCTTTTAAGGCACTGTCTTCTTCTAATAACCCTTGTCCAGACATACTATCTAATAAATCACTTAATTCACTGGATTCATCAATAAAAGAGGTTTCTTCTTTAACTACTTCTTGACTTAACCCATCCAATAACTCACTTAATTCATTGTTTTCTTCCGTTTCTTTTTCTGCTGCAAATTCGCTTGCGATACTGTCTGCATCAACATCACTAAATTCTTCCAGTAAATGATTAATATCATCTGTAACCTTGTCTTTATTCGGATGAGATAAATCAGAAGTCATATTATCTTCAGATTCGGTTGTAGCAAAGTTAAAGTTATTCGGTTCAAATTCTTTAAATTCAGAAATAGGATGGGGTGGGGTTGTCAAATTATCTAAAGAAGGTTCTTTCTCTTTAGGTTCATCTCCTAAAAGTCCCGCTAAATCATCAATGTCTGGATTCGTGAAATTATCACTTTCAATAACTTCAGGATTATCTAATTCCAATTCATCCACTGAAGGAAAAGATAAGGGCAGGTCTGATGGATTTTCTAATGAACCATTAAATGAAATATCTTCAATTATTTCACTGGCTAATTCCAGTGCTGATTTATTATTGTTTTCTTCTTCGGGTGATAATGTGTGTTCAGGAGTTAGCTCAATAATACTGTCTGAATTAACTATTTCATTTTTTTTTTTCTTGTCAATATTTTCAAATAAAGACAAATCAGGTTGCCAATCCGCTCCCACTCCTCGAGTAATAGCCGAATCAAGCATGGTGTCATCTAATAATTCAGGATCATCAGGTACTTTATAGATTTCAGCTTCAAAAACCTCATCACAACGACAACACACAACTTGACCACCAGATTGTGCAAGATCTTCTTTATTAATATTATAAGCGGTATCGCAATTAGGGCAATGAATCAGCATTTAAAGGGTTCCTGAAATTAACAACCAATCTCCTTGTTGTTGAGGCTTATTAAGCCGAAAAAAGGGGCTATATTGTTTTTCTATCATTGAATATTGCGTTTCAAGAATACCTGAAAGTGCAATTTGTCCATTAGTGAGTTTAGTTAATATGGGGCATAATTCAAGTAAAATACCCGATAAAATATTTGCAATTAAAATATCAGCTTTGTAAGATAACTTATTATCCGTATTCAAAACTTCTATTTTTTCAAAGACGTTATTTTTCCGCGCATTTTGTTTGGTTGCAAGCAAAGCTTGGGGATCATTATCAATGGCAATGACTTTTTTAGCCCCCAGTTTTAACGCGGCAATGGCTAAAATTCCTGAACCACAACCATAATCAATCACCACTTTATCCGTTAAGTCGGTTTGTTCTAACCAAGTTAAACAAAGCGCGGTTGTTGGGTGAGTTCCTGTGCCAAAAGCCAAACCAGGATCTAAATCAATAATAACGGCATTTTCTTCAGTTATTTGATGCCCTGTAGGACAAATCCATAAATGTTGTCCAAACTTCATTGGTTTAAAATATTTTAACCAAACCCGTTCCCAAGCTTCATCCTCAAGCGGGGCTAACGTTAAATGGCGGGTCATATCTTGATTAAGCGCTTGATTAATTTGACTTCTTAAATCATCCGCAGCTATTTCAGCAGAAAATAATCCCGTGACTTTGGTTTTTTGCCAAATTGGCATTTCTCCTAAAGCAGGTTCTAATAACGGTTCATCTTCTGCGTCAACCAACGTTGTTGATAAGGCGCCCAAGTTTTCAAAAACAAACTCAATTAATTGCGCCTGTTTTTGTTCAACAATCAAATGTGCTTGTAACCAACTCATTTATAAACCAAGTTTCTTTTCAAGATAATGAATATTCGCGCCACCTTGTTCAAAATGAGTATCCCGCATAATATCTTGTTGTAATGGAATATTGGTTTTAATGCCTTCAATAATCATTTCAGAAAGGGCGGTGCGCATTCTTGCAATAGCCGTTGCCCGATCTTCCCCATGCGCAATTAATTTGCCAATCATGGAGTCATAATAAGGCGGGACGGTATAACCTTGGTACATATGAGAATCAATTCTAATACCAGGACCCCCTGCAAAATGAAGACGGGTAATTTTACCAGGGCTTGGCATAAAGGTTTTTGAATCTTCGGCATTAATACGACATTCCACCGCATGTCCATTAATTTTAATATCTGATTGTTGATAAGCAAGCTTTTCACCACTGGCAATGCGAATTTGTTCCTTAATAATATCCACGCCTGTAATAAATTCAGTGACAGGATGCTCTACTTGAACACGGGTATTCATTTCAATAAAATAAAATTCGCCATTCTCATATAAAAATTCAAAAGTTCCCGCCCCCTCATAACCAATGCGCCGACAAGCATCAGCACAACGCCCTCCGACATTTTTCCGCATTTCTTCCGTAATACCAGGAGCAGGGGCTTCTTCAACGACTTTTTGGTGGCGGCGTTGCATTGAGCAATCACGTTCATTTAAATGGATGGCATTACCATAAGAATCTGCTAAAACTTGAAATTCAATATGACGAGGAGTTTCTAAATATTTTTCCATATAAACGACGGGATTACCAAAGGCCGTTTGGGCTTCTGCTTCTGTTAAAGCAATGGCATTTAATAACACCGCTTCGGAATGAACCACGCGCATTCCGCGTCCGCCGCCCCCGCCTGCTGCTTTAATAATGACAGGATAGCCAATATCCTTGGCAATTTTTAAGATGTCATTGGGTTCTTTATCATCTAACGCACCATCAGAACCTGGTACGGTTGGAACACCTGCTGCTTTCATCGCTTCAATGGCGGTAATTTTATCTCCCATTAAACGAATCGTTTCTGATTTAGGACCAATATAAGTGAAGCCACTTTCTTCCACTTTTTCAGCAAAATCCGCATTTTCAGATAAAAAACCATAACCTGGATGAATGGCGGTTGAATCAGTTACTTCAGCAGCACTAATAATATTAGGCACCATTAAATAACTATCCGCTGAACGGGCGGAACCAATACAAACAGATTCATCGGCTAATTTAACATGCATTAAATCTCGATCCGCTTCTGAATGCAAAGCGACTGTTTTGATGCCCATTTCTTGGCAAGCCCGCAAAATCCGTAATGCAATCTCACCACGATTGGCAATAACGATTTTATCAATCATAAGTTTCTCTTATTCAATAATAAAAAGGGGTTGGTTATATTCAACAGGTTGACCATTTTCAACTAAAATCTTTTTCACCACCCCCGCTTTATCCGATTCAATGGTATTTAGTATTTTCATGGCTTCAATAATACACAATACATCTTTTACTTTAACCACGCTTCCTTCTTCAACAAACATGGGTTTTTCAGGAGAAGGAGAGCGGTAAAAACTGCCGACCATTGGAGATAAAACTTGATGACCTGTAACAACTGCTTCCTTTGTTTCAGCAGGCGGAGGCACTTCAGCCTGCGGGGCAACAGCTGCCGCAGGTTGGGCTGGGACGGGCATCATCGCAACTTGGGTATTATTATAATTACGACTAATCCGAACTGAATCTTTGCCTTCTTGAATTTCAATTTCAGCAATATCAGAAGCCTCAATCATTTCGACTAGTTTTTTTATTTTTTGAATATCCATCATTCAGACCTAAAATTTATTTAAATGGGTTATATTTGCGCCATGGCTGCTCGCAAAGCCAATTCGTAACCTTGAGCCCCTAATCCTGAAATAACGCCTTGCGCAATATCAGAAAAATAGGAATGTTTGCGAAAAGGTTCCCGTGCATGCACATTTGAAAGATGAATTTCAATAAAAGGAATCTCAACCGCTAACAATGCATCACGAATGGCAACGCTGGTATGAGTAAAAGCAGCGGGATTAATCAAAATAAATTGAACACCCTGTTGTTTGGCATTGTGTATCCAATCCACCAAAACATGCTCAGCATTGCTTTGATGGAAAAAAATTTGGTGCTGAAATGGAGCGGCAAGTTCTATTAGTTGTTGTTCTATGCTGTCAAGGGTGTCTTTCCCATAAAGTTCAGGTTCACGACGGCCTAATAAATTAAGGTTGGGTCCATTAAGAACAAGAATACTTGACATAAGATAATATTTATTGTGTAAGAAAAGCCTAAAATGTAAATGAATTTTGGACCAACTTTGGCTTTTTGTCCAGAAAAAGTATTTAAATTACTGATAAAATGATTTTCTTCTTAATTATTAAATAATCTTGATGGTGGCAATCTCGTATGAAAAAAATTCTTATTGTTTTTGGTACCCGCCCCGAGGCGATTAAAATGGCGCCTTTAGTGCTTGCTTTAAAACAACAAACACAGTTTAAAACCGAAGTTTGTGTTACCGCACAACAACGAGAGATGTTAGATCAGGTGTTACATTTATTTGCCATTACGCCTGATTATGATTTAAATATTATGAAACATAATCAAGGGTTGGCTGATATTACCAGCGGGGTATTAAGCGGCATGCAAGCGGTTATTGCCCAAGCAAAACCCGATATTGTCTTAGTTCATGGAGATACTTCAACGACTTTTGCCGCCGCCTTAGCCGCTTTTTATGAAAAAGTGGCAGTAGGACATATTGAAGCAGGATTAAGAACAGGTGATATTTATGCCCCTTGGCCTGAAGAAATGAATCGCAGTTTAGTCGGACGTATTGCGACTTATCATTATGCCCCCACGGAAAAATCAGCCCAAAATTTACGCCTTGAAAATATTGCAGAAAAAAATATTATTATTACAGGAAATACGGTCATTGATGCTTTATTAGAAGTGGTTAAACGTCTGAAATCGGATCAAACACTGACTCAAGAATTGGCCCAAAAATTTGATTTTATTGAATCAGATAAAAAATTAATTTTAGTAACAGGGCATCGGCGAGAAAACTTTGGCAATAGTTTTGAACAAATTTGTTTTGCTTTAAAAGAAATTGCCGATCGGGGAGATGTTCAAATTGTTTATCCAGTCCATTTAAATCCCAATGTCCAAGAACCTGTAAAACGTCTATTAGCCAATCATCCCCAAATTAAACTCATTGATCCATTAGAATATTTGCCTTTTATCTATTTAATGACTCAAGCCCATGTTATTTTAACCGATTCAGGCGGGATTCAAGAAGAAGCGCCTTCTTTAGGAAAACCCGTGTTAGTGATGAGAGATACCACCGAACGTCCCGAAGCGGTTGAGGCGGGAACGGTTTTATTAGTGGGCAGTGATCGACAAAAAATTGTCGCAGAAACTAATAAATTATTAGACTCCAATCAACATTATGAAAAAATGGCAATGGCGCATAATCCTTATGGAGATGGTAAAGCTTGTCAGCGTATTATTGAACAATTAGCGCTTGCGGGACAGTAAGACATAAACAACCCCTGTGCCGCCATCCCATGTTGGCGCAGAAATAAAAGCAAGAACTGATTCATGTTGCCGCAACCATTGATTGGTTTTTTGTTTTAAAATGGGTTGATTATTTTCTGAGCCTCGTCCTTTACCATGAATAATCCGAATACAGCGGACTTGATGTTGTAATGCATCATCTAAAAAACGAGTTAATATTTTACGAGCTTCTTCTACCCGCCTGCCATGTAAATCAAGGGTTCCTTCAGGTTTAATATAACCTCGCCCTAAATCTTTAAATAAGCGATTTTGAATGCCCGCTTGTTGATAAGATAAAATATCCGTTGTTGAAATATCAACATCCATAAACGTATTATCTTCTTCTTTATCTATAGGAATATTCAAAGGAACAGGACGGTGTTTTTTTTGAAAAGGTGAGGGCGTATTGGCTTTAATCTTTTTAACATCCGTCATTGATTGTTTAAAAAGTGCTTTATCTTCCGAAGGTTTATTATTTTGATCCAATAAGGATTTAAAATCATCATCATTCATCATTATTTTAATCTTTAACAAAAAAGGGATAAGTTCCCGCTTCTTTTCAGGAATCAACCCTATGGACGATTACTAATTGAAAGCCTATACTTTATCCATCAATTAAACAATACTTATAACTTATTCATTAGGAATTAAATCATGAAAAAAACAATTATTGCAACTGCTCTTGCTTTCACTATGGCTTCATCTGCTTCTTTCGCTACTGTTAATCAAACAGAAGTTTCTTACCTTTTCGGAACAGAAGCCGTTGAAATGCAAAGTATTTCAAGTGATGAAATGGCTAAAACTGAAGGTCAATTATTTGGAATTAGTTCTGCAACGGTTGCTAAATATATTGCCGTTGCTGCGACTGCGCTTGGACCTGTTTTACAAGGTTTATCTAAAACACTTGGCGAAGGAATTACGGACGGAATTACCGCAAGTATTAAAAACACTGCTTCTTTCCGTGACCCTGAAGGTTCACCTACCGCCGCTACTATTGGTGAAGGTTTCTTAGATGGAATTCAAGCAAGTTTAGGTGATACTTTCTCTTTATCAAACTTAATTCCTGGTTTTAACTTATTAAATCTTTTCTAAGTTTTAAGATTTTCAAATAATAACAAACCATAAGCTTTTGCTTATGGTTTTTTTTGGCTGTGATATTTTAGATTTCATCTTAATATAAAATAAATGCGATATATCGCGTCTATATTTAACTTTAAAATACAAATTAATCATAGACAAAAAAAAGCACTGTTAAAAAACAGTGCCTAATCCTGCTGAGGGAGATTAAGATACTTACTTTAATAAATATCTTAATCTCTATTTAGCAATATTAATGCCAAAGTATATTTAGTATTCGAATTTTCGGATAAATGGAACTAAATAACCGCTTAACGTGGTGATTTCCATGTCTTTAGGCTTAATTAAAAAATAATAAAGCCGTTTTGTTTGTGATTGATGATTAAATAGACGTTGTTTTAATTCATAGAGCTTGGCTTTATATTTATTGGTTGTTCGTTGGTTGGCAATTTCATACCAAGACCAAACGATTATTTGTTGATGCGGGGATTTTAAAATAACCTGATTGACATTAAAGCCCATTAAATTATGACTTTGTTGTTGTTTAACTCGCCAATATTTTGTTTTATCAACCCAAGTATTCTCACTGCCTGTTAATTCACTTTCTTCATCGCCCCGAAAATGAACCCGATAAATTCCACCTGTTATCTTTAGTTTTTGATTAATATAAGCCGTTGATTCAATTAAAGCGGCATTGGGCGTTATTGGATGCCAAAAATTTTCAGCTAAGTTTGTTTTTTTCCAATGATCTTTATATTCAGGAAAAATTGTTTTTTCAATAACAGGTTGAGACAAGGCAATCACTAATTGTTCTGATTTTTGAATAAAAAAACTACATCCTATTAATAAAATAGCTAAAACAAATGAAAATTGATAAGTGGTGGATTGATTATTTTTAGTGATATTAATAACAGGTTCAGGATCTTGCCAACGACTTCCAATAGCAAATAAAACAAAAATAACCAAAGCAAAAAAGAACCAACCATAAATAAAATGATCGATTCCTGTCGCTAATTTATTATTGCTAAAATGTCCAATCATCACAATAAGAAAAGCTCTCAATCCATTGGCAATAATAGGCACAATCACGGCTGCTAATATAAAAATCGCTCGCTTTAAAATACTTTGATAGCTTAAATAAGCAAATAAAATACCTAAAATAAGGGAAGAAAGTAAATAACGAATCCCACTACAAGCTTGTACGACATTCCAATCGCCTGTCGGTAAACTAATAAAAAGTCCTTCTCTAAAAACAGGAATCCCCGTTAATTTAATGGCTTCTGTGGTGAAATAGGCGGTAAATTGCATTAATAAAGGCACCAAATCTTCACCAATCGGCACCATTAATAACAAATAACAAAAAGGAAATAATAAAACTTTAAATAGCGGCGTTCCTAAAAAAGCCCATAAAGAAGCCACCAACATGGCAACCAGTCCATATTGCTCAATAATCCCCGCCTCAATAATACGCCCTAAAACCCAAATCAACCCGCTTAATAAAAAAAACAATAATCCAATATAACTGGGTTTAATCGGTTTATTTTGATAAAAATTTTGTTTTTGCCATAATAGCCAAAACGTAATGGGTAAAATAAAAAAACCATATTGATAAGTATCAGAACCCCGCCAAATGGCAATTAAATTTTGGCTCGTGTCCAAAAAAAGAAAGGACAATAAAAGGCTGTTTATTAATAAAACAGCACTTACAGCCCAAAAGCGGTTCATCCTAAATAAGGTGAAAGAAAACTGGCTAATGGATTGGCAATTGCAGTGGGCAGTTTTTTCCAAATTTTAATCAAGATTCGATATTTTGGATTATTGGGATTAATTTCAGGCATTTCCGTTGCTTTAACTAAATAGTATTGATAATAAAGGGGTTGAGGTTCAAATCCCCAATTTTTTTTAAAACTAAAAGCCCCTGTGCCTTTTTTACTGCGCCCAAAATCAAAAAGGCGATAATTCCGTTGAGCGGCTCGACACATTAAATCCCAATACATAAAATCATTGCCTTTTAAACGGCGCGCTTGTGGAAGACTGCCGCCATAAAAAGGCAATACTTGATCTCGAAAATAAAAACTCATAACGGCGGCGATGGCGATATTTTCATGTTTAATTAATAAAACATCGCAATCTTCTTTAAAAACAGCCCGTAAATTTTTAAATAATTTTTTAGGAAAAACAGGGGTGCCTAAATTACGAACGCTGGTTGAATAAATATTAAAAAATGTCTCAATGCCTGTTTCCATTTCACCCGTTAATCCCGCCTTAATCCCTTTACGCACCATTGCCCGTTGTTTTCTTGGAATGGCTTTTAAATTTTCTTCCTCATTTTCAGTAAATGATTTACGAAAAGTATAATAAAGGTCTTTAGTGGGCCAATCTTGATGTTGTTGTTTGGTATTTTTACATTCTAAAGCATCGACTTTTTTTGTTTGGGCGATCTCAATGGCTTTTTCTTCTAAAAGTTTAAGGGCTTGAGGATCATTTGAAGCCACTCCGCCATAAACAGCAAAAGGAAGGGAGCTTAAATTATTACCAAACAAAAAAGATTTAACTTGGGCTAATGGTAAAACCCCACAAATTTTTCCTTCTTTTTCGGCATATAAATAAAAAGTAGGGTGGTTAAAGGTTTTTTCAATGACGGTTTGCCAACCTGCCTTATGGAAAAAAGTCGCATTCTCGCATTCTTTTTCAACAAATTGATCCCAATCAGCATAACGATCAGTCGTTAGCATTTTAATTTGATATTGACTCATTTTTTAGTTTTTATTGGTTAAAAATAGGTGATCCATGCGACCCCATTGAAAATCAGTCAATAATTGATTTAACCGTTTTTCAGTTTTAGCCAAATTGAGGTAATGGCGAAAACGGGTTTTAAAAGCAAGATTCGCTTGTTTGGGTTGGTCTGGATCTATTTCCCACGGATGGAAATAAAAAATAACGGGCGCTTGATCTTTTTGATTAACTCGTTGCATGGCTTTTTTAGAAAAAGCATAAGGAAAAAAACGAAACCAGCCCCCGCCACCACAAGCAATACGTTTATGACCATATTCAACGGTGGTAATTGGAATTTCAAGAATATCCGCATAATCTGGTCGCCATTGGAAGCGGGGAGTTTCAGGCATACCATATAGATCATGTTTAACAGGAAAAATACTGGAACTATAAAGATGTCCTGTTTCTGCTAATACCTGATGCGCCCATTGCACATTACTTTGATTTAATGAATAACTAGCCGCTCTATAGCCTTTTATTTGGCATCCAGAAAGATCTTCTAAAAGATGTTTAGTACGGGTGACATCTTGTAAAAATTCATTTTTATCTTGTTGTGTTACACGGATATGCGACCAACCATGACTGGCTAATTCATGCCCATTATCCACGATTTTTTTAACCATTTCAGGGAAACGTTCGGCAATCCAACCTAAGGTAAAAAAAGTGGCTTTAATTTGATGATTATCAAAAAGCTGTAAAATACGATCGGTATTTTGCTCGACTCTTAAGGGAATATGTTGCCAATCTGAACGTTTAATATAAGGTTCAAAGGCGGAGACTTGAAAATAATCTTCAACATCAACCGACATGGCATTAATAAAAGGAGAATTAGTGGTCATTATTATCCAAGTCTAATTCTGTTCGGATGGCTTTATGATGACGTTCTCGGTCTTCTGAAACCCGACGTTTTAAACGGGTTACTTCATCTTCTAAAACAGAAATACGTTGTAATAATCCTTCAACAATACTTTGAGTCAGATTGCTAATATTAATTTTAGCGGTTTCCATAACATCCGTTTCAGGATTGCCTAATTCTTTTTCTAATTCATTTAAAACAGATTCGGCTAAAGCCCCTGTTATTTCATTTTTTTCTTTAATGCTACCCGCTAATAAAACGCGATCACAACAAACATTAATTTTACGAGGTACACCATCAGAAGATTCAAAAATACGGGCATGGGCTTCATGTGAAAAACTAGGGAAATTTTGCCAATTAACTTGAGTTAAACGATGTTCAATATATTCTTTTGTTTCAACTTCATCTAAAGCCCGCAAATGAAATCCCGCAATAATACGTTGTCTAAATTGCTCCATACTTTGCGCTTGCAAGGTTTTCTTTAATTCAACTTGCCCTAATAAAAAAGTTTGTAATAATGATTTACCATTTTGTTCAAAATTAGATAACATCCGAAGTTCTTCTAACGTTTCAATGGGTAAATTTTGCGCTTCATCAACAATGAGTAAAACCCGTTTTCCTTCTAATTTTCGGGCTCTAAAAAAAGATTCCAAAGTGGCTAATAAAGACGCTTTATTTTGTCCTGCGGTTGGAATACCAAAAGCATTAGCAACTAAGGGAATCACTTCACTGGCGCTAACTTGTGTTGAAACTAACTGGGCGGCGACAATACTGCTTTTATCTAATTCAACAAAAAGATTACGGACTAACATGGTTTTGCCTGTTCCAATGCCACCTGTAATAACAATAAATCCTTCTTGTTGTCTTAAACCATAGCGTAAATAGGCCATGGCTCGATTATGCCCTTTACTATTATAATAAAAACGGGCATCAGGGCTAAGTTGAAAGGGTTTATCAGTTAAGTTATAAAATTCTTGGTACATCGGATGCAACCTGCTTGCAATAATTTAAATCTTAAATTTTCGTTATCTATTATAACAGCTTCCAGAAATGATTTAGTGAAGTCTTAATTTTTAAACAAATCATTAAAATATCTCATTACAGAGTATAGCTATTAATCCAAATTGGGGGAATTTTTCCAAAATATTGTTAATTGGCTTTTGATTTTAGTTTCTTTATTAAAAATAAGAAAGGATAATAAACGGTATTAATCACAAATTGTTTGTCTTCTTTGATATATTGGGTAAATAATGGTTTAAAAGCTTTTTTTCGATGAGAAAGACGATGGACTAAATCCGTAAAAATAGCATATCTTAAACTTTTAATGCCTTGACGCATGCCCTTTTTTTGTACTTTATTGAGTGGATATTTTTGAATAAAATATTTTCGATATTTGATTTCATAATATAACCGATCAAAATAACTATCTGATCCCCAACCTGATCCAGCAAAAACATTAACACCCCGCCCATAATAGGCTTCAATTTGAGCACAAAAGGCAATTTCTGTGGTGCGAGAAACAATATCCGCCCAAAATAAATAATCTTCTCCTGCATTTACAAAAGCTTGATTAAAACGTAATAAGGAGAATTTTGAAAAATGAAAAGCAACCGTTGAAGTACCAATGAGATTACCCCGCAAAATCTGATCAAACATATCTCCTTGATAAGCATATAATTTTTTTTCCTTATCCAATAGATCATGGTCTGCTAAATTAAGTCTTGAAGCCCGTTCAAAAGCGCCTTCAACCGCATTTAATTGTAATAAATTGGCAAAATAAAAATCAAACTCTTGGGTCAACATATTGAGCGCATTTTCTAAATGAGTAGCAGACCAAGTATCATCCGAGTCTAAAAAAGCCACATAATCAATGGTATTTAATTCTGCCCAATTAAGCCCAGCATTTCTCGCACCCGCAGGTCCTCTATTTTTTTGTTTTAGCTTGATAATATTAATATGATGATGGGGAGTAAAATTCTCTAATTCATCATCCAATGAAATAGGTGATTCATCATCAATAATACACACTTTAATGGTTTGTTTATAAGTTTGTTGATTAATTGATTCTAAGGATTTTAATAAAATTCCTTTTCTTCTTTGAAAAAAAGGAATAATAACAACAAGTTTAACGGATAAATTATCTTTTTTCATTTAAAAAAATGGCTCCTCTGGCTTAGAGATTAATCAGTAATGCATTTAGTATAGCAATGACTTATTAACAAACTTTGTTTTTTATTTCAAAAATCCCAACGTGCCATGATTGAAAAATGATTTTCAGATAAATTTTCGCGTCTAAAGCGTTTAGAAAGCTCGGTAATAATAGATAAACCTTGAGGACCATAGTATCTGAATCCTAATCCCGCCATTAAATCATTGCGATCATCTTGAGGTTGTAAGGAACCCGCTAAATGTGACACGGCACTGTGTGTATTATGATTAAAGTTAAGATTAAAATAAGGTTCAATGGTGTTAAAAGCATAAGCCATTTCCCCGCCTAAGCTTAAAGTACTCATTTGGGCACGGGTTTCTGTAACAAAAATGCCTAAACTATTGGTATGTGAATCATCTTTATTGCCTGCTTTAAGCGCTCCCATATTACCTGTAATAATAAAACGATTGAGTTCCCAAGTGCCATTGAGACTGGCATTAATAAACCAACGTTTGCCTTTTGTGTCGCTATTAACCCGAGTGGTTGCAAAAGTTCTAAATTGTTTATAATCCATTTTAGTATAACCTGCATTTAAATTAACACCCCAAGTGTCATTAAATAAAAATCCAAAATACGGATTAAAAGAAATTCCTGTTGCATTTACTTTACCATTATTAAAAATCGTATTAACTTTGGTTTTCTCGTAACCCAAAGCAAAGCCAATAATCATTTGATCCATTAATAAATAATCAACTCCCACCAAAGCATTATTAACAAATCCATTATATTTTGTTTTAACAAAACTATTTTTAAATTCACTGCGATCATAACTCATCCAAATTCCAAGATGATTGGCAAGATTATCACCTGCTGCTAAACCTGATTGTAATAAAAACGTATTTTGACTGATTTGATTATTAGCGGTGCCTGAAAGTAAATGTCTTAAATGATTATTAATGGTATTTTTAGTTTGAGAAGTGGTGCGAGTAAAGGTAATATCATCGTTAATAATTTCAATACTATCTACAAGTTCAGGGGCCAATCCTTCAACCTCTGGAATATGTCCAATAATAGAAAAATCTCGTTCCACAAGACCTTGTAAACTATATTGACAATTTAAATTAACGCCAGAACCCTTAATTTGCAAAATATCTTCGGATAAAAAAATCCCTTGAAAATCGTAGGTAACAGAGCCAGAAGCGGTATTACTATGAATGCCTATTAATTGCCCACTGATATGAGTTGCATCATTTGAAAATCCAATCCCTGCCAAATTAGTGGTACCACTGCTATCAGTACCCACATAATCGACTTCAAATTTATCAGGAAATTGAGCAGGAGGCGGATCTAATTCAAATAATAATTGGGTTGCTAAAGTCGCGTTATTAGCAGGATCTACACAAGAAGAAAAAATCCCCTCTCCTTTACCACTCCAATTTCCACCAATTTCAACGGCTAAACTGGTGTGATTAAATAGAATGTAGCTACTAATAATAAGTGATGTTTTTATACTATAATGCATCGCAAATCTTTATTTTGTAATTTTATAAAGATTTAGTATATAAACTAAATATTTATAATACAAAGTTATTTTTTTTATCGTTTAAAAATCATCATTGTCGCTATGATTTCCTTCGTTTTCATTGGATTCGCTATGATTTTTTTCATTTTCATCATGAAAACCATTATGATTATCATCGTCATCATCCCAACCATCATTATCTAAATCATTTTCTAATTCATTAGCTCGACCCACTGAAAAATTTAAACTTCTTAGATTTCCGATCCAATTTTTAGGATCTAGCGCATTAGTTCCTGTGGTTACTAAAACTTGATATAATTGATATTGAGCGGGTGGAATATCAGCGGTATTTACGCTTGGTAACTCAATAACACCATTGAAATTATTAAGATTTTCATAAGGTACAACAGCAAAGGTAAAGCCTTTTTTATCTAAAAAATAAAAATCCCCTTGTTCATTAATTCGATAAGCTAAATAAAGATCGCCTGTTTCATTTTGATCTAAAATAAGTTTGGCATTAATATTCCCTTGGTTTTCTGGAAATAAAGAACGGTTTGCTGATAATTCTGAGGCATTAATAAAAGAACTATTTAATAGAGTCGTAAATAATGCAATTTTTAATGTTAGTTTTTTAATCTTCATAATTTGTTTCTCCGAAAAGATGATTTACTTAAATGAGCTTTTTAGCTTGTGATTTAAGTATGCCTAACAAACCTTAAATGAATCTTAACGAAAGAATAAGGTTAAAATTCTGTGATCCAGTTCACTTTTGTATTTGAATGATATTATGGACATAAAAAAACGATTAAACCCTTGTTATTTTAAATAAATAAAGTGGATAAAAATGCAAAAAATTAAGTTTATTTTTATATTATTAGTAACATCAAATCTTTTGGCTTGCCCCCAAGAAAAGGCAACTTCTTTAGTGATTAAGGCGGCAAGCGGGGCAATAAGCCATCATTTAAACCGCCAAAAATCCTATTTAGAACAAGCATTACAACTTTGTCCACAAGATATCATAGTATTAAATAATTTAGCATTGGTGTACGAAGAAAAACGTCAATTTCGCCAAGCATTAATGTATTATAAAAAGGCATTAGCCATTCGTCCTAATTTTATAGAAGCATGGTTAGGCATTGGAGATGTCTATCAAAAACAAGGGCAATTACCCCAAGCATTAGAAGCTTATTTAAATGCCTGTCAAACAGATCAGGAAATTAGAAAAAAAATAATGATTTTATTAAAAGAAGAACGATATCGAAATATTGCAGACAACCAAGTTTTAAACAAACAAAGTTTATTAATTCTATTTGATAAACAACATCAGCAAATAATTTTAACTAAAATTAAAAAATGTGGCATTACACACCGCGCAACCATGACATCCATTGCCTTATTTCGCAATTTTCATTTTGCCAGTGGCAGTGCTGTTTTAAAAAACACTCAAGAACAATTAACTGAATTCGCCCGTTTTTTAAATACATCTCAACAATATATTGAAATTAGCGGACACACTGATCGGCATCTTTTTCGGGGCAAAAATCCAGCCGAAAGCCAACGACTAAATCGCCAATTATCGTTACAACGCGCCAATAGTCTAAAACAAGCTCTGATTGCCCAAGGTATTAATGCCAGTCGCATTAAAACAAAAGGCTTTGGTTCCGATAAATTATTAGAGACCAATCAAAATGCCTCCGCAGATCAAAAAAACAGACGGGTTGAAATCAATGTCTATTAAATTAATCATTAAAATCTTATTTATCTTTAGTCTTCCTTGCATGGTTTATGCAGATTTTCGGGCTCTTTTAATAGGCATTGATTATCAAAATCGCAACTCAAATGATCCAATCCGCCCGCTTTGTGGTGCAACCAATGATGTTAAAGATGTCTATCATGCCATGACCGAGCAATTAGGCATTCCCGCCCATAAAATTAAAGTCTTAAGCGAAGCACAAGCCACCCGAGATAATATTTTAAGCACCTTTCAACATTGGTTTATTAATGGCACAAAAGCAGGCGATCAGTTATTTTTTATGTATTCAGGGCATGGCGTTTTAGTACCTGATTTAACCCAAACTCAGCAATTTGATCCTGTTAAACAACAAGCATCTATCCAATATCAACAGCTTTCAGAAGCGTTTGTACCTTATGATAGCAACGTTAATCAACGCCAAGAACGCATTGAACGGGTGATTTTAGATAGTGATTTTCAACCACTCTTAAAACAACTTAAAGATCGAGAATTAACCCTTTTTATTGACAGTTGTCATTCGGGGGGTATTACCCGTAATATCAATGGCAAAATAAATGTTCGGCGGGTTGATTTACCGTGGATTCAACAAGATAAAGCGAACATTAAACCTTTATTTAGAACCAGAGGCATGAAACGATTAAGTCATCATTGGCATCCGCCTTATCGTTTTTTTGCCGCCGCAAAATACAATCAATATGCTCATGAATATTCGCCTTTAAGTTGTGGTAGCAATGGCGCAATGACCTATGCTTTTCTTAAATTATTAAAACAAGCCAAAGCAAAATACAGTAATCAACAGGTTTTAGATTTTACCCGCCAATATTTAAAAGAAGAGATTGGATTAGGCAAAGCCAGCCAAGAACCACAATATCATGGTCCTATTGATTCAGCGGATCAGCGTTTTGTATTATTTAATCAATCTTCATTTATTCAACCCATTAAAAAACCTAAATTAAGCGTTGATTTATGGTTGGATAAAAAAGGACGGCGATTTTTTAAACAAAATGAAAAAGTGGCGATTTATTATCGAGTCCGTGGTTTAAAACAAGGGCAAAAAGCATGGTTGACTTTATTAAATATTGCCCCAAATGGGACTATTCGTATGCTTTATCCCCAACCTTTTGATTTTTATAGAGGAATTGGCAAACGCGGTTTTTTAAATGCACCTGTTGAAGCAAGAAAAACATATCGCATTCCGCGCCAAAGACTCGCTAAGGGAGAAAATATTTTAATTGATGCTCAATTGGTTTTAAGCGAGTTAGGGCGGGAAACCTTTTATGCTATTATTGCCGATAGACCTTTAAAATGGCAAGATTTAGATTTAAATAGCGAACAGTTTCAATTGACAGGAAAAAACGCACGGGGGTTAATTCGTAAAAGTCATGCTTTGGTGCAAAAGCGGGATCTTTGGGCGGAAAAAAGTTTGCAAATTGAGGTGAGGAACTTTTAAAATGAAAAAATCTATTTTGTTCATTAGCCTGTTAAGTAGTTTTATCTTAGCTTTAATAGCTTGTGAAAATACTCTAACTACTGATTTAAACCAAAATAAAATAAAAAAAGCCATTTCAAAACCACCATTAATAACTTCTCCCATTTTACAGATCAATAGTGGTGGGCATATGGCATTTATTAATAATGTACTTTTTACACCTGATGGACGTTATTTAATTTCAGCGAGTAGAGATAAAACCATTCGGGTTTGGGATTGGAAAAAGAATAAAACTGTACGTTTTATTCGTGGTGAAATTGGTGATAGAGATGTGGGCAAGATTTATACTATTGCTTTGTCGCCTAATGGAAAATGGTTAGCTGCGGGAGGGTATTTTTCGGAAGACAATGAAAACAAGGGTGCTATCCGCCTTTATAATTTCCAAACAGGTAAATTGATTCGTTTATTAAAAGGACATAATGATGTGGTTTATACACTTGCTTTTTCACCTGATAATCAAAAATTAGTGTCAGGTAGTGCTGATAAAATGGCTATTATTTGGGATTTTAAACGAGGAAAATTAACTCAAAAATTAAGATTTCATACTAAAACTGTTTCTACAGTCGCATTTACTGTAGATAACCATCGTTTAGTAACGGGGAGTCTCGATTATAAACTTGCTTTATGGCAAGTCAGTAACGGGCGTTTATTACAAGAAATGGTAGGGCATACGGATGAAGTTAATACGGTAGCTGTTTCGCCCTTAGGTGACTTTATTGCATCAGGTAGTCAAGATGGAGTTATTCGGCTTTGGAGTGCCAAAAATGGACACTATATCGATAGCTTATATCATGATTACCTGCAAAAGATGGATCCTAAAAAATATAAAGAATTATTGGGAAGAGCCGATTTAATTACTCAATTAGATTTTTCTCCAGATGGTTTAAGTTTGTTAGCTAGTACTTATTTTAATTGTTCTCTTTGGAATCTGAAAAATAAAAAAAATAAAAAATATTTTTTACATAATAATCTTGTGAGTAGTACAAATTTTCATCCAAATGGTTTAATGGCTGTGAGTGCAGGTGGACATGACAATGTGATTAAAATATGGGATTTAAAAACAAATAAAACAATTAAAACATTAAATGGACAAGGTAAAGCTATTTATTTAGTAAGTTTTTCTACAGAAGGAAAAAAGATTGCTTGGGGAGGGCATGATTATATTTCTACGCCTAAAATAGAGCAATTAAAAAAGCAATTAGACTTACCTAGCTTAAATACCTCTTTTGGTCATCCTCAGTTATTAACATCTAAAAATTGGTTATTTGAAAAAACACAATTTCAAGATTGGCGACTAGATCTTCATAAAAATGAAAATATAAGTAAAAGTAAAGATAATATAGATAATACTCGTTTAGATATTTTTTATAAAAAAGAAATTAAAAATACCATAAAATTGACAAACAATAGTAATCATATTTCTTATAGTTTTAGTCCAAATGGAAAAGTCATTGTAAGTGCGGGTCATTTTGGTGTTTTAGAAGCTTATAATCGCCAAGGTAAAAAAATGGGTGATTTTATTGGGCATACAGACAGTATTAGAGTCATTGCAATTTCTGCTAATGGTCAATATTTAATGTCTGGTGGTTCTGATCAAACCCTTAAAATCTGGCGCATGGATAATCAAGAACTTTTATTAACCTTATTTACAGGAGATAAAGATGATTGGGTCGCTTGGACCCCTCAAGGCTATTATACTGCCTCACCCAATGGCGATAAATTAGTCGGCTGGCACCTTAATCGCGGAGTCGATAAAACGGCTGACTATGCCAGTGCAGAACAATTACGCCAACATTTCTACCGCCCTGATATTATTGATGCCACATTTCGTTTAGGCAGTGCCAAAAAAGCCATTGCCCAATCGCGCAATACTCATCTTAATTTAAACCAACTATTATCCAAAGGTTTACCCCCGCAATTTAATATCAATAGCCCGCAAAACAATCAAAAAGTACGGCATTTAATGCAAGACGTGACCTTTAGTTATGATCCCACCTATAAAATGGATTCCTTTGAAATATATGTTAATGGCAAGCAAGTCATTAGCCGAGGGCGAAAAATTGTGCCAAAATTGTCAGGGCAACAACAAATCACCCAAACATTGCCTCTAACAGCAGGAAAAAATATCATTGAAATTATTGCTTATAATCAAATTGGTCAAACCAAAAAGACCTTAAATTTAATTTTAGATGATCCCAATGCAATTAAAAAAGGGCGGTTATTTTTAGTATCAATTGGCGTCAGTGATTATGATAATAATGACTTGGATTTAAAATATGGTGCAAAAGATGCGATTGCCTTGCATGATTATTTAAAAGCACATTATCACGGGACTTATACCGAGATTAAAAGCCTATTATTAGCAGATGGCTATCAAAGCCCGACCGCGCCCAATATTCAAGATGCTTTGGACTTATTTGCCGAGGCGCGGGTGGATGATACGGTGATTTTATTTTTAGCGGGGCATGGTGTCAATCCTGGTGGTACGGATTATTATTTTTTACCCAAGGAGGCAAAACAGTTATCAGGACGTTGGCGACCTTCTTCAATTATTAAATGGCAAACCTTGCAAGATGCGATTACCCATGCACAAGGACGGCGCATTATGTTAGTGGATACTTGCCATGCAGGCAATGCTTTTAATAATCGCATGGTGAATGATGCAGATGATAAAAATATTGTGGTGATTAGTGCCACTTCGGGGGCTAATGTTTCTTTAGAAAAACCAGAATTAGCCCATGGCGTTTTTACCTATGCCTTATTGCAAGGTTTAAAAGGCAAGGCAGATCCTTATGGAGATAAGAAAATTACATTAAATGGTTTAAATACATGGTTATCTCGCCAAGTATCAAAATTAACCGATGGTTTTCAAGAACCCGTGATTAATATTCCCGATAGTTTTAAAGACTTTGCTTTGTTAAAATTATAACAAACATGGCTAGACGGATGTGTGGCTTTAGCTGCGCATGGGACGAAGTAAGAGTTATGTTCAGCAATCAATTTCTAAACAGAAAAAAATCTGGAAAATAAAAAATGAAACTAAATCAAATATCCATTGTTTTACTGCTCTGTCTTTTATTCTGTCAATCACTTTATGCTAAAGAAAGACGGTTAGCTTTAGTGATTGGTAATAGCACTTATCATAAAGCACCCTTGGCAAATCCCGCTAATGATGCGCGTGCTATTGCTAAAAAACTTGAACAACTTGGTTTTAAAGTAACCTTGCAAACTAACAGTACCCAGAAAGATATGGAAAATGCAATCACCCAATTTGGACAAAAATTGGCAGTAGAAAAAGATACCATAGGATTATTCTTTTATGCGGGACATGGTATTCAATCACAAGGTAAAAATTATCTTATTCCAGTTGCCAATCAAATTAACCGCGAAAAAGACTTACGTTATAAAGCAGTTAATTTGGAACAAGTATCAGATGAAATGGGTTATGCCCAAAATAAACTTAATATTTTGATTCTAGATGCCTGTCGCAATAATCCATTAACTCGAAGCTTTAGAAATGCTGGGCGGGGCATGGCAAGATTAAACAATGTACCCAGTGATATTTTAATTGCTTATTCAGCTTCTCCTGATAATGTTGCTGAAGATGGAGACGGCAGTCATAGCCCTTATACTCAAGCATTACTCGAAAGTTTAAACCAGAAAGGTTGGTCCGTTGAAAAAGTATTTAAAGAAGTAAATAAAAAAGTTCGCAAAAAAACTCATAATCACCAAAAACCTTGGACATCAGGATCAATTGTTCAAGAATTTCAATTTAATGTGGGTCAACGATCTACAGTACAGTATGAAAATAGCTTTTGGGATAGTATTGATAAAAATAGTATTGATGAGCTTGAAGCTTATTTAAGTAAATATCCGCAAGGACATTATATTAGACTGGCACTAATTAAGATTAGAAAATTACAAAAGCTAAGAAATTCTATTTCTCAAGTTAGTCAATCTGTTTATATTCCTAGTCAACAAAGTGAAAATATAAGAAAATATCGAGTTTATAATAATGGTACTGTAAAAGATATTAAGACAGGATTAATGTGGAAGCGTTGCGCTGAGGGACTAAGTGGATCGGATTGTTTAATAGGTAAAGCAGAGGCTTATAGTTGGAACAGCGCAGTTATTAAATTTAAAAATATTAGTTATGCGGGATATTCTAATTGGCGTTTGCCGACTATGAAAGAACTAAGAACTTTGGTTTATTGTAGCAATGATACAGCGCAAGAAATAGCTTGGTATAATAGTTGTGCGAATGGTTGGAGTGGTAGATCTTTAAAAAAAAATCCTAACCCTTATCAAAGACCAACCATTAATCAACAAGTTTTTCCCAATACTTCAAATACAAATAACTTACATTCTTATTTGTATTGGTCTTCTTTACCTAATGCTGGTAGTAGTTACCTTGCTTGGAGTTTGACCTTTAAATATGGTATTACTAGTAGTGGTTATAGGCGGTCGAGCGAATTGTTTGTACGTCTTGTACGAGTGGAACGATAACTTTTATTTTTCTTTATTTTTGAAATAAAATAACAAATCTTAGCTGTTACCTCAAAAATATAACAAAATAAGGTTTAAAAAAAAATTTCACATTCAAGCCCTTTTTTATCTTTCACCAAAATTGTACTATGATATATTGGAATAACGCTTTAATATTAAAGGTAAAATAAATAATGGAATTCTATGAATGGTCGGACAGACTCTCTGTCAAAATTCCCTCAATTGATCGTCAACATAAAGTATTAATTGGGATAATTAATGAATTACATCAGGTACTAGAAAAAAATAAAGAAACTTCTTCTTCAATGCGAGCGATTCTTGGAAAATTAAGAAATTACACCCGCATCCATTTTATTTACGAAGAACTGATTTTTAAACGTTTAGATTATCCAGAAATAGAACAACATTTTGCGGCACATAAAAATCTGGTTGATAATGTTGAACTGTTATATGAAAAGGTTAAAATAGGTGAAATGGTCTTGCCCGAGAATTTAATGGATTTTTTGAAAAATTGGTTAAATCATCATATTTTAGAAGAAGATATGGCATATTCCACCTTTTTAATAGAAAATGGGATTAAATAATGTTTAATATAAAGAGAATTATTTTCATGAAATTAATATTTACTTTAGGTTTACTTATTCTAAGTTCAACCTTACAAGCGCAAAACTTTACCTTGACTAGTCCTGATATTAAAGGGCAGTTAACAAAAAAAGAAGTATTTAATGGCTTTGGTTGTCAGGGGCAAAATATTTCTCCCACCTTGGTTTGGAAAGAAGCGCCAACAGCAACCAAAAGTTTTGCTATAACTGTTTATGATCCAGATGCTCCAACAGGAAGCGGTTGGTGGCATTGGTTAATTTTTGATATTAATAAAAAAATAACCAGATTAAATACGGATGCGGGACATTTAGCTTTACCTTCATCACCTAAAGGCAGTATTCAAAGTATCACTGATTTTGGTTTACAAGGATTTGGTGGAGCTTGTCCCCCTAAAGGTAATAAACCTCATCGTTATATTTTTACTGTCTACGCACTAAAAGAAGCTAAATTAGGTTTAACTGCTGATGCAAATCCTGCTAAAGTTGGTTTCTATTTAGAAAAAAATGCCTTGGCAAAAGCTTCTTTAATTGCTTACTATGGACGTTAATCAACATGGCTCAACAATTTCCTGAATTATCTGACGCCCATATTCAATTTATCCAACAACAAAAAATATTTTTTGTTGCGACGGCCACAGCGGACGGGCGGATTAATTTATCTCCTAAAGGTATGGATTCTTTACGAGTTATAAATAAAAATAGCTTAATTTGGCTTAATGTCACGGGTAGCGGCAATGAAACGGCTATTCATATTAAAGAAAATCCTCGCATGACGCTCATGTTTAATGCATTTGAAGGCAATCCTTTAATTTTGCGTTTATATGGTCAAGCAACGGCGATTCATCCTAAAGATACGGGTTGGCAAAAACTCTATTCGGCTTTTCCGCCATTAGCAGGGGCGAGACAAATTTTTCAACTTGATATTGAGTTAGTCCAATCCTCTTGCGGGATGGCAGTGCCTTTTTATGATTATAAAGAAGAACGTGATCAATTAAACAAATGGGCAGAAAAGAAAGGCGAGGCGGGAATTAAACAATATTGGGCTGATAAAAATCAAATTGTATAACCTAATTTTTTAAATTCAAAAGAGAAGTAACAAAGAGATGACAAAAAAAATCTTAGTTTTAGCGGGCGATGGCATTGGTTCTGAAATTATTAAAGAAGCTGAAAATGTCTTAAATGTCTTAATGACAAAATATAAACTGGATATTGAACTTACTTCGGGTTTAATTGGTGGCAGTGCTTATGATGTTCATGGTACGCCTTTACCTGATGAAACAATGGAAAAAGCAAAACAAGCTGATGCCATTTTATTAGGCGCTGTAGGTGGAACTCAATGGGAAAACTTAGATATCTCCGTCCGCCCCGAAAAAGGACTTTTAGGATTACGAGCAGGATTAAATTTATTTGCTAATTTACGTCCCGCTATTTTATATCCGCAATTAGCCGAAGCTTCAACTTTAAAACCAGAGGTTGTTTCTGGTTTAGATATTATGATTGTCCGAGAACTGACAGGCGGGATTTATTTTGGCAAGCCGCGCGGTATTCGGACTTTAGAAAATGGTGAAAAAGAAGGTTATAACACCTTGGTTTATCGTGAATCAGAAATTAAACAAATTTGTAAAGTGGCTTTTGATATTGCCAAGAAAAGGGCAGGGCGGGTTTGTTCAATTGATAAAGCCAATGTTTTAGAAGTAACTGAATTATGGCGGGAAGTAGTGACTGAAGCGGCTCAAAATCAACCCGATATTGAGCTGTCTCATATGTATGTTGATAATGCGGCAATGCAATTAGTCCGCGCTCCGAAACAATTTGATGTGATGTTAACAGGCAATATGTTTGGCGATATTTTATCGGATTGTGCCGCTATGCTAACGGGTTCTATTGGTATGTTGCCTTCCGCCTCTTTAGATATTAATGGTAAAGGCATGTATGAACCGATTCATGGTTCTGCGCCTGATATTGCGGGACAAAATAAAGCCAATCCCTTAGCAACTATTTTATCTGTTGCCATGATGTTGCGTTATACCTTGGATCAAAGCGAAATGGCGGATAAAATTGAACAAGCCGTTAATAAAGTTCTTGATGAGGGTATCCGAACTGCGGATATTTATTCAGAAGGCTGTCAACAAGTCAGTTGTAGTGAAATGGGACAAGCCGTTGTCAATTATTTGTAATTTCCCTTATTTTCCTTTTTAGGTTATCCCTATATGAGCGCACAAATCTTAGATGGCAAAGCCATTGCCGCAGAATTACGCCAAACAATTAAACACCAAGTGACACAACGCATTGAACAAAATTTAATCCCGCCAGGTTTAGCCGTTATTTTAGTTGGTGAAAATCCCGCCTCGGAAGTTTATGTTCGTAATAAACAAAAAGCCTGTGAAGAAGTCGGTTTTTATTCTGAAAAACATATTTTAAGTGCAACCACAACCCAAGAAGAACTCCTTGATTTAATTGAAAAATTAAATAAAAAACAAGAAATACACGGGATTTTAGTACAATTACCTTTACCTTCTCAAATTAATGAAAGTGCGGTAACAGAACATATTTTGGCAGAAAAAGATGTTGATGGTTTTCATCCTTATAATATTGGACGACTTGCTTTAAAAGATCCCTTATTAAGACCTTGTACGCCTAAAGGGGTTATGACCATGTTGGCTAAAACTCAACAAAAAATCGAAGGATTAGATGCGGTCATTATTGGACAATCTAATATTGTGGGTCGCCCAATGGCGCTTGAATTACTTGCCGCCCGTTGCACTATTACGGTTTGCCATAGTCGCACTAAAAATTTACAAGAAAAAATAAAAAATGCCGATATTGTGGTTGCCGCTGTGGGACGAGCTAATTTTGTGCAAGGAGACTGGATTAAAAAAGGCGCGATTGTCATTGATGTGGGTATTAATCGTTTAGACAATGGTAAACTTTGCGGAGATGTTGATTTTAATGCTGCAAAACAAAATGCAGGTTGGATTACGCCTGTTCCAGGGGGCGTGGGTCCAATGACCATTGCAACCTTACTGGAAAATACTCTACAAGCTGCTTCTTTTGGTTAAACTTGCCTTACAATATGATAAGCATGATCTCTATGAACATGCCGTACAATGTGCCGAAGCGGAAATTGATTTTATTGAACATTGTTATCAAAATCATCGCGCCCGCCCCGCCCGCCTATTACGAGAAGATTTTTGTGGTACTGCGGCAGTTTGTTGTGAATGGGTTAAACGTCATGCAGACAATCAAGCCATAGGCGTTGATTTAGATTTAGCCGTTTTAACATGGGGGCGGGAAAATAATTTAATCGCTTGTTCTCAGGCTCAAAAAGAACAAATTGAATTATTACACAGTAATGTTTTAAACGTTGAAACGCCCGCCTTAGATGTTATTTTAGCCATGAATTTTAGTTATTGGCTATTTAAAGAACGTCCTTTATTATTACAATACTTTAAAAAAGTCTTTGCTGATTTAAAAGCTGATGGATTATTTTTTTTAGATGCTTATGGCGGCTCGGATAGTTTTAAAGAGCTTATTGAAAGCCAAGAAATTGACGTTGATGAGCCTTATAACTATCTTTGGGAACAAGCCAAATTTAATCCCATTAGTAATGAATTATTATGCCATATTCATTTTGAATTTTCGGATGGTTCCCGCATGGATAAAGCTTTTAGTTATGATTGGCGGTTATGGACTTTACCAGAAATAAAAGAATTATTACTTGCGGCAGGATTTACTAAAGTCTTATTTTATTGGGATAAAAATGAAACAGGCACCTTTGAAGCGGTAACTCATGCAGATGCTGATTTAAGTTGGGTTTGTTATATTGTGGCTGAAAAATAACAAGATTCCTTAATCCATTGTATTTCTAATTCAGATTGTTTTTTTAAATCCCCAATTTGAATTAGTTTATTTTGATTATAAATTAATGGAATTTGATCCCGCATCCAAGGCAATACTTTCTTTTCTTGAAATATCTTTTTTAATATTCTACCTTCTCCGCCTTGACGAAAACGAATTTCTAATGGAAGACTTGAATTAATACGTTTTAATTTACCCAAATTGGCGGGGAGTTTTAATACATTGACACCGACTTTCCAATGAATAATAACAGTACTATCAAAAGGATTTAATTTGGGCATTAAATAAAAATGTTGATGATAAACCCGTAATTGAATATTTTGCCATTCAACCAAAGCACGGGCATTACGTTGTTTTGCAATCAACTGTTGAATCTGATTTAAACGGCGTTGATTGGGTTGAGGGACCTTTTGTTGAATAAACCATTGGCGTAAAATTAAACGCTGTTGGGGTTGTGAAAAATCCGCCAATTTAAAATGATTTAATATATCAGCTTGTAAATATTGTTGAGCACTTTGTTGATTTAATTGGGCAGCTTCTGCACATAATTGCGCACTGCGAGGAATGGTTTTGGTTAATCCTTGCCAACGATTTTTTAAAAGAGGAATGACTTTTTGACGTAAATAATTTCGATCAAAACAGGTTTCTTGATTAGAAGGATCTTCAATCCAAATTAAATTTTCGGCTAAGGCATACTTTTTTAAATCTGCTTTACTAAAAGGTAATAAAGGGCGGGCATGTAATCCTTGCCCAAAAGGCTTACAAGAAGGCATGGCACTTAATCCTTCAACCCCGCTTCCTCTTAATAATTGTAATAAAACTGTTTCAACTTGATCATCTGCATGTTGAGCGGTTAATAAGATTTCATTTTCATTTAAGTATTCTTGTAAAACTTGATAACGCGCCGTACGAGCAATGGCTTCAATACTTTCGCCTTTGATGGGTGTTAGATTTAATTGTTTAATTTTTAATGGAATTTGCCATTGTTGGCAGATGATTTGACAATGTTGAATCCAATCTTTAGAAATGGCTTGTAAACCATGATCAATATAACAAGCGGTAATGGGAATTTTTTGTTTTGTTTGAATTAAAGCATGAAGTAAAACGGTTGAATCCAATCCCCCGCTAAAAGCAACTAACCAAGCTGTGGGTTGTTTTAATAAATTAAGTTGCTGTTGTAGGGTTTGCGGGGTTAGTTTCACAATAATTTAGGTGGTATATTCTCCATAACTCATTAACCGTTTATACCGTCTTTCTAATAAATGTTCGGCACTGGTTTTCTTTAAATCAGCTAAATGGGTCAATAAGGTGGCTTTTAAATTCTCCGCAATACTATCTATATTACGATGCGCTCCGCCTAAAGGTTCACTGACAATATCATCAATTAAACCTAATTCTTTAAGTTGTTTTGAAGTAATCGCCATTGCTTCGGCGGCTTGTGATGCTTTATCCGCACTTTTCCATAAAATAGAAGCACAACCTTCAGGAGAAATAACCGAATAAGTACTATATTCCAACATCACCAATCGATCACCCACACCAATCGCTAAAGCCCCGCCTGAACCCCCCTCACCAATGACGGTACAAATCACAGGCACGGTTAATTGTGACATTTCCATTAAATTCCGTGCAATGGCTTCGCTTTGCCCACGTTCTTCTGCTCCCACTCCAGGATAAGCACCAGGGGTATCAATAAACGTCAAAATGGGAATATTAAAACGCTCGGCGGTTTTCATTAAACGCAATGCTTTACGATAACCTTCAGGACGCGGCATACCAAAATTACGTTCCACTTTTTCAGTGGTATCCCGTCCTTTTTGATGTCCAATCAACATTACAGATTGTCCTTCTAGACGCGCAAACCCGCCTAAAATAGCTTTATCATCTGCAAAAGCCCGATCTCCATGCATTTCTTCAAAATCAGTAAAAACACGGTTGGCATAATCTAAAAAATAAGGACGTTGGGGATGGCGGGATAATTGAGAAATCTGCCAAGGGGTTAATTTAGAGAAAATTTGTTTTGTTAAAGATTCGCTTTTTTCTTCAAGACGGCTTATTTCATCTTGAATATTTACTTCAGCGCCATCTCCCACTAAACGCAATTCTTCAATTTTTGATTTTAATTCAGCAATGGGTTGCTCAAAGTCAATAAAATTCATATCCATCATTATATACCTTTCATTAATCTAAAAGTTGTCCGCCTAACAGCGCTCGTACTTTCATTAATCTTTCTCGAACCTGTTCCGCAAGTTCAGCCACTCCTTCTTTATCAACTAAAGTTAAAACCGCAGAAGGATCCATAAAACTAACATTAATTTTACCGTCTTCATTTTCACGAACCAAAACATTACAAGGTAATAACAAACCAATATCAGGTTCAGCCTCAATGGCTTGATTTGCTAAAGGCGGATTACAAGCGCCTAAGATCTTATAAGGACGTTTCTCAATATTAAGTTTCTTTTTTAAAGTGGCTTTGACATCAATTTCAGTTAAAATCCCGAAACCTTCTGTTTTAAGCGCTTCCACAACTTGTGCTTCAACTTTATCAAAATCACCGTCTATAATTGTGCCAAAATGATACATAATTACCTCGAAATTAAATTTTAATGACCGTTAATGTTACATATTATATTTAATCTAATTAAACATAATTTTGGCTATTTTATAATAATCGCCATTAAAATGTTTAAGAATATGATAATTCCTTTATCAAATTAATCACCCCCACCACAACCTCCACCTCCGCCACAATCACTTCCACCTCCAGAATCTGAAGTCCCACCACAACCTGACGCACAGCCAATATGCCCCGCACAATAGCTATCACCAGAACCCAAAGAACTTTGACAATTTAAGGAATATATAAAACCATCATCAATATTTAACTTTGCATCAATGGCAAATAATAAAGGGAGTTGACTGGGTGAAGAAGGATTAATCTGTTCATTTGCACAAGCAAGTCGCCAAGTCCGTTTAATTCCATTTTGGGCTAAAGTAGGCGTCGTCATTGCCTCTGTTGGCGTATGGTGTAAAAAGCGTCCAATGGCTTTATGACTAAAATTTTCATAGGCTCGAGTTAATAAAATAAATTCATGCCATGCCATATCGACAACTTGAGATGGCATGGCAACCATTTGTGTTTTAGCTTGATTACAAAAACGAAAGTAATCTCTTAAAGCATCAAATACAAGCGTAATTTCTTCTGCTTTTAAATGCGGATACTTTATTTTAATTT
>Ga0256847_1000285_pt1 | contig 34419 bp, 32 predicted proteins | sample TeddybearmetaG_FD_189099 | JGI IMG/M metagenome (GOLD analysis project Ga0256847, IMG submission 189099) | Hydrothermal vent microbial communities from East Pacific Rise, Pacific Ocean - Teddybear | ecosystem: Environmental > Aquatic > Marine > Hydrothermal vents | place: Pacific Ocean: East...
GATCAAGAAAGAAATTCCTGTCCAAAAAATAAGTCCCCATTCTGGAGTAATTAATTCCATATTGTTGTTTTTTCTAATTAATTTGAAATAGTAAAAACAAGGTGTAACCAACCGTTACACCTTGTTTCAAAAGTGTTTTAACTCGCAACAAGGAAAGATACAACTACACCGAAAAGTGCTACCGCCTCAATAAAGGCGATCAATACGATTGCTGAACCTTGTAATTTACCTTGCATTTCTGGTTGACGTGCCATAGCTTCCATAGCTGCACCACCAATTTTACCAACACCGATACCACCACCAATGGCTGCTAAACCAGCTCCAATAGCTGCGATAGGTCCAAAGTTTGTAGCAACTTCTTGTACTAATGCTAAACTCATAGTTTCAAATATTTAAAAATTAATTAATGTTCTTCTTCTAGTGCTTGTCCAAAATACAATGCTGAAAGCATGGTAAATATATAAGCCTGTATTGCTACTACTAGTACTTCAATAACGCTAATGAAAACTACAAAGACTACGGAGCCAGCGCCCACAAAGTAGTTTTTGAAAATAAAGGTTAATGAAATTAAACTAAGTATAATAATGTGACCAGCGGTAATGTTCGCGAACAAACGTATTGTCAATGCAATTGGCTTTATGAACATTCCCATAAATTCAATTGGCGCTAGAAACAACTTCATCGGCACCGGTAAACCTGGCATCCAAAGCATGTGCTTCCAATAATGTTTTTTACTACTAAATAGGGTAATAATAAAAGTGATAATTGCCAATGTAATTGTAAAAGCAATGTTTCCACTTAGGTTACTACTAAATGGGAAGACAGGAATTAAACCAATAACATTGTTAATCCAGATAAAGAAAAACAAGGTCAATAAGAACGGCATATACCTTCCGTAATGTTTCTCACCAATATTAGGAATTGCCACTTCGTCTCTGATAAATAAAACGATAGGCTCCATAAATTTCCCAATACCTGAAGGCATGTTGTTGCCCGACTTCCTGTATGATCTAGCCGCTGTCAAAAAGATTAATAAGAGAATCACCAAAGAAAAGAACATAGAGAATACGTTCTTAGTGATGGAGAAGTCCATCGGTCTTGCCGCATTCGTCGCATGATTCTCAGCATCAAACATAACTGCAGAGGCTCCTTGATCTAATTGGTAAATTTTTTCGTGTAGATTCACAAACTTCAAACCGTTCTTCTCTACAACAGTCTTTCCATCTACATCGTGATGAAACTCACTTGACATAAAAGTAACCAGGCCATTGTCTGTCCATAAAATCACAGGTAGTGGCATCGAATAATGGCCAGCTATATGAAAACTATGGCTGTCTGTGATGTGATGAAATATCAATTCTTTAGTGTCGAACTCTTTGCCAGAATCGGAGCTATCGGAAGCTGCAAAAGTTGCGGTCGATACTAGAATAAAAAACACCCCTAGTACGAGGTTCTTAATGGAAGTAAAACAAGTCGTTTTCAATATAGTAGATTTGCGTTCCTGAAATTTGGTGCAAATGTACTAATAGTAAATGAACTGGCAAATCAAAAAATGCTTTGTTTATTGCTTTTTTAGAAAATTGCTAATCGAAACAATTTCAAAAGCTAGGTAGATAAAATATGGAATAAAAAAGTTGAATGTTTCAACTTTCGGATTATCAGATTTTCCGAAGAACAGCGGCAACAAAAATACAATGGCTAAAACCATTTTTACCATGGTCAAAATCAGAAAAATATTCAAAACGTTTTCACTTCCTTTTGAAACCTTATAATTGATAATTAGGAAGACTAACAAAACTAGCACCCCATTAAACGCATATACGCTCCATATCGGGAAATAAAGGTTCAATTCAGAAAAGAAATTCAAAAAAATGTAATAGTGCACGCCACATAAAAGTGCTGTCAAAGCAAGAAGCTTTATAATAAAATTCAGACCATTTTTATTCATTGGAGGTTTTATCTTTAGGAGTGCCTGCGCGACGTATTATATAAATCATTGCTAGAATAACTGATGCGAAACTACAGCCGATAGTCCAAAGAGAATATTCATTAGGGTAGGCCTCATCCAATTTAACCCCGCCGTAAGATCCTAGGGCAATTATGGCAATCATTTGAAACGCAATACCCGAAAATCGGGCGTAGCTATTAATTTTGCTGTTCCGATTTCGATTTTTGGATTCTTTGTGCTCGGTCAAAAGGATGGTTTTGTGATTTAGCAGGCTCACCGTCTTTAGAAACAGAAGCACTTATCTGGGCCGTTTTTTCTTTTTCAGAACCTTTCATTAAGCATGAAGCATTAAAAATAGCACCTGGCTCCACAGCCAATTTGCCAACAATCACTTCACCTTCAATATGAGCACTAGCCTTTAAGGTAAGCGTGCCCGAAACATCTAAGTTTCCTTCAAATTTACCTTCGATATCGGCGTTTTCACAGGTCAATTTTCCTATAATAACTCCTGTCTTTCCAAGGACAACTTTAGAAGGGTTGCTAATTGATCCTTCTACTTTTCCGTCAATTCTAAAAAACCCCGAGGAAACAATGTCTCCTTTTAAATGAGTTCCTTCATTAATTCTGTTTTGGCTTGCTGATGGTTCCATAATCTTTTTGTCTTTTTTTTCTGAAAACATAGGTTTGTTATTTTTGGGGATTACCGTTTTCTTCCAAAGGATCAGTCGTTGCTAAATAGTCACTCAAATTTTTGTGGATTTGAACTATTTTATAGTTTGGACTTGATATTTCAAAATATGATTGTTCTACTTTATATTCTTTCTTTTCGCGCAGCACCTCCGCAAAACCTCGACCACCTAATTTAGTGTTGAGGCCATGAATGATTACCAAACGTGTGCTAGGATCATAATAATCCATAGAGGCAGACATATTGGTGTAGTTGTAGGTGGTAATTGCTTCATTAAGGGTTGTCAACAATTCTTCGGCCGCTTCTAATTCTGAAACGTCAAACTTGTATACGACCTTCCAACTATCACCTTCCTTAGCTGTCTGAAATTCTTTATTCGCCAATTTTGGCAATACTCTAGCATAAATCTCCTGTGCTTGCTTTCCTTCTTCAGATTGAGGGTAGTTAAGGGCAACAAAATTCAATGCTTTTTTATACGCTTCAAATCCATCTTGCCTCGCCATAGCCGTCGCTTTCAACATTTCAAGTTTTGGAACAATATCATTCCCTGTATACAAGGTGATGTATTCTTCGGCAGTCCCAATTACTTCGGCATATTTGGAATCTTCAAAATCTTTATACAACGCCCTGTATTTAAACTCCGGACTCGATTCGTCTGAGGCGAGTTGAACATTCGGGTTCCTCAATATCTCTGCATAACGAGATTCTGGATGATTGTTTAAAATATCATTCTTCCATTTTTCCGCCATCGCCATATTTTCCTGAACCTCATAAATCTTGTATAAATTGTACTTCGCAGGAAGTACCAATCGTTCTTCAGGATTAAAGGATAATAATTTTTCAAGTCGGTCAACAGCTAGTCCGTATTCTCTGAATTTCTCCTTATAAATAAGTCCTAATTGGTAATAAGCAAAATTTCTGTCTACGGTCAACGTATCAATTGCGCCTTGTCTTGTCGGAATTTTTGCCAAATACGTTTCTGGCTTGAAGCGTTCGCTTTCAGCAATGGGCTCTTCTACACCTTCAACAACCTCAATGTCTGACAATACTACTCTTTTGGAAGAAATTCTCCAATTGTCTTCCAATTTTCGATCTCCCCATATTTTTTTAAACTCAACCACGCCATAGGCAACCGTTGTGCTATTGTAGAAGTAAAACTTCCCTCCACCTTCATTTCCAGTTTTATTCTGCTTTTTATAGAATTCTTTATTCGCAATCCCTTCTTGAGCCTTTACACTCTCAATGGAGTCCTTAATAGCCTTTTCTTTCAGCTTAGTAGTGTACTCCGTAAAGAAAGCTAATTGTTGCTCCTCGGTCATTGCTACAATTCTTAAAATAGAATCGTTTTCTGTAGCAATGTCTTCATATTTGATGACATCATCCAAGTTTTCACGTTTCTTCTTTACTCGTCTCCAAGGACGGCTCTTTTCTTCTAAAAAGGTAAGTGTACTATCGTAATAAGCTCCAGCTATTTTATATTCAGCTGCGTCAAAATTAATTTCAGCTAAGGTCGAATAGTTCACAGACTGCAAGATTCTATTCTCTCTAAATGCCTTGATGGATTTGTTATAATAGATGACTGCAGTATCGATATTCGCAGTATTTTGGTAATACTCTCCTTTTTGATTATAAATAAGATCTAAGAAAGGACGGTTTTCACGATCCTCCTCTAATTCTTGAAGCAACTCTAAAAACGCAATTTTATCCTCATTCTCATAATCAAAATTTCGCCCTTGAGCGATATATGCATTGATCATATAAACACGAGGAGATTTTCTGTTTAAATCGATCACCTCTTGAAAGGCCATATTAGCACTATCTTTCTGTTCTAAACGATTGTACAATTGTCCTTTGATATACGTGTAGCGACCCTTTAGTTCGTTATTATCTACATATTCTGAAGCCAACTTGATAAAAGGCAAAGCTGCATCCAAAGAATCCAAATTAATAAATGCCTGAGCCATAATCGCAGAAGCATCGGCATTATCTTCTTCGGTTAGATTATCATCTTTCAAGAGCTTGGTCAATTCATCTAATGCCCCTTCCTCATTACTCAATCTTATATTGCTTTTTGCCTTCCACATTTTAGCTTCATTGATGCTATTACTTGTGGGGTATCTATTCAGTATAAAGTTAAACGCATCCTGCGAAGCCACAAAGCGCTGATCATAATAACGCGCTTTTCCTAATAACATATAGGCCTCATCAATCTGCGGGTTGTATTCTTTTCCGTTAATATAAATGGAGTGTTTCTGAATGGCTTTTGCCGCTTTTTCTTCCGCACGATTAAATTTCGGATTGTTAGACTCTCCAGGAAGTGTTAACTCTTCTTTCAACTCAATACGCTCAACGGGCAGTATTTCCCAAAAATTGTCTTGAAAAGACAAGGCCAATTCTTGCTTTCCTTCTATGAAAGCAACATCCCCATTATAAATAGCGTTGAACTCGGCCGTAACGGCGTGGAAGTTTCTACTCATGAAACTGCTTTTCTTACGCGAACAGGCGGTTAAGAGTGTAACAGTTAATAATAGTATAGTAATTCTTTGTGCGTATTTCAAAATTCTTTGCGTTTGTATGATACTGTAACTTAAAACCTTTGTTTTTAGTATGTAAACCGAATAAAGGAACCGTAAAAATACGTTTCTTTTTCATATCTCATGAGATATGATGTAAAATTTGGAAAGCTTTCCCCTCTTAGTGGGTCTTTGGACAAATTTTCCTTCGTACTTTTGTGAAAAATTTTTCTATGCCCGACTTTCATAAATTGGCCATTTCAGAAGTGAAAAAAGAAACCCCTAACTCGGTTTCTATCACACTTGAAATTCCAGAGAACCTACAACCTGCCTTTGCCTTTAAGGCGGGCCAGTATATTACTTTCAAACACAGCTTTGACGGAAACGAAGTACGCCGAGCTTATTCACTTTGTAACAGCCCTAAGAGCGGTAAATTGAGAGTAGGGGTCAAACAAGTGACCGACGGCTCCTTTTCAGTTTATGCGAACAACGAGTTGAAAGTAGGTGATTCTTTGGAGGTTATGACTCCCGAGGGAGCCTTTGTATTTGAGCCTGAAAATGGTGCATCCAAGACCTATGGCGCCTTTGTTGCTGGTAGTGGAATCACACCTGTATTGTCTATTATCAAAGATGTTTTGGAAAGAGAACCCAATAGCTCATTCGTTTTGGTATATGGAAACCAAACACAAGCGGAATGTATGTTCTATTCTGAATTGGAAGGGCTTAAGACTGAATATGCTGATCGTCTCCACATTGAGTATATCTATAGCCGAAGTAAAGAGCTCAACGCACTTCAAGGCCGTATTGACAAGTCTGTTGTAAACTATTTACTCAAAAACAAATATGGGGGAATTACATTCTCTTCTTTTTACCTCTGTGGGCCAGAGGCTATGATTAATGAAGTTTCTAGCACGTTGAAAGGACGCGGGGTTGCCAAAGAAAACATCTTTTTCGAATTGTTTACTTCTTCAGATGAAGGTGAGTTGGCCGAAAGTCATGATGGAAATACTACGGTCACCGTTACGTTGGATGATGAAACTGACACTTTCGTGATGTCGCAAAAAAAGAGCGTGCTGGAAGCGGCCTTAGAACATGGGCTGGATGCTCCTTTTTCTTGTCAAGGTGGAATTTGCAGTACCTGTATCGCTCGAGTTATTGAAGGAAAAGTGGAAATGAGGAAAAATCAGATTCTCACCGATTCGGAATTGGAAGAGGGGCTTGTTCTTACGTGTCAATCACATCCAACTACCTCAAAAGTGACTATCGACTATGATGACGTTTAGTTTTTCTTCGGAAGAATATAAAGCAAACTTATAACTAAATAATAGCTAATATTTTACGAATCACTCGCTCTGACGAAATCGATTCCATGGCGTTTTCATAATCAGGCGGGAACTTATTCCCATAAACCGAAGTGGGTATTAATGGGTATTTGACTCTGTCCGCCAACAACTGATTTTCTTCAGCCTGCTGAAAGGGAGTAAACCCAGCATATGGATGAGTCACACCCCAAAGTGTAATGACTGGAATGCCATACATAGCGGCTAAGTGTCCATTGGCGCTGTCCATGGAAACCATGACATCCAAATTTGAAATTAGATCCAATTCTTCCGAAAAGACGAGGGCACCAGCCACATTGGTCACGCTTGAAAAAGAGCTTTCAAAAGCTGTCAATTCCTTTATTTCTTCTTTTCCTCCTCCAAAAAGTAAAATGCGATATTGGTCCAAGCTATCTAAATGTGCAATGACCTCTTTTATAGCATCCATTGGGTACATCTTGCTAGTATAGGCCGCGAATGGGGCAATTCCAATACACTTTTTGGGTTCTTTGCCAATAAGGGTAAGCAGTCTGGAACTCAAAGGTTTTCGTTCTATCGGCTGGTGTGTGGAAAGGTCAATCGTTAGCCCCAATGCTGCAAAGACATCGGCATATCGCTGGTGGGTCGATTTTAATGGCGTCAAATCTTGGCCTTTGGCGTTGGTCAACTTTTTCTTTTCGGCTCTTCCTTTATCAATACTAGCTGTCTGGGTTCCTTTCAAACTTAAGTTCCGTGCAATGATTTTCGATCGAATGACATTGTGCAAATCGGCTACAGCATCTATTCGTAGGGCTTTTATTTCCTTCGCCAATTTAATCAGACCAAAAAAGCCCTTGTGCTTTCCATAGACATCTGCTTCTAAAAAATGGATGTTCGGAAGCTCTAAAAACAAGGGTTCAAATTGTCTTTGAGAGAGAACGGTTAATTTAAGGTTCGGATACGTTTGAGCAAGCACCCGCAAAACCGGAACTGTCATAGCCACATCTCCCATGGCTGAGAGTCGAATTACAAGAATGTGACTTGGTTGCATCATGATTGCGTAGTGAAGGAGTGGATTTTACGAAAATATGATGTCAAAATTTTCAATCCCAACCTATTCTTATTTTTCACCCCTAAGTACAGGGTTCAATTCATCATCGTTATACATCTTCATTTGCTTGTAGACCTTCATATACTTTTGCCCTGAGCTAATATCATCTAACAATTGTTGAATAGCAGTGCTTAAATCGACCCGTTGTTCCAATAAAATGTCCAATTTCTTCTGGCAAGCAACTCTGTGATCTTCTGAAGCATTTTCTCTTGTTGCCTCTTCATTCATATGGTATACTTTCAAAGCCAATATAGACAATCGATCCACCCCCCATGCCGGGCTCTCTGTGTTAATTGTTGCCCCTCCATCTGGAGTTACATTTTGGTATTGATCTAAGAAATAACTATCAATATACTCCACCATGTCCGTCCGGTCTTGGTTAGAGGCATCTATCTTTCGTTTTAATACCAAAGCAGCCACTGGATCAATCTCAGGATCACGGATAATATCTTCATAATGCCACTGTACCGTATCTATCCAAGATTTTCTATATAATAAGTGTTCCAGTAAATGACTCTCTTTTTCATACCCATTAGAAAAGGGTTGATATGGGTCATCCACCACGTGGTATTTATCAATAACCTCTTGAAATATTTTATTGGCAATATCTGTAAACATTTGGTCTCAATTTACGTTTTAGTCTATCCTTTGGAAATGCATCTTTTACCATTCATCTCCCATTGGGTGCAAAGGTATCATATTATTTTGTGATAGATTACCTTAAATGTCCTGAGGAGGGGCCTCTAAATTGCTTGACGTTTTATATAAAGACGAATAAAATTGGCAGCAATAGAAAGACCCAGAGCAAGATTTCTTTGAACCAGACTTCAGATTTTTTTTCGATATACCCTGAAATTATGATGGAAGCTGGAGCCAATAAAAATAAAAACTCTGCTCCTGTTTTATCTGAAGAAAATAATAGTGCAGCCAAAAGCGCAGCCAATACGTAAATTTCTAGAATATTATTGGGCTTGTCTTTTTTCGCGCCAGAGGAAATTGTTTTAATTTTTGTTATTAAGGTCCATATTAATAGCGTCGCTATAAAAGAAATGAATATCAACATCTCGGTTTGGGCGTAATATGAGAAGTCGAAAGAAGTGTCCCCCAACCAATTAATGAACCACCCAAACGATTCGTCCTTAAAAAAATGATAGGCCGTTGCTATCAAAAAAACTCCCATAATTCCAACCAACGGCACCAAATAATACCGAAACGTTATTTGTGGTTTTAATAAAATCGCCACATAAAGAGGAACAAATAGTAGCATACTCCAAAAATAGAAAGCTGAAGCGAGCAAAATCCAAATCGACGCATCTAGTATTTTACGCTCACTATTTTTAGGCGCCTGAAAACTGAACATCCTTCTTAGTGCCAAAAGAATACATAAGTTGGCCAGGACCATATTAGGCTCCTCAATGAATCCGCAAAGCATTCCAACCGCACAGGAAAATATGAATATGGCGTAGGTGTTTAATAGCGTGAGGCCATTCTTTCTTATGGTAAAATCCAACAGTAAAACGGAAAAGGCCAAAAGGCCTACAACTGCCGCAAAATTCCCTGTAGTTGCCAGACTAAACACGGTTTCTGTATCCAAAACGAAGTGTAGCAGACAGATGATAAAAATGTAACCACTCAGTAGTACAAAATTTAAAGGGGCGGATTTACCGAAAAAGCTTGTAAGCATTAGACTTTATTTCTATTTTTGTGCTATAAATATACAGATATGTATTGGAAAGGTTTTTTTGAAGGAATACAGGATTTTGCAGAAACAGTGCTATTTGCTCCATTCGATGCATTGCGTACTATGGAATTAGAATCTTGGTGGGGTGCTAATATCATGTCTTGGGTTTTAACAGCCATCGGGTTTGCTGCTTTTTTATATTGGATGGGACAATTGTTGAAATTCAACACAAGTGGTGAAGAGGATCGAAGCCAGGTATCACATTCCTTTTTAGGCGATGTTCCCGACCAGGACGAATAATTTCTCTACCGTCACTTAACATTCGTTGCCATAATTTCTAGTGTGCAAGCAGTCTTATAGGTCGAAGCCTATATCCTTGCGATAGTACATTTTATCGAACTGTAATTCTTCTATGTTTTGATATGTTTTTTTCAATGCTTCTCTAAAATCCTTAGCTAAGGAAGTCACAGCAATAACGCGCCCACCATTAGTAACCACATGCCCGTCTTTCATTTTTGTTCCAGCGTGAAATACAATAGAATTACCGATACGCTCAATCCCAGTAATCTCTTTTTCTTTATCATAAGCTTCTGGATATCCTCCAGAGACGACCATCACCGTAGCTGCTGCTTGTTCATCAATATCGAGTGATATCCTGTCTAGTTTTTGTTGGGCAGTTGCTTCAAAAAGATCGACCAAATCGTTTTTAATTCTGGGAAGGACCACTTCAGTTTCGGGGTCACCCATGCGAACATTGTATTCAATCACATAGGGTTCTTTATTGACCATAATCAATCCGATAAAAACGAACCCATGATAGACTATCTCCTCGCTTTTAAGTCCGTTAATAGTAGGCTTAACGATACGTTCTTCAATCTTGTCAAGCAACGTTTTATCTGCAAACGGAACAGGGGAAATGGCTCCCATTCCTCCTGTATTAAGGCCAGCGTCACCTTCTCCTATGCGCTTGTAATCTTTTGCCGTTGGTAAAATTTTATAGTTTTCACCATCGGTCAATACAAAAACACTAAGTTCAATACCGTCTAGAAATTCTTCAATAACCACGGTAGCACTTGCCGCTCCAAATTTGGAATGGCTCAGCATATTCTCCAATTCGGTTTTAGCCTCATCGAGATCCTTTATGATGAGCACTCCCTTTCCTGCCGCCAATCCATCCGCCTTCAACACATACGGAGGCTGTAAAGTTTCTAAAAATTGTTTCCCAGCAGTAAGTGATTGTGCCGTAAAGCTGTTATAAGCAGCCGTGGGAATATTATGGGACATCATAAATTCTTTGGCGCGTTCTTTACTTCCTTCCAGTAGAGCGCCTTTCTTTGAAGGGCCAATGACCATAACATCTTTCAAAGAGCTACTATCGGCAAAATAATTATAGATTCCATTCACCAATGGGTCTTCCGGTCCTACGACTACCATTTCTATTTGATGCTCGAGCACACAGTATTTGATAGCCTCAAAGTCGTTGACAGCAATGGGTACGTTTGTCGCAATGTGAGAGGTGCCAGCATTTCCAGGAGCAACGAATAATTTTTCGCAGCGTGGACTCTCTGCCAATTTGTAAGCAAAGGCGTGTTCGCGACCTCCGGAACCTAGGATTAGAATGTTCATGAGCTAAGGTTTAATTTGCAATACAAAAGTAATTTATTTTTATCCGAAGACAAGGCTACAACAAAAGAAAAACAGGCCTGTAATGCAGTCTCTCCAAAAAACATTGTCTCTTTAAAATTTGTAACTTTATCCGAAATAGAAGTGTATTGAATTTGTTTGAACTTAGCTTAAAAATGAATGGCTTTCCCATAGAGGAAGCCAAGGCTCATTTGCAGAAAATTCAATCGATTTCTGAAAGGGATTATTCGGCCTACGTTTTCGACAAGCGGCAAGAGATTTTTGACTTTCAGGTGAAGGAAAATCCATTTTACCGAGACTTTATTGGCGCCAAATCCATCGCCGCGTGGGAAGACATCCCAGTGATGCAAAAAGCCGATTTACAGCATCCTTTAAAAGAGCGTCTTTCTAATGGATACAAGGAAAGCAATGTTTACATAAATAAAACTTCTGGTTCCAGTGGGCATCCATTTATTTTTGCCAAAGACCGCTATTGTCATGCGCTTACATGGGCAGAAATTTTCGATCGTTTTGGATGGTATGATTTGAATTTTCACAACTCTTTTCAAGCTCGATTTTATGGAATTCCTTTAGATTTTATTAGTTATCAAAAAGAACGATTTAAGGATCGCTTAAGCAGTCGATATCGCTTCCCTATTTTCGACCTTTCCGATGAGAAAATGGAGCAATTCCTTAGCGTATTCCGAAGGAAAAGGTTTGATTATATCAATGGATACACAAGTTCCATTGTATTGTTTGCCAAGTTTATTCAGAAAAAAAAGCTAGTACTCACTGAAGTTTGTTCTACCCTAAAATATTGTGTTGTCACCAGTGAAATGCTATTCGATAGTGACAAACAATTGATGCAGGAAGCCTTTGGGGTTCCCGTTGTAAATGAATACGGAGCCAGCGAATTAGACCTCATCGCCTTTACCAATAGCGAAGATCAATTTGTCGTAAATAGTGAAACACTTTATGTGGAGATTTTAGATGAGAATGATCGTCCAGTACCCAACGGAACTTCAGGACGTATTGTAATCACGGGCCTTTATAACAAGGCACACCCAATGATTCGATATGATATTGGAGACACTGGAATTTTATCGCCAACGAGTACTTTGAAAAAACCTGTGCTACAAGAACTTATTGGCCGAACGAACGACATTGCTCAACTCCCTAGTGGGAAAACAGTTCCTGGCTTGACCTTTTATTATGTGACCAAAAGCGTAATTGAAGACAATGGAAATGTAAAAGAATTTGTAATCGTCCAAACTGCTTTGGACCGTTTTTCAATAACCTATACTTCGGAAAGAGAACTTACTTCCGAAGAGATTAGCGCCATGGAAAATGCTTTGTATACCTATTTAGAAAAGGGACTCGATTTGACTTTTGAACGAGTCGCCATCTTGGATCGAAGTAATAGGGGAAAGCTGAAGCAATTCATATCTGAATTATAAGGCCTACATTTTCTCAATGTTCTTTGGCCGTACGATAAAATACTCCCAAAAAAAGCGGAGGAGTCGATAAACTGATGCCCCCCAGGAATAACCCAAATACGATCTGTAAAATTTGAAATTATGCGAAATTAAAGCTAGTTTATTGGAACTAATAGATCCATCACGAACTCGATAATAGGCCAAATCTTCCACCAAACCCAAAGCGGGTTTTCCGCTCTTTTTGATAGCGGATAACCACACCGCCCAATCCTGTCTTTTCCGAATAGGTGGTGCCGCTATTTTTCCTAAGGTGCTGGCATGGTATACCCCTGTTAAATTCCCAATGTAATTGTTTCTAAGCTGTTTTTTATAAGGAAGTTCGGCTAGGGCTTTTACTCTTTTGTGTAGCCCTTCGCCAGCCTCATCGATGTGAAGATAACTAGTGTAGGATACCTCACAATTGTGAGCCTGCATAAAGCCAATTTGTTTGGTTAGCTTTTCGGGGTGCCATAGGTCATCGCTATCTAAGAAAGCGATATATTCTCCTTGTGCAAGCTCCGTGGCATGGTTACGACAATGCGCAGCGCCTTTATTTTCGGGAAGCGAAACAAATTGGACTCTTGGGTCCTTTTTAGCAATGCTTTTTACAATTTCTTCGGAAGCATCCTTTGAGGCGTCATTGACGATAATGTGTTCCCAGTTGGTATAGCTTTGCTGTTGAACACTCTCTAAGGTTTGGGCAATATATTTTTCTGCATTGAACAGCGGTGTGATAATGGAAACCAGAGGGGTGGTATTAATAGGCTCTTTCTTCACCACGCAGTGCATTGAAAATGGTTTGGAAAACGATCTTGAGATCTAAAAATAGTGACCAATTTTCCAAATAGAAAATGTCATATTTCACTCGATTAATAATGTGGTTTTCATCTTCCACTTCACCTCGATAGCCACTTACCTGGGCCAGTCCGGTAATACCTGGTTTTATAAAATGACGTACCATAAATTTGTCTACACGTCCAGCATACATGTGGGTATGACTCACCATGTGCGGTCTAGGGCCAACCACACTCATATCGCCCTTCAGCACATTGATAAACTGAGGCAACTCGTCCATGCTAGTTTTTCTAATAATTTTCCCTATTCGCGTAATACGTGGGTCATTTTTTTGTACTTGATGGATGTGGGCCATCGCATTAGGCGTCATGGAGCGAAACTTATAACAGTAAAACTCTTCATAGTCCAAACCATTTCTTTTTTGTTTGAAGAAAATAGGGCCCTTGGATTCCAGCTTGATAATTAACCCAAGTAATGGGGTGAGCCATGATAATACCCCCACAATAATTAATAGTGAAAGTATAATGTCAAATCCTCGCTTTATAAACTTACTAAAAGGCTCCTCAATAGGAATCTTCCGCATGGAAAGAATGGGCAAATAACCGTAATAAGTGAAGTCCAGTTTTTTGCTATAAATCTCTTTGTTATCTGGTAAAAATTTCAGGATTTTTAAGTTGTTATCTGCATAATCAATGAGCTTTGTTATGTTTTCATTGCTCAATTCTCCGACAGAAGAATAGATCTCATCAATATTATTCTGATCAATATATTCCAGGCATTCTTCAATGGAAAGTTTCTTTGGTCCACTCAAATCGAAGATGTTTTTCAATTCATAACCGTATTCCGGATTGTCATCAAAAAACTTACGGAGCTGATCGGTTTTTTGATTGAGCCCAAGCACAACTACTCTTCTTAAGTTTCCACGAAGGAGCACACGATATTTTTTCAGCAAATAATAAATGGCCACTTTTATGATGGTTATGTATAAGATAACCTGAAGCGCATAATTGGTGATCGACAAGGGAGCAATGGCCAATTCGCTATAAAAACCAAAGAAAGCAAAAACCAGCAAGAAAAATAATACCCCTTGCTTCCCAACTAGGGAAATGATCTTAGTCAATCGTGTGTAACGATAAATTTCGTAAAAGCTAGACCGCAAGGAAATAATAATCCAAGCGAATGATACAAAGATGACATAATTGAGATACAGGAAATTCAATTCAAAAAATTGATAGGCCAACAGGTTGATTATCAACAAATCAATGATATATGAAATGGGCCTTAAAAACCCCGAATATCGTCCTGTTTTATATATCATTGTTAAAGCCTGTTATGCTTTGAAAAGTCTTTATGCTCACTTTTGAAAAGTTCTTCCTCGGGGAGGTTTTTAAAATAATCGAACGTCTTTTGCATCCCTTCACCCCTTTTAACTTTAGGTTCCCATCCCAAAATCTCTATTGCTTTAGAGATATCAGGTTGCCTTTGCATCGGATCATCCTTAGGTAATTCTTCGAATACTATTTTCTGATCCGTTCCAGTAATCTTTATAATTTCCTTGGCAAAATCCAGAATGGTTATTTCATCCGGGTTTCCAATATTGATAGGTAAGCTATAATCGCTTAACATCACACGATAAATTCCTTCCACCTGGTCATCTACATAGCAAAAAGATCTTGTTTGCAGTCCATCTCCAAACACCGTGATATCTTCTCCTCGTAACGCCTGCCCCATAAATGCCGGGATCACACGACCATCATTCAGTCGCATGCGTGGTCCATAGGTGTTAAAAATACGTACAATACGCGTCTCCAAACCGTGAAAACGATGGTAAGCCATTGTTATCGACTCCTGAAAACGTTTGGCTTCATCATAAACACCGCGCGGCCCTATAGTGTTCACATTTCCGTAGTACTCTTCATTTTGAGGGTGTACTAAGGGGTCTCCATACACTTCCGAAGTAGAAGCAATAAGGATCCTTGCATTCTTTTCCTTGGCCAAGCCTAATAGGTTGTGCGTCCCTAAAGAACCTACTTTTAAGGTTTGAATTGGTATTTTTAGATAGTCAATTGGACTTGCTGGAGAAGCGAAGTGCAAGATATAATCTACCCGGCCTGGAACATGAACAAATTTGGTAACGTCGTGATGATAAAATTCGAAAGCAGCGAGTTCAAAGAGGTGCTCAATGTTTTTCAAGTCGCCCGTGATGAGGTTGTCCATACCAACCACATCGTATCCTTCTGCGATAAACTTATCGCAAAGGTGAGAGCCTAAAAATCCGGCAGCTCCAGTGACTAATACTCTTTTTCTCGGTTCGCTCATTTTTCTAATTTGCTTCTTTTCGTCCTATGGAAACATATTTAAAACCTTCTTTCACCATATCTTCTACTTGATATAGATTCCTTCCATCAAAAATGGTTGGTTGGTTCAGTAATTCTTTCACTTTTGAAAAACTTGGTGATCTAAAAATACTCCACTCCGTGCAAATAACAAGTGCTTCGGCATTTTCTAAAACTTCATACATCGAATTGGCATAGGTGAGTGCATTTCCAAAACGTTTCTTTATGTTGGGCATTGCCTCTGGATCGAAAACATGTAGCTCGGCTCCTTTATCAAGCAAGGCATTCATCACATCGATGGATGGAGCTTCTCTAATATCATCTGTTTCAGGCTTAAATGCTAAGCCCCATATCGCTATTTTCTTTCCTTCCAAATCTTGGTTGAAATAGGCTTCAATCTTCGGAATTAAAATACTCTTTTGGCGTTGATTCACTTCGATAACTGAATTCAATATTTTGAAATCATAATTCTTGTCCATCCCAGCCTTTCTAAGCGCCTTTACATCTTTTGGAAAGCAAGAACCTCCATATCCAATTCCTGGGAAAAGAAAGCGCTTCCCAATGCGTGAATCCGTCCCCATACCCACGCGGACTTTATCCACATCGGCTCCTACTTTTTCACAGTAGTTAGCAATTTCATTCATGAATGTAATCTTTGTAGCCAAAAATGAATTCGCCGCATATTTGGTCAACTCGGCCGATTTTTCATCCATGATGATTACCGGGTTTCCAGAGCGTACAAATGGGTTGTACAGTTTTTGCATCATGGCGGTAGCACGTTCACTACTCGATCCCACAACAATTCGTTCGGGCTTCAAAAAATCGTCCACCGCAAAACCTTCTCTTAAAAATTCAGGGTTGGAAACTACATCAAATTCACAAATTGCATTGGCTGCAATCACACTATGTACTTTATCTGCAGTACCTACTGGCACCGTACTTTTATCAACAATGACTTTATAAGAAGTCATGAGTTTTCCTATTTCTTCTGAAACGTTTAAAACGTAAGATAAATCGGCCGATCCATCTTCATCTTCTGGGGTAGGCAAAGCGAGAAAAATAATATCTCCATGATCTAAACCTTCTTGCAGTGATGTGGTAAATGCTAATCTATTTGCTTTTATATTTCTTTCAAACAAGACATCAAGATGTGGCTCATAGATGGGGACAACGCCGTTACGCATTTTTTCAACCTTTTCGGCATCAATATCCACACAAATCACTTCATTACCGGTTTCGGCCAAGCACGTACCTGTGACCAAACCAACATATCCTGTTCCTATTACTGATATTTTCATTTTTACTATCTAAATACTCTTGCGAGCGCTACTTAAAATATGGTTACCACTTAGCTACGGTAGTTTCTAAAGTTGGCAAAAATACGATTTGCTATTAGTATTAGTCTTCTTTTTCACTTTTGTTTTCCTCGAGTTGGTATTGAATAAGCGTGGCAATTAATACGAAACCAACGTAATATGCCCCAATTTGTCTATGAAACACATTTTCTACCATGCAATAGCTCACGAGTACAGTCAAATAGGCCGTTGGCAAAAAGTGCTTGCGATTAACGAAAAACACTACCACTATAAAACAGAGGAAAAGGGCCAATGCTCCCAATCCCCAGTTAAAATAAATATCGGCCAATTGGTTATGGGTATTATGTCTTAACGTAATAAAAACCCCTCGTTTATAATCATTCTCTATCTGCTCTTTATAACAATCTACCAGTTGCTCCTTGGTTTCATTCACCCCTAAACCTCCACCCAGAAGTCCCTCCAATTGGCTAATGTGTTTTACACAATTCCATACTTCGGTACGCAATTCCCAGGTGAGTGTACTCTCAAAAAAAGAACGTTTTTCGCCTTCGTTATTTTTCTGATGTGTCATTGAAAAAACACCCATAGACATTGCGATAACGATGATGAGCGCAGTAGGAAATCGCAGCCACTTTTTAGCACCATACAACTGCTTCAGAATGAAAAGAAGTCCCAAAATGATGACGGCTATTTTTGAAACCAGCAGAAAGACAAACAACACATTAATGATGATGTTTGCTAAAAAATATTTATTGTTGGGATGAAACTTCGAACGAATGGATTGGTATGAAATTAAAATACTCAAAATGGCGATAAACCCGAGGTACAAACGATCAATTAATAAGGCTTCGATGACTTGTCTCGAAAAGCCAAGCACAATATCTTCCGAAGTATTTATAATCACGAAAATATTGACGACCGAAAACAAAATAACTGCCAAGGATGAAAACAAAACAGCACGTTTTATTTTTTCTGAATCCTGAATAGGAATGTACAGTAACACCAAGCCAAAAGCGAGCAAGATTTTCTTAATCAACACAAAATCCGCTGGCAAGCGGTCAGAGACAAGAGCGTTTAATACAATGTATCCACAAAAGAGCGCCAATAAGAGCGTGGGAATTTTTTTTAGCTTTTTGAAATGAGCCTTCTTTACAATAAATGGAAAGGTTATCACTAAAATTCCCATCAAAATATTAGGCAATACTCGAACGTAATTATCGAACGGTATTGTTAAGAATAACAATACATAAATCCAAGGATAAATAGAAGCGAGGAGAATTCTCATTCGTTCGGCATTAGGTTTTATTATTAGGTATTGTTTTCAAGGGTGTTTCTGCCTTTAACAACAAGCAAAAGAGCACTAAAAAGTGGTAAAGGCCTCTTTGTCTCCAAAGGTAGGATTCGGTTATAAATACTACCAACATGATAAAAAACAAAAACAAAAATACACTGTCCTTTGTGCTCAAGTATCGTTTCAAGATGACACCCAGCACTAAAAATAAGCATAATAGACCGAAGATCCCTAATTCAGCAAAAGCTTGTACATATTGGTTGTGAAAATTATAGGTGTAATAGCCCTGCCACAGATTATACTGCTTTTGTTTTTCAATGATTTTTTCTTTCGAATTATTAATTCCATATCCCGTCCAAAAAATAGCGTCTTCCTCAAGCATATCCGAAAAAATTCTTGCCTGGAATAGACGAATGGTCGTCCCGGTCCAGTCATATACCTTGTTAAATCGATCCGCCTCTAATACTTCAGTAATATTGGATGCTGTGATTTCCCTTTGGAACCTGCTTTTTACTGGATTGGAAGTAAAGATAAGTACCCCCAAGCCTAGCAATAAAAAAGGCAATAGCATAAAAATGGTGCTTCGCTTAAAAGTGCTTATAATTCCGAAGAAACCAAGAATAGTCGTTGCTACAATAATTATTTTCGAGGCCAGTAATAATAAAAACAAGGATAGGATTCCTAGTGTGATGAGGCTCCATACACTTCGTTTCTGCTTGAATAATAGAAATAAAATAGACAGCGATACAAACACCGATACGTAAATGGCGTTTAAATCGAGAGGAGCCACCAAGGCATGATAGAAAAACCCTTCCGAATGCCCAGATTCATAAATAAGACCTGCCCATATCACAAGGAAAATGGCCAATATCGCTAATGACAGTGAAAACCAATACAGGATCTGGTCTCTAGTTTTGACGCTTAATGCTGGCATCATAATAAATGCCAACGGAATTAGCACCATCGCAAGTTGTCGTTCCAAGCCACGGAGAGAATTTTTGAGGTCCGATGTCCAAGCCACTGACAGGGCCATTAGCACGTAAAATAGCATGGGAATAAATAAGGCCTTGTCAAACTGGAAGCGATGCCATTTTAGGGAAGCAAGTGAAACAGCCACTAATCCAATAAGAATTCCAGTACTGAACCCGTATGCCAAAGGTAGTACCACCAGAAGGGCGGCAATGATGACCGCATAGGTCTTTTGAGAAGTAAGAATGTTACTTATTCTGCTCATAGGTTTTCTCCATAAACGCTAGGTAGGCATTGTTGATAATCTCCCAGGAAAATGAATTTTTAATTTTGTTGAAATTATTGGTTAGCAAGGCTTCGAAATCCTCTTTTGCTTGTATTTTTTTTAAGGCTGAAGCAACGTCATTGGCATTTTTGAAATAAAAGGCATCTTCATTTAAAATGGCTTCATTGAATTGATTGTCATGTGCTACGATAAGCGATTTACTCGCCATGGCCTCTAGCAGGGAGGGGTTGGTTCCACCCACGGTATGTCCGTGAAAATAAACTTTGGAGTAATAACGCAGGTTATTCAAATGCTCCAAATTATAAATTCCTCCCAAGAAACGGATATTCTTATGTTCCTTAAACTTTTCCTTCATTGCCGCACCAAACTTATTCGCATCGTATTTCCCTATAACCAAAAAAGGCACCTCATCATTCATTTGCGCCACCCCATCCAATATCGTTTCAATATTATTTTCTGGCTCTAATCTGGCGATGAGCATATTATATCCATAAGGTTGAACGTCATATTCAGAAATACTGTCCGAATTAGGGTCTTCAAAGGGGAGGGAGCCATAGGCGATAAACTCGGATGGCATGTTGTATTTCTGTTTCAAATAATCCTGAATTCCAACAGAGTCGGCTATCAGATAGTCACTGCCTTTTACCGCAAGTGACTCGGCATGTTTTAAAAACCGCTGTACTTTTTTGCTATACTTGGTTCGTTTCCACTCCAACCCATCCATATTAGTAATTACGATAGCACTTTTTGGCATGCGCCAATGCCAGACCGAGCTACTGGTATATCCTAATTGAAGAATAATATCGAAATCTCTTTTGCGTGAATCCTGAATACAATTAAAATCGTAAATAAATTGTCCAACCGTTCCAATTTTGTGCTCAGGGTCTTTACAATGGATTAGTTTCACTCCATCAAATTCGTCTTCTTGATAGGGATGGTCGTGCGAGCAATAAACGGAGATATCATGCCCTTTCTTTTTCAGAAAAACTGAAAAAAACTCTGCAAACTGTTCAAATCCGCCGTGATAATTAGGTATTCCCCTCGTTCCTACTATTCCTATTTTCAAGTTTCATTTGTTTTAACGCAAAAGCACCTCCTATTACCAGAGTTGCCATGTCGTAAGGTTTAAAAATTCCAGTCACTACAAAGCTAGAGATTAAAATATAAAAGGTGCAGGCAACTATCAGGTTGTTTCCAATTATTTGAAGCTTCCTCTCCTGTGGAGCATAGGCAAAAGAGTATAGGTAAAGCACCAGCAAGAAATACATAATTAACCCCAATATTCCGGTTTTCAAATAAAGATAGGCGAAGCCATTGTGTGTTAGGGATAAATGCTGTGTCATCTCTCCATCTAGTTTAGCCTCAAAACCTATATCCACTGTGGACCCAAAACCTTGGCCAGTAAGCCATTGTTTCTCCTTATCCACTTCCCCGAATACCATGTGCGCCTCATAAGCCCGCCAATGCTTCCAAAGCACCCTTCGATCCTTACTATTTACGTCTACATTTTTTAAACTAAAGCTTTCATCGAAGGAATTCTTCAGCTTGGAAAAAAACGAATCGACCACGACGCCATTCTCTTTTTCAGGTTCGTAGGTACTCAAAATGGCAACACTAATAGAGCCAAGGATTAGCACCCCTGCCAAAACCATCGCGCTTTTTTGATTTAGTTTAAAGTATCCATAATAGGCCATGGACATAGAAATCACTACCAAAATCATCGTCCTTGAGAAATAAAATAAGAACGAAACCACCAAACATGCAACCATGAGTTGATAGAAAAATTTATACCTAGATTTTTTCATAGGAAGTTCTTTCACACAAATAATGATGACTAGTGCTAAACTTTCAACGTGATTATATCGACCAAAAAAGGTTCTAATTCGAGTGGTATCTGCCGGTATGATAGTAAAATTGGTCACCATCTTGAATAGGTGCATAAAGGCGAAGTAAAAGCCCATAAGAACCAAGATATTGAGAAAGGATCGCTTATTTTCCAGTCGCATCGTGATAAAGTATCCCGAGGCAATCACGGTAATAGGCCTTAAAAAGTAGACCAAATCCTTTGCAAAAAAGTAGTAGTCATTTTCGGGCGCAAACACCGTAATCGAGCCAATAAGAACAAGTCCAAAAAGAATACTGATCAATAAGGCAGCACTGCTTGATATGCTTTTTCTAAAGCACAAAATCGCTACTGCCAGCGATACTCCAAAAGAGAGCTCCACATTGGCCCTTTGCAGGGACCAAATAAGTACGATTAAGCATAATTTATAAAACCACTGTGCCATTTACAATACCCTGTTGTATAATTGATTAAACTTCTCATACATGGCAGTTGTGGAATATACTTCCACCGCTTTTTGATAGGCCTTTGCCTCCATGTTTTGTTTCATTTCACGATCTTCTACGATTTCAGAAATAGCTGTCGCCAAGGCCAATTTATCATTGGGAGGAAATAAAACTCCCGTCTCTTTATGGTCAATAATGGTGGAAATTCCTCCAATATCAGACCCAATCACGGCCCTTTTTGCTAGCATGGCCTCCACCACTATGAGCCCAAATGATTCTGGCTCAGTAGAAGGAACGATCACCAAATCCAAAGACTCCAATACAGCATAAATGTTATCCTGAAAATCTACAAAACTCACTTTTCCTGTGAGGCCTAAATTTTTAACTTCGTCTTGTAAGTTAGTCAAATAAAACTCTTGGTTGGGTGGCGTCGAACCAACAAAACACAATTTTGCTTTGGGGTACTTTTCAGAAATTTCCTGAAACGCCTCTAAGAGCAAATGATGCCCTTTCAGCCTATTTATTCGACCAATGAGGCCAATCAAAAACTGGTCATCATTTGCCTGAAACAAATCTTTTCTAATCTCCATTTTTCGTACTTCTGAAGTCGCCACTTCATTGTAATCCACGCCATTTAAAATTAGTGTAGACTTCTTCTCAATCTTTCTGGACATCCCATTATAAAAACCCTGGGTAGCCATTGAATTATATACGATATGGTTGCTGAATAACTGAAGCACCGTCTTAAAAAAGAAGCTCGCAATTTTAGGCCGATCCATAATTTCATGAACATGCACTATATGCTTCGGCTTATGAAAAACCCCATACAAAGCACCAAACATCGTAGCGAGTGTGTTGGATTGTACGCAACTTATTTCAATCCCGTTGAGTTTCTGCTTTAAGATCTTCTTAGCCTTAAAATAATCTCGAAGCAAGCCAAAAAAGCTGAGCGACTTAAGCATGGTCCGTGTAAGTTTTACAGCGGGCATTTCAATAATTTGAATTCCTTCAGCGCTCATGATGTCCTTCAATGGGCCCTCTCCCAATGGAAGGCAAACAATAGGGTGATAGTTCTCACTTTGCTTCTGCATTTGCAAAACCAAAGAAAGAAGCACCTTCGATGAACCATACATATCGTTGGCGATGCTCACAAAAAGTATGTTCTTTTTACTTTTCATAGGCAAAATGTGCGAAGTCTTTTGAATAGAGTTGGTAAATCAGTTTTTTTTCATGGTCACTTAGCGCCTTTACTTTCTTCTTAGAGAATATCTTACTGGGGTTCAGGTGTAGCAACAAGGCCGGGCTCGTAATAAGAGAGGTAAGCCCTCTCTTCAATCCCTTTTCCGATTTATTAACATGTGGCAACTTTTGACTCTGGAGTCCACTTTTCGCTAAGACATATTCAATATCCTTTGAAATCTGCTCCAATTTACCCACATAATCCACTAACAGTTTTCCTTCGTCACTATAGAGATAGTCGTATTGTGCCTGATAGAAGAAATGGTCCTCTTTCACTTTTTTGATGAGCACCTTTTCAATGAACTTTTCTACGGAAATGATTCGGGAATATCCCAAATAATGATACAAGGATAAAACGCGCGCATAAGGGTCTCTAACGAACGAAAATTTGAAAAAGGAGTCGAAGGTGCTCACCGCTGCATACCCTAAAGAGACGTAGTCTTTTGCTCTTAGGTGGGCCAAACGACGCGGGCCTTTCTCCTGAGGCTTCTTTGTTCGCATTAAAAGCTCATCCCGTTGGTCCCAATTCAAGTCCAAATCCTTTAAAAACAGCATCTCAATACTCTGCCCAGCCACTTTTGGGATGTGCACGAATATGGTTTTATGTTTGGTACTAATCATTGAGCTATGCTATGCGTAATTAACTAAGGTTCCATTTTTTTGACAAATCCATTCCAATCAATTCTTCTGTTTGTTTGATGTCCTCTTTAAAGTAATCCTTCAAACGATTATAGGTTTCTGAATCCATTTCTTGTTTAGGAACTTCTTTATAAAAAAGCTGTTCCTTGATTTTCTCTCTGGTCTTTTCTGGGAGAATTTTACTAAGTGATTTCTTTATTTTATCTGAACGTAACACATCCAACAAACCTTTATTCTTAATTTGCTTTGAAGCATTGAAAGTCTCCTCAGATAAATCTCCTTCGAAAGCGGAAACTTCTAGAAAATTAAAGATGTCGTCCATCGATTTGGCGCTGTTTCGTGTCCATTCTTCCGTAACAATTACTTTAATTTGGTCTCTATTAAACAGATCAAAATATGCTTTCAACTGCGAGTGGTACAGTCCCATTTCCAGATACATATTACCTCCGCCCCAAACACCATTTCTTTCAGAATTCAGTGATTCTTCAAAAGATGTGGCCTTGTCATAACCGGTATGGTAATGCATCAAATAATGGCTATACGCCCGCTCTATTGGGTTTCGAAGCGTTACTATCAGTTTTGCTTCTTTATGGTAATCATAAATTCTTTTGGCTGTAGATTCGTCCCACATATAAGAAGGGCTGACCTCTCCTTTCTTTTGGCTTGCTTCGGCTTCCAAAAACAATTCGTCATAAACCACATCCGATTGGATGATCTTCATGTGATATTCCTTACCAACTTCAGGGTCGAGATATACTTCCTTATCCAGTGATTCTACTTTGGAAAAATAATTGCATTCCTTAACTCCTGGTAAAAAAACCTCTGGGTGCTGCTGCAAATAATTATACAGAGAAGTTGTCCCTCCCCGGGCTACACCAATAACAAAAAAATCTACCGGAGTTGCTTTCATTTTAATGTTAAAAAAGTTGAAATATTATCTTTTCTATAAATATAAATGGTCGTCAAGATGTTCCAAAAAATGGTTGAGATACTTGTGGCAATTGCTGCACCCAAAATATCGTATTTCGGTATGAGAATTAAATTCAGTGTAACGTTAATGGCAAATGCTGTGATCAAAATTCTCTGGAACACTACCTGTTTGCCTGTCATATTCATATATACGCCCACCGAGCCACATAAAGCATTTACCGCCTGACCAACCAACAAAACAATCAATGCGCTTTTGGCTGTGGTGTATTCACTTCCGAAGAGACCTAGAATAAAGTTAGAGAATAGCAATACCACCAAAATAGCAGGAAAAGTGAGGATAAAGATGAGTCTTGTAGACTTTTTAATGCCACTTTTCAGGCTTTTAAAATCTTTTAGACTGTACCATTCGGCAAAGGTGGGTGCGTACACTGTATTGACTGAAGCAAGAACCAGAGACAAAATGGTCGTCAATTTTATAGCTACGGAATAATAAGCCACTTGCTCAAAACTGCTGTACTTTGTCAAGAGAATGATATCCATGCTTTGCATCAATAAATAGGTGATAGCGCTAATAGCCATAGGGCCCGAACGCTTTACTATATCCTTGTATGAAATATCGATGGAACTTTCAATCGTTTTGGTCTTCGAAAAATAGTAGAATAAATAGAGTGTCGAAATAACACCTAGGAACAAAAAGTTGAGTAAAAAAACCTCCACTAAATACTGCGGGTTATTCGTGAAATAAAGCACTAGAATAGCGCCAAAGAACAAGGCGTACCGCAAAACATTTCTATAAATTTCTGATATATAAATTTTGTTGATTGCGCGAAAGACGTCAATATTTAACAAGGTAATTCCGTAGAAAAACAATACAAAAACCGAATTAATCACCAGTCGTGACACTTCCTTATCGAAGAGCTTATCAATAAGCTTAGGGTTTAAAAAAGTAATTGTTAAAAAAAAAAGAGTCGCCAAAACTAAAACGATTACTACCATTTTACCATATACCTTTTTCAAATAAGGTAATGAATCGTGGGCCTTAAGGTAGCCAGAATAATAGATGACCGCTTGATGCATTCCGAAGACACAAATCCCGCCTAAAAAGATCAATAACGCACGACTGAAGTCATATTGCCCCACATAACTGGCATCATAATTATTGGTTAGAAACAGCGTAAGGCCAAAGAAAAGTAGCATGCCAGTAATCCTAAGAAAAAGCACATTAATGCTTTTAGAAACCAGCGGATTCTTGAGATTATTTTTTATGCTTTCAATGCCTTTCATGAGCCTTTGTTCCTTGATCAAAGTTGTCCTTTCACCTCTGCGCTATGCGGTTCTTCCAATTCTCTAAAACCCAATTAACGGGGTTCTAGCAAATAACTGGGGTGCTAAGATTCTTGCTCTTCAGCGTACTTTTTCCCTTTTCTGTATACGCCTCTCATTACAAAAAACCCAATATATGCTAACACTAAGAAAATAGGTAGTAGGGTTTTCTTTTTATCAGTGAAAGTAGAGGTTCTATAAAAGCTAGGGTTATTTACCAATGCGACAACCTGGTCATATTTTACTAGTTCCTTCTTTAGCTTTTCATTTTCTTCTATCAACTCCTTCTTCTTGTCGATCAATTGGTGCAAGTTGTTATTTTGCTGCGATTTGAAAAACACTTGACTCGGATTCGGATCACCTTCATTTTTACCAGCGTACTCATCGAAAATAGCATCGATATTGGTAATACTTACATCATTTCTTTCCAACCTCAATTTTGTTTCAGCAATAACAATTTCTTTGGTCTCATTGTAAGCCTCATTACTGTTGAGATACATTAAAATCTTATCGATAATCTTGGTGTCTTTTTTAGAAGAAGCGATTGTAATCTTGTGGTAGGTATATTCAGGATAAAAAACCTCGGACAACAATAAATCCTCTTCGAAATCGGCCTTGTTGATGTACGAATCCAAGTTTCTATCACTAGTCTCTGTCTTTTCCAGTAGATCCATGATATTAACTATCGGTTCAATAATTACGTCGTCAATATCCGGCGTATCAAGATCAAAACCATAAGGTTTCAGAAAATTCTTATCTCCTTGCTTGTACTTAACATTCAATAGTTCTATGGCGTTATATACATAACTAGAGCTATCAAAATTGTTCTGGACAATCATCTTAGCTTCTTTGGTAGCAGTAAGAGAGCGTTGCCATGCTTGTCCGCCAAAATAACCTCCCAATATGAGCACTAACAAAACAATCCAATGCTTTACTACAAATCGGAATCCTCTGTAAATGCTTGCTAACAAACCATGATAGGCCTTTGTTAGTTTGTCTAAAACGAGAAATAAATCTATTTCTTCCTGTTTCTTATCTGCCATCGTATATTATTTATGGTTCTTTATTAACTGTTGTAAACTGTCTTTCCAATCGATCATGGCAATGCCAAAATCCTGCGAAAATTTGGTTGTGTTTAGAATGCTGTATGCGGGTCTTGCTGCAAAAGTACGGTAATGGTCGGTTTTTGCAAGTTTTACATTTTTTATTTGCTTTGAAAAAGTGAAAATTGCTTCTGCAAAATCATACCAAGTTCCATTTCCTTTATTACTGAAATGATACAGCCCGTATTGTTCGCTATCGCTCACGATCATTTCTAAAACGGCAGTTGCCAAATCATTAGCATTAGTAGGCGCGCCCAATTGTTCCGTGGTTATGAATAAATCCCGTCCCTCTTCAGCAAAACGAAGCATGGAATTAAGAAAGTTATGTCCATACTGCGAATACAACCAAGAGGTACGAACAATGAAATGAGTACTACAAATTTCTTGAATATAGGTCTCGCCTTTTAGTTTTGAAGCCCCATAAACACTAATAGGATTGGTGGGATCACTTTCCAAATATGGAGTCCTCTTTTCGCCATCAAAAACATAATCGGTTGAAATATGAATCAGTACCGTATTACCCTCATCACAAGCCTCAGCGATGTTTTTTGCGCCAATGGCATTGGTTGAAAAAGCAGCGTCCTCTTCGCTTTCTGCCTTTTCCACATTTGTATAAGCGGCTGTATTAATGCAGTAGTCGAAGGACTGGTTGGTAAAGAATTTTTTCACGGAAGTGGTCTTAGATATATCCAGTTGGGATCTATCTACAAAATGAAATTCTAAAGAAGGGTAGTTTAAAGAGGCGTCTTTTAAACACCTACCCAATTGACCATTTGCGCCGGTTACCAATATTTTCTTCATCGAATGGCTTCCTCATAAGTGGGAAGTTCTAGATCTTTTTCTGAAACAATAAATTCTTCTTCCGAAAGATGCCAGTCTATAGACAAGGTTGCGTCATTATAGATGATTCCCGCTTCCGATTCCTTATCGTAGAAATTATCGCATTTATAACAAAAGATAGAGGTTTCAGAAAGTGTAATAAATCCATGAGCAAAACCTCTTGGGACAAACAGTTGCCAATGGTTCTCATCATCGAGTACTACTGAAAAGGATTTGCCAAAGCTTTCTGAGTCTTTCCGCAAATCAACCACAACATCAAGAACTTGCCCTTTGGCTGCACGAACCAACTTAGCTTGGGCCATGGCTCCCGTTTGAAAATGTAATCCACGAAGAACGCCACGTGTAGAGCAGGACTGATTGTCTTGAATAAAGGGAATTGTAATTCCTGTTGCTTGTTGAAAAGCTTTTTCATTGAAGGTTTCAAAAAAAATGCCTCTAGCGTCTTTAAAAACTCTTGGCATAACGATAACGCAATCCTCGAGTGGTGTGTTTTGAATTTCCAAAATTAATCCAGTTGCATTAAGTGTTTGCCGTAGCCGCTTTTTAGTAAAGGCTCGGCCAATTTCATGAGCTGTTGTTTGTCGATGAAGCCCATTTCATAGGCCGCTTCTTCAATGGCGCCTATTTTTAGCCCCTGTCGCTCCTCGATTACTTCGACAAATTGCGATGCTTGCATCAAGGAAGCAAAGGTTCCTGTGTCTAACCAAGCCGTGCCTTTGTCCAATATGCTGACACTCAATTTTCCTTTCTGAAGATAGACATTATTTACATCGGTGATTTCCAATTCTCCCCGAGAACTTGGAACAATATTACAGGCGATGTCCACCACTGTGTTGTCGTAAAAATAGATGCCTGGAACAGCGTAATTCGATTTGGGGTTTTCTGGCTTTTCTTCAATAGAAAGCGCTTTCCCCTCCGAATCAAACTCAACAACACCATATCTTTCCGGGTCGTGAACATGATAGGCATAGATGATTCCTCCATCAGGGTTGCTATTAGCCTGTAACAGATTTTTTAGGCCACTTCCGTAGAAAATATTATCGCCTAAAATAAGGGCCACTTTGTCTTGCTCTATGAAGTCTTTGCCTATAATAAAGGCTTCAGCAAGGCCATTGGGATGTTCTTGCACGGCATACTGAAAGTCACAACCGTATTTTTTACCATCACCTAACAGTTTTTCAAACAAAGGGAGATCTTGCGGTGTAGAAATAATTAAAATCTCACGAATACCACTATATATTAAGGTTGACAAGGGGTAATAGATCATAGGCTTGTCATAAACCGGCATCAGCTGTTTACTCACTGCTAAAGTGAGTGGATGTAGCCGTGTGCCAGAGCCTCCGGCTAAAATAATTCCTTTCATTTATTTAATATTTAATCTGCCTCAAAGCAAGAAACAACAATTTCCTGCCGCTTCAAATAGTTTTATTAATTATAATCGATCGGTATTGTCAAGGTACCACTGAACCGTTTTTAAAATTCCACTTTCAAAATTTTCTTCGGCTTTCCAACCTAGGTCATTTTCGATTTTATTGGCATCGATTGCATATCGAAAATCATGTCCCGGGCGATCATTTACAAAACTAATTTGTTCTTTATACGATCCATCCTTAGGCTGAAGTTGGTCTAGCAACTCGCAAATGGTGTTGGCTATATATAAGTTTGTACGTTCATTGCGACCACCTATGTTATAAGTTTCTCCAAGAATTCCCCCATCCAAGGTGAGTTTTATACCCACACAGTGATCCCAAACATACAACCAATCCCGAATGTTTTGACCATCCCCATAAATAGGAATCGGTGCTCCTGAAACGGCCTTTCTAATAATCGTTGGAATTAGCTTTTCCTTGTGTTGGTTCGGGCCGTAATTGTTAGAGCAATTAGTCGTTACCACGGGCATTCCGTAGGTGTGAAAATAACTTCTCACAATAAAATCGGACGACGCCTTAGAGGCACTATATGGGCTATTAGGAGCATAGGACGTTTCTTCAGTAAACAAACCTGTTTCACCAAGTGTCCCATAAACCTCATCGGTAGAAATGTGTAGAAATCGGGCGTCACTAAAAGAGTCCTTTAATTTGTTAGGACCATCCATCCAAGTCTTATAGGCTGCATGCAACACATTAAAGGTTCCAACAATATTGGTTTCGATAAAGGCACCAGGACCTGTAATGGAATTATCCACATGTGATTCGGCTGCGAAATGAACTACTTTATCAAATTGATGTTTGCTAAAAAGCGCATCTACCAAAGTTGCATCACAAATATCTCCTTCCACAAAATGGTAGTTAGGAAGATGGGAAACGCATTCCAAATTCTTTAAATTTCCGGCATATGTTAGTTTATCGAGAACGAATATTTCATCATCGCAGTTGCCAAGAACATATTCCACATAATTGGAACCAATAAACCCTGCACCACCGGTAACTAAGACTTTGTTGTTTTTCAAAATATATTTTTAGATTAGCCTAAAGTCAAATTAACACTCTTTTTCTGTTTTTACTTGGCCAAACATGTCTGCATTGACCAAAATATTATGCCAAAATTTGACGCAATATTTTTTCAGTAATTAGGTAAGTAGGTTTAACTCCTGTGGTACCCAAACCACCCGATGCTAAAGTACTTCCTGTTTCCAATGGATTGTCACTCGCGTAATATGCGTAGCGTACTTTTACCTTTGGATTAATACTGCCTCTAATTCGCGAAGCAGATTGTATTGCTTTTTGATAGTGAGCTCCCTCCATTTCAAGGCCAATTACGTTCCAAGTTGATTCATGGAAAAAGCGTAAAATGTCTCTATTTTGAAGTGATGTACCTAACACCGTAATCATGGCCCCAGAACAAACACTAATTCCTTCCTCTACAAAATCACTTTTCTTTAATCCGTTTTTGAAAGGATAGTTATCTGCCGTTCCTTCAAAAATATGTGCCGCTGGAATCATAATATCTCCCTTGCCTCCCTGCAAAATCCCAGCTTTACCCATAATTGAAATTGAATCTACATTCAGTAGTTTTCGTTCTCCATTAATCATAATGGGCTTTAATAATTCGTCCATTGTTTCGTAAGCCTGCTCTCCAAAAGCATAATCCATTACAATAATAACAGGTTTTGCATGTCCATTTTCAATGGTCTCCAATGCTGGTTCAAAAGAATAGAGGGAATCTGGAATTACAGCGGTATCAAAAATTTGAACGTCGATATTCGTCCCACTTTCATCTTTGAGATACATCATACCGTGACCGGTTGCTTTCTTACTTACTTTTTCCCTTAATTTTTCGTTTCCTGAGTTGCTGAGCATCTCAAAAATCTCAAATAAGGTCATCGTTTTGCTTTCAGAAGTCAAGGCGGCTTTCGCAAACAACGTGTTCATAACACTGTGCATATTCGCACTAATTATATGAATGGGTCTATCCAATAATTGCTTGCTGTACAAGATTTCCTTAATTCGATCCGACCATTGCTCTCCATGAATATGATGTCCTAAGCGTTCTCGTAGCACTGGACTGAAAGTAATGAGACGCTTTTGATCTTTTTGGTCCTCGGCAATAGCTCCTTTGCCTAAATAATAAATGATTTTTAAGAAACGGTGTTCATCTTCTGGACAGGCAAAGTCATCGTAGACTTCATATACTTCTTCAAAAGTGCGTCCTAAAAAATTTGCGGTATGGGTAAGTGCAATCTCCTTTTCCTTCTGTGATAAAGGGCCTTCTTTCAAGACAGCCTCCTCCAGTTTGTCCCAATCTCTTATGAGTTCTCCATCATCATTAACCACAACTTGCCTCATGATCTTATGAGATTCGATGTACAAAAAAGTAAGGTGAGTTAAGACATCGTAAATTTCGCTACGGCCTCGCGTCACTTCAATATTCATCTGCTCCTTATCAATGCGATAGCAGTTTCTGCGCCTCTTGGCGGGAATGATTGGCTCAAAATGTGAATTTTTATACCCTTCATCGCTGGTCAAGTTTATAAAACGACACTCCTCTATACCGTAGGGGAGTCGATCCATCACATACATAAGGCCTTGTAATTCAATTTTGTCTTCGACTATAGAGCCGTAAATTTCTGGTCTTAATATCAACAAGGATTCTCTCAACGTTTCTCCAGAAACTCCCATAGGCTTATAAAAGCCTCGGTTAAAGAGATGGCGCATGGTGATGTAAAGTCGTTCGATAGCGCCACTACTTTCTTGTGCGCGGGTACGGGTGTGTTTTCTAATAATACTCATTAAAGGGCAAAGATAACACTTATTTTAGGGTTGTAGACTAATGAGTTGATCTGCTATCTTCCGATCATTCGACAAACGGGGTATTTTATTTTGCCCGCCCAACTTGCCCTGTGATTTCATGTAGCGGTTAAAACTATCGGTTTGAAGACATGTTATTTTTAGTTTCTGAAGTACTTTTCCTTCCGTTAAATCTAAATAATAGCTGTTTTGTTCTCGCATGGAAGCCTCCATAAAATTGATTACCTCCTCCAAATTATCTGGCTCCGAATCGAACTCGATCAGCCATTCGTGATAGGGAAGTTCTCCCTCATCAGTCGCGGTTTGTGGCGCCACGGTAAATTCAGTAATGGAAAAACTATACTTCTGAACTGCCTCTTGCATAGCCTGCTCGACTTCTTTGCCAATAACATGTTCTCCAAAGGCCGAAATAAAGTGCTTAATACGACCGCTTACGATCAATTTATAGGGTTTTAATGAAGTGAAAATCACCGTATCTCCAATATTATAACCCCACAGCCCAGCATTGGTTGAAATAATCATTACATAGTTAACTTCTAGTGCAACCTCACCAATAGTCAATCGTTTAGCATCATCATCAAAAAACGAGTCGGCTTCCACAAACTCATAGAAAATTCCAGCATTGAGTTGCAATAACAAGCCTTTGTCATCTTGTTTATTCTGAAAGGCAAAAAACCCCTCTGAAGCAGGATACAATTCAATGCTATCCACTCTCCTGCCTATTAAACTTTCAAATTTACTTCGGTAAGGTTCATAATTGACCCCTCCGTAAATGAACAAATTAAATTCTTTAAAAAGATCGCCCACCTTCTTCCCTGTGGCATCTTGTAGCCGCTCAAAATACATTTGCACCCAAGAAGGAATTCCGCTGATCACGGTCATGTTTTCTTCTTTAGTCTCGCCCACGATAGCGTCTACTTTAGTTTCCCAATCGTCTATACAATTGGTCTCCCAGCTCGGCATTCTGTTTTTAACTAAATAATTGGGTACATAGTGGGCTACGATCCCCGAAAGGCGACCCACTTTAATTCCGTTTTTCTCCTGCATTTCGGGGCTTCCTTGCAAAAAAATCATTTTACCATCGACAAATTTATCATTACCCGTTTCGTTGATATAACAAAGGATTGCATTTCTTGCGGCCCGGATGTGCGATGGCATAGATGCTTTAGTAAGTGGGATATATTTAGCGCCAGAGGTAGTTCCAGAAGTTTTAGCAAAATAAAGTGGTTTTCCAGGCCAAAGAATGTCTGCTTCACCTGCAACCATTCGGTCTACATAACTTCTTAGCCCTTCATAATCTCGAACAGGAACCTTTTCTGCAAAATCCTGAGCCGACCTTATCTCAGAAAACTCATGGTCTTTGCCAAACTGAGTGTCTTTTCCCTTAGAAAGAAGATCTAAAAGAACTTTTTGCTGGGTCTCCACAGGCTTTGATGCCCATGCGTCCATAGCTTTAACCACTCTTTTTGCAAAAATTTTTGCTCCGAAAGATTTTAATGACATACCTAATCGAAATCTATAAAATTAGTTGGGTTAATTGGGTAGCCGTCGCTCCAGAGTTCAAAATGCAAATGGGGACCTGTGGTTAATTCACCACTATTTCCAACGGTGGCTATTACCTCCCCTGCCTTCACCAATTCGCCTTGTTCCTTATGCAAAGAGGCATTATGCTTATAGATTGAAATAAGATTATTCGTGTGTATTAACACGATTACATGGCCCGAGTCTGTAGTCCAATCTGCAAAAATTACAGTGCCATCTGCTGCTGCTTTTACAGGGCTGTTTTTTGCCGTAACAACGTCTACCGCAAAATGCTTCGCCTCCGGGTTGTAGTTTTCTGAAATAGATCCATTTACCGGTGGGAAAAGCACAAAATTAACTTCTTCACTATCTGTTAATGGATTGTATTTGTCTTCTTGGGAAACAATCTCTCTAAGAATAGAATCTCTTTTGGAAGCAGATAGGTCAATTCCTTCGATGTCATTTTGTGCGGCTTCCAAAATAGAATCCCGATTAAAATCTACTGTTTTCACGTCACCAGTTAATACTTTTTTAATCGAAGCAATGTATTGTCCGTTGACGCTCAATGCTTGCTGCAAAGAATCTGTTTTAAAGGTGAGATTGACTGCTTGTTTTTTCAAACTGGTAGAAGAATAGCCTGGTATATATTCCCGCAATGGGGTAAAGGCTATTAAAACTGTGGTAATTGCAATAAGAAAGAAGGCAAAAATAGTACTAAAAACAAAGACATTCAGGCGGTTCAACTTAAATGAAAAACGCTCTTCAAACGTCGCTTCATTAAGCACAACCAAACGGTACTTGTGCAATAACTTTTTCTTTATATTTTTTCCTCTTTTTTCTTTCTTAGCCATTAATTAAGGAGATTGGATACAAATGTAAGGGTTTAGCCCAAATGAGCCATAGGCATTAAATTGATGTTAACAGAATTGTTTCTCTTACCGCCACAACTCAAGCTTCA
>Ga0256847_1000286_pt1 | contig 34002 bp, 38 predicted proteins | sample TeddybearmetaG_FD_189099 | JGI IMG/M metagenome (GOLD analysis project Ga0256847, IMG submission 189099) | Hydrothermal vent microbial communities from East Pacific Rise, Pacific Ocean - Teddybear | ecosystem: Environmental > Aquatic > Marine > Hydrothermal vents | place: Pacific Ocean: East...
TTGAGTATTAACAGGTTGCTGTAATAAATCAACTAATTGAGAAAGTTGCTGCTGATAGGCTTGTTGTTCTGTATTTGCAGCAAAACTGGAATGAGTTAAAAAAACAAAAACGCTAATAAAAATAATTAATTGAAATGGTTTCATAATATAATTTAATATCACTTGATATTTATATTTCCCCCCAAAGCTGTTGACTGATAGAAAAACCTTTACACCACTTTTGATGATGCTTTTGATTGATCTGTTGCAGGCTTTCATTGGTTCCAATATAAAAAGCAAAATGTTGGCGAAAGTGATAGGTTAATTTTTTCCATTGTTGAGGTTGAATTTTAAGACGTTGTAATATATTGGGGATTTTTTGGGGAATATGACCTTTTTTATCTTTTCTTATTATTCGCCCAGTCCAATCAACCAGTTCTAAATAATCCATCCATAAACAAGGAATTCCACCTTGAGGACGATTGTCATGAGGATTTCCAGTAAATAAAGCAAATGAGACTTGTTTTTGTTGTGGGTTATTTTGTTTTTTTGAAGATTGAGTTTGCTGTTGAATTCGTTCATAAATAGAAGTAAATTCGGAGGTTTCGGGCGTATTACAGATCCCTGCCCTTATTGGGTTTAAATCAACATAAGCCATGCAAGCTAATAAAGCTTCCTCATCCAGTAAAGCTTGGCTTTTAAAGCGTCCCTCCCAAAACCGCCCTTTAACTTGATCTTCCTTATTTGCCATTCGGGCTAAAGTTTCATTTAAACACCGCATATACCAACTAATACTACTCAATCTTTCTTGCCAAAGAGCCAGTATTTCTTGGGCTTTACTGTTTTCTTCTGGCGTTGTTTGTTGTTGTAAATAACGATCAACTAAAACACTCCCTGCTTTAAAAACTTGTTTCCAATGTTGCGCTATTTCTAACTCGGTCCATTGCTGAGATTTATTATTATTAATATATAAAACAAGATGATAATGATTACTCATGACTGCATAAGCACAAATATCAATTGCAAAGACATGGGATAAAAATTTGAAATGATCAATTAACCATTGTTTACGATGATCAAAGTTTTGACCTGTTAATGGGTCTTCTCCGCAAAGAAAAGCCCGTCGAACACAACGTGCCATACAATGATAATAGGGCGTTGTTTCTAAAGAAATAATCTGGCTTCGTGCTTTACTTGGCATTTCACTGTCCTCTTTAAATTTTGTTCTTACATTTAAATTTAGTTTAGAAAGGTGATTTTGTCAAAAATTTATGGATGTCTTTTTTTGCATTTCTTTTTTTGCATTATTTTTTGCACGTTTTTTGCACGATGATCGGGCGTATTAACAAGAAAAATTAATCTATAAATAAATTGTTTATTAAATCACTGATTAGTAACAATTTTGGATAAAAAATTACGCCCTTTTTTCCGAAGGGGTTTTTCTATATATTGATAAGTAAAATGAGAATAAATAATTAATATTATTAAGTAAATAAATAAAGTAAACCAAACTGGAGAATCATATTTTTTTGCATAGAATTGAATGAGCATTAAAATGGTAATTTGATTAAGATAAATTGAATAAGATATTTCACCTAAATATCTTATTTTTAATAATAATTTTGAAAGTATCCCTGTTTCATAAGTAAAAACAAAAACCATTAACATAAACAAAAAAGGCGCAAAAATATCAACGCCATCCAGTCGATCAGGGCGGACAAAAATAATAATAATCATTAATATAATAGACATTATTTCAAATTTATTAATGCGCTGGGCTATACTTAAATTATCTTTGTAATAAAGATAAAGTCGATAGGATAAAATACCAAGAAAAAACGATGATATACCTCGTAATATACCCGAATTTAACCATTGGTAGTAATTTTGTGAATAGGTATCTAGATGCCCTGTATTACCATAAATAATCAATAGCCCAAGCAATGCAATAAAAAATAAGGTGCTACTTTTAGTTTCTTTGGAAATAAATAAAATAAAGATAATATTGACCCAAAATTCAACCGCAATTGACCAACTGGGCGCATTATAGGTTAATCCTTTTGGATTTAAGCCAATATTTTGAGTAAATGTAAGATTCTGTAGAAAGGTAAATAAAGTGCCATCAGGGTATCTTGGCATTTTTCCTGAAACAAATAAATAAGCTGCAATAAAGGTAAAAAGGGTAAAAAAGTGAAGGGGATAAAGTCGAGCAAGTCGATGACTAATAAAATCAACGACTGAAATTTTATTTTCTTTATATAGATAGCTATGCGATAAAATAAAACCACTTAGAACTAAAAAAAAATCAACCGCTAAATAACCCGCCCAAGTAATCTTAAAATGATAAATAGCCACTGCAATAGCGGCAAGCCCTCTTAGTGAATCTAAGGCTGAAAATCGAATATTAGGTTGAATCATTTTAGTGTTAATTAATATCTAACTTTTCTTCACTATTAACTTTAATAATTTTTAAACGGTCGGCTTTGGTTGCTAAAACTTGCTTACTTGGATTTTGCTTTTTACTGTCTTTACGCGTTCTTAACGTTAATCCAATGGCGGCAATAATTCCTATTACAAGAATCACGGCGGCAATTTCAAAAGGATACATATATTCAGTATAAAGAATGCGTCCTAAGGCTTCGGTATTACTATAATCAATGGCTTTAGCGATAGGGGCGGGGAAGTTTTCAGCACTAAAATATTGATTGGTCATGACTAAGATCATTTCAATTAACATGGTGAAAAATAATAAGAGTCCCAAGGGAAGATATTGCATAAAACTGGATTTAACAATGGCGGTATTAATATCTAACATCATAATAACAAATAAAAATAATACCATGACCGCGCCAACATAAACCAAAACTAAAACAATGGCGAGAAATTCGGCTTCAACCAATAACCAAAGGGCGGCACAAGAAACAAAGGATAAAATTAAAAACATCGCGGCTTGTACAGGGTTTTTACGGCTGACAACCATCACAGCGGCGGTAATAAGAACCAAGGCAAAGACATAAAATAAAAAATGTTGAAAAGTCATAATAAATTCTCTTAGCGATAATCTGCTTGAGCTTGGCGATCAGCGGCAAGACGTTCTTCGTATTGATCCCCAATTTCAAGTAAGCGTTCTTTGGTTAAAATATAATCGGTTGGGCGATCATGTACTTTTTGCCCTGGATTTTCAAAATGATATTCATAAATGGGGGTTTCAACAATCGCATCAACAGGACAAGATTCTTCGCAATAACCGCAAAAGATACATTTAAATAAATCAATGTCATAACGAGTGGTTCTTCTAGAGCCATCTTCTCGGGGTTCGGCTTCAATAGTAATCGCTAAGGCGGGGCAAACGGCTTCGCATAATTTGCAAGCAATACAACGTTCTTCACCATTAGGGTAACGGCGTTGTGCATGAATACCTCGAAAACGCGGAGAAATAGGGGCTTTTTCTTCAGGATATTGCACAGTAATTTTTTTCTTAAAGAAATAACGTCCCGTTACGGAAAGTCCTTTTAATAACTCTAAAAGTAATAAACTTTTAAAATAAGCTTTCACTTGTTTCATGAAACACCCCCATCAAACCACCAAGGTAATTGATAAACAACCGCAAGACCCACCACTAAAATCCAAACAATGGTAATGGGGATAAAAACTTTCCAACCTAAACGCATAATTTGGTCATAACGATAACGCGGAAAAGTCGCTCTAAACCATAAAAAGAGAAAAGCAAAAATAAAGGTTTTAAGAACCATCCAAATCATGCCAGGAACCCAAGCAAACCAGCTTTCCATAAAGGTGCCTTGAAAAGGAGATAACCATCCGCCTAAAAACATCAACGCGGTTAGAGCAGAAACCAAAATCATATTGGCATATTCTGCTAAAAAGAAAACGGCAAAGGTCATGCCTGAATATTCGACATGGAATCCTGCCACAATTTCAGATTCACCCTCGGCGACATCAAAAGGCGCCCGATTAGTTTCTGCCACGGCTGAAATCCAATAAACAACAAATAAAGGCATTAACGGTAACCAATACCAATGTAAAATACTGCCGCTTTGAGCACGAACAATATCCCCTAAATTTAAACTGCCCGCAGCCACTAAAACACCCACTAGAGCAAAACCCATTGCAATTTCATAAGAAATAATTTGTGCTGCTGAACGCATTGCGCCTAATAAAGCATATTTAGAATTAGAAGCCCAACCCGCTAAAATCACCCCATAAACAGCGACCGAGGTCAGGGCTAAAATATAGAGCAATCCCGCATTAATATCAGCTAAGACTAATTCTTCACTAAAGGGAAAAACCGCCCAAGCGGCTAGGGCGGGCGCCAGTGATAACATAGGGGCTAATATAAATAAAAATTTATTGGCCCCTGTTGGAATCACAATTTCTTTAAACATGAGTTTAAGTGCATCCGCTATGGGTTGCCCTAAACCTTGCCAACCAACCCGATTAGGACCAATGCGGATTTGCATAAAACCAATAACTTTACGCTCGGCATAAGTAAAATAAGCCACTGCAAGCATCATTGGAGCAATAATAACGACAATTTTTATAACCGTCCAAATTAATAAAATAAGCCAATCAATTTGTAAAAAGTCGGGTAAATAAGCCCAAATGGATTGAAAAGTTTCCATAATTAACATTTCTCCGCGTTAATTGAACCAAACCGAGCGCTTAACATTTCACCGTCTGCTAATCCGCTGGCATAATAAACAACTTGATCGGCAATTTCATTATTAATATCAACCGCTAAGATAAATTCTTGATCAGATTGTTTAATTTTTAATTTATCGCCTACTTGTACTTTTAAACTATCTGCTGTTGTTTGATTTAAAGCGACTTTGTTTTGCCGTTGATCGGTTGTTTTTTGTAAAGGCAACGCATGGCGAACCAAAATATCTGAGCAATACAATGGACGATCTGCCAACAATTCTAAATCGGACGTTTCAAGGGTCGGGGTTGCTGTTGTCTTAGTTAATAATGCATTACTGGGTTTAATTTCATCCCAACAAGCCAAACACTCTGTTTTAATCTCACTTGATGAATTAAATTCAAAGCCTTTTTTATTTAAAAGATTACCTAATACCCGTAATACTTTCCAAGTTGGACGACTTTGTTCAAAAGGTTCTGCAACCCCTTTAAATGATTGGATATCGCCTTGACCATTGACAAAAGTGCCTGATGTTTCGGTAAATTGGGCAATGGGTAATAAAACATCCGCTTGAGCTAATAGGGCAGGGGTTTGATAGGCTGTTAGAGCAAATACATTTTCCGCTTGGGCTAATTGTTGATTTAATCCTTGAGCATTCGCAATATCCAAAGCAGGATCCATATTAATGAGTAAAATATCTTTAATATTTTCAACTTGTTCAGGTGCTTGAGGTCTTGTATCCGATGCTTTTCCGCCTGCTAAACGATGGGGTACAGCGCCCGCAATCCAAGCACCGACGCTATTACCTAAAGCAGGAACTACGCCCCAATTTGCTTTAATATGATTGGCAATATCAGCGGTTAATTGGCGGATTAAACTATAATCAGGGTGGGCACTAATTTGTTCACCTAGTAAAATAGCAGGATCTTCGGCTAATCTTAATGTTTCTGCCATTTCTTTTTGAGATTCGGTGGGTTTAATATTTTTAGTTAGGGTTGATTTTGCCCCTAATGCTTTCGCAATTCCCGCCAAACTATTAAAAAACTGACTAGGTGCAATAATTTCTTGAGCAAAAACGGGCATATTAAGTGCAAAATCAACGCTGTTAATTTGCATTAACTTAGCGCCTGCTAAGGTTGCTTTGCGGATACGATGCCCTAATAAAGGTTGGTCTTTATGAATATTTAAACCCAGTGTTAAAATAACGTCTTGTTTTTCAAGTTCATTATAAGTAATACCTAAATAAGGTAACAAAGGATCAGCTTTACTGTGGCGGAAATCACTTTGTTGGAAACGATGCTCAATTTGATCACTACCCAAAGCACGGGTTAATTTTTGGGCTAAATAAAGTTCTTCTAAGGTTGAATGAGCTGAAATTAAAGTTTGTAAGTTTTTACCATTATTAGATAAAGAAAGAGCAATGACTTTAAGCGCTTTATCCCAATCACATTCTTGCCATTCCCCGTCTTCTTTTAACATCGGTTTATCAAGCCTATTTTCAGCATAAAGTCCGCTGGTACTAAAACGGTCTCGATCACTTAACCAACATTCATTAATATCTTCATTATTTTTAGGCACAGCACGGATAATTTCATTGCGCCGAACATGTAAATATAAATGACTACCAAAGCTATCATGCGGCGAGATACTGGGATATTGGCGTAATTCCCAAGGGCGGGCTTTAAAACGAGAAGGTTTAGCCGTTAAAGCGCCAACTGGGCAAAGGTCAATAATATTGGCAGATAATTCCGATCCCATTGATTTTTGAATGTAGGTGCCAATTTTCATGTGCTCGCCACGTCCTGTTGCACCTAACTCCCGAATGCCTGCGATTTCTTCACCAAAACGAACACATCGAGTACAATGAATACAGCGTGTCATATCGGTGGCAATTAAAGCCCCTAAATCAGGATTAGGCACGACCCGCTTACCTTCTGAAAAACGCGAGACATCATTGCCATAACCCATCGCAACATCTTGTAATTCACATTCCCCGCCTTGGTCACAAATCGGACAATCCAAAGGATGATTAATTAATAAAAACTCCATCGTGCTTTTTTGAGCAGCAATGGCGGTGGGGGATTTGGTATGTACCACCATGCCATCCATTAAAGGCGTTGCACAGGCGGGAAGCGGTTTTGGTGCTTTTTCAACTTCAACCAAACACATCCGACAATTGGCGGCGGTTGATAATTTATTGTGATAACAAAACCTTGGAACACTAATTCCTGCTTGGTCTGTTACTTCAATTAGCATTTGTCCTGCTTGGGCGGTCAATTCTTGACCATCAACGGTAATTTTAATTTCAGAAGTCATTAGCTGCTTCCTGCCTTGCATTTTTGATGTTCAATATGATATTCAAATTCATCTCGATAATGTTTTAACATTCCCGCCACAGGCAAAGCCGCCGCTTCACCTAAAGCACAAATGGTTTTACCTTGGATTTTATCGGCAATATCATCTAATAAGTCTAAATCGGCAGGTTTACCTAAGCCATTTTCAATACGATGTACCACTCGATACATCCAGCCCGTGCCTTCTCGGCAAGGTGTACATTGACCACAAGATTCTTCATAATAAAAATAAGACATGCGTTCTAAAATCTTAACCATACAATTACTATCATCCATCACAATAACCGCGCCTGAACCCAGCATTGATCCTGCATTGGCAATGCTATCATAATCCATATTTAGATCCATCATCTGAGCAGCTGGAATAACAGGTGAAGAAGATCCACCAGGAATCACGGCTTTTAAAGTAGCTCCATCGCGCATGCCGCCCGCCATTTTAAGTAATTCACTAAAAGGTGTACCCATCGGGATTTCATAATTACCGGGTTTAGCCACATTACCCGAGATTGAAAACAGTTTGCAACCGCCACTATTTTCAACACCGATTTTTTTAAACCATTCACCGCCCTTGGTTAAAATATCAGGAATAGAAGCCAGTGTTTCGGTATTATTAATAATGGTGGGACGACCATAAAGTCCAAACATGGCGGGGAAGGGTGGTTTAAAACGAGGTTGTCCTTTTTTACCTTCAATAGATTCTAAGAGGGCGGTTTCTTCTCCACAAATATAAGCGCCTGCGCCTAAGTGACTATAAAGTTCATAACTAAAACCGCTGTTTAAAAGATCTTTGCCTAAATAACCTGCTTTACGAGCCTCTTCAAGGGCTGCTTCAAAACGTTCATAAGGTTCCCAAAATTCGCCCCGAATATAGTTATAACCTGCAATAGCGCCAATGGCATAACCTGCAATAATCATCCCTTCTACTAAAGCATGGGGGTTATAACGTAAAATATCGCGATCTTTAAAAGTTCCTGGTTCGCCTTCATCTGAATTACAAACAATATATTTATCGCCTGCGGCCGCTCGATTAATAAAGCTCCATTTTAATCCTGTTGGGAATCCCGCCCCGCCACGACCTCTTAAACCAGATGCTTTAACTTCATTAATAATGGTTTCAGGATCTGTTTTTTCTTTTAGAATTTTTTCAAGTGCTTGATAACCGCCCGCCGCTTTATAAGTCTCGATAGACCAAGGGTTTTCTTTATCAAGTGTTCGGAAACAAACTTCATTTGCCATTAGGTTTCACCCTCTTAACGGGTTTTATTTAAATAATTTAACCAGATATTGTATTATTTTTTATATTGAAAAAACAAGATAAACTTAATAATACAAATGCATAAAAAACAAAGCTCAGTTTATTGTTAAGCTTTAACGCTGTCAAGAAAGAATGGTTGCTTTAAATATTTCTTTTTGGATTGTAGAGACGTTGCACGCAACGTCTAACGCTTAGTATTTTTAAAGATCTAAAGGACTTTTTGCTTCCTTTAAAGTTAAACTGGGGACTGTTTTTAAATAAATCATGGTTGTTTTAATAGATGAGGTGATAATTGTTCAAAAACAGCATTAACTTCTGTTCGCGATAAAACAACGGGAATATAGGGCGTGTATTTTGCCCGTGGTACGGTTTGCATTTCCTCAAAAGGCACTTTTAAAATATAGCGATATAAAAATAATAAGGCATTAAATGCTTGATTTTGAGTTGAAGAAGTCACTTTTGTTTCAACAGCAAGATAAGTTAAAAATTCCTTAGTATCTTCTTGATTAATTAATCCAATCTCTTTGCTTTTTAGAAATGTTTGAAATTTACGCGCCCAAGAACGGTAAATCTTTAAAGTATTGGGTGAATAATGCCGTAATTTTATTGCCATTGACAACTCGGGGTATTTGATAAAATAGTTGGACTGCTTTTTCAGCTTGTTGACAAACAGTTTCAAATTGATTTTTACTGCGGAGTTTATTAATAAATAAAGGTAAACTGGATTGTAAATTGATTTTATGCTGGTATTTATTACAGAAATCCCAATAAAATCGAAGCCATTTGTTGTAATTTAAATGTAAAGCAACCTCAATATTATGTTGTAATAAAATTTGTTTAAATTGTTGTTGAATAAGAGCGGGTAATGGTTTCATTTTGCTTATACAGTTTCCGCATATTATACGGAATTGGGTTGTTATACAGTTAGTATATAAGAAATTCTTGGTTTTTTTTTGGTTTTTGTTGTAATATACGGAAACTATATATTTAGTTGTTGTCCCTTCGCTACGCTACGGGACAACGCCGAACTGAGCGGGCTTCCGCCCGAGTAATTTGCCGTCCCTCCGCTTCGCTCAGGACAACAAATCACTCGAATCGGACAACTTTATTTTTTGCTCATGAGCTATCACTCAAGCCCCAAAAAATAAAGCCGGCGTTATGTTTCTTAACGTAAGAATATTGGGATACAGAGAGATAAAGTAATGAATTTTATAGACAAGATAAGATTTCCTAATAGAAATAAAAAAAATGAAGAGTATATGCATTGGCTTTCTTCTTTTAAAAAGAAAAAATTATCTATTTTACTGAAAAATATTATAAATGATAAGGATAAGCTATCAATTTTAGTTTCCAATTCTTTTATTCACGAAAATGGCTTCTATAAGATTACTTTATTTGAAGATATAGAAAAAGATATGTTTTTGAGAATGCATTTATGGTTTCCAAATGATAGAGGGATATATGTAGGTGAGTCGGATATACACGATCATACAGGAAAATTTATTTCTTATATATTAACTGGAAGGATCAAGCATCAAATATATCAAATGTCAAACAATAAAAAAACTAAGTATTTTAAATATGATTGCTATCCACTGAATGATAAAAAAAATATATTATCTTATGAAGAAGACATTTTTATGAAATGTATTAATACTGAGATATTTTATAAAAATGAAATATATAGCTTTAATAGTGATATATTTCATACTGTGAACCCTTTAGATAGAATTCCTACAGCAACGCTTTGTTTAAGAATTGGAGATAAAGAAATAAAAAATCATACATCAGTATTTAAAAATAAGAAAAATATTAATTCATCAAAAACCCCTACCTTGTTAAGTAAAATTAAGGTAGTGAAGGACTTATCTTATATTATAACAGTAATAAATAATTTTTAACAAGTAAGCGAATGAATAGATATGATTGTTTAATTGTAGGTAGCGGATTATTTGGCTCGGTCTTTGCGTATGAAGCTAAAAAATTAGGGAAGAAATGCCTTATTATTGAAAAAAGAAAACATATAGGTGGAAATGTTTATACTTATAATTTGAACGGCATAGATATTCATAAATATGGCCCACATATATTCCATACAAATTCTAAAAAAAATTGGAAGTATATTAATAAGTTTTCTGAATTTAATAGGTATACAAATACCCCTTTGGCTTACTACAAAGGTACAACTTACCATTTAACATGAATACCTTTAATTCTCCAGAAGAAGCGAAGAACATGATTAATAAACAAATAGAAAAATCGGGGATTATTTGTCCTAAAAATCTTGAAGAAATGGCACTTTCTCAAGTTGGATAAAGAAATATATGATATTTTTATAAAAGGATATACTGAAAAGCAATGGGGAAGAAAAGCAACTGAGTTACCAGCCAGTATTATTCGTAGAATACCGATTAGATTTACTTTTGACAATAATTACTTTTTTGATAATTATCAGGGTATTCCTATAAATGGTTATACAGATATAATAAAAAAATTAATAAAAGATATTGAAATAATAACTGATGTTGATTATTTCTCTAATTCTTCTTATTTCAATAGCTTGGCAAATTGCCTTGTGTTCACAGGAAGAATTGATGAGTACTATAAATATGTTTATGGTCATTTAGAGTACCGTAGCTTAAATTTTAAAACAGAAACACTTGATATAAAAAACTATCAGGGAAATGCTGTTGTTAATTATACAGATATTGATGTCCCATATACTCGTATTATTGAACATAAACATTTCAACTTTGGGAATCAAGAACGTACCGTTATTACAAAAGAATACCCTTTAGAAGGGTCACGAGAAAAAGAACCTTTTTACCCTATTAATACTGAAATAAACAATGAAATTTATCGTCGTTATAAAGGGTTAGCATTTAAAGAAAATAATGTCATATTTGACGGAAGGTTAGCGGAATATAAATACTATGATATGCATCAAGTAATTGCATCTGCTTTATCAAGAGTAAGAAAGGAATTCGGAACAAACAATTTAGATGAACTATGGTCGGAGGTAATATAAATATATGACTGAAAATATTAAAATATTAGATTTTTTGGAGAGATTAGAGAATCTCATTATTGTAGATAATAAACTTGTATCTATAGGCTTGAAAAATGATGAATATGATTTAAAAAATTATATCAATTGGTGTGAGTTTTCTAAAGGAGAGCAAGAATATTTAATCGCCAAAAGTAAGAATTCGGAGCAACTAGATAAAACAATAATTAATGAAATATGTAATATAACTACATATTTTGATAACAAGAAACTAGATGAATTTCCTATAAAAGGTGAATCCTATACTTTTAAAAAACCATTTATTTTAATGAAAAACCATATTTTCGAAGATAAAGAATGTCAATTTATAATAGATTTTTTAGATGATATGGATGTATGGGAAAGAGCATTTAACCTAGGAGAATCTCAGCCTTATATTCGAAAATCAAAAAGATGTGTTATGTCATGGTTTGGTTTAAGAGATTATCTTTTAGAGAAAATTTTTCATTTGATACCCATCAAACTTAATGGTCAATACTTTGCTGGAATGAACTCTATTGGACGTTTTTTGAAATATGAAGAAGATATAGATGATAATCCTTTTACTTATGGTGATAGACATGTTGCTCACCCAGATTTCCCTTTTACGAGAAATGAGACGGGATGCTTAACAAGTCGAACCACTAAGGTTACTCTTCTTATTTCTTTCAACGATGTACCTACAGGTTGCGGTGGGGCTACAAATTTTGTCAGACTAAATGCTGTGGGAAAAGAAGCTGTGGATGCTGAAATAATTGGTAAATCATTAGCAAGACGAGGTAATGTTTGTCTTTTTGAGCACCCAATGATACATGAAGGGCAAAAAATTCAGCGTCCATTACAAAGTAAAATATCTAAACCCCCAAAACCTTTAAAAAAATATAATGTCCGTTATGACTTATTCTATGCAGATAAAGAATATTTTTCGGAGATAGATCAAAAACTATCCTGTCAAGATGACGCACCACTGCATGCATATTTTTCAAAAAATTCTCTTCCTAATGCTCAATGTTTTATGTATGAAGGGAAAATGGATGCATTAAGGGATTTTAAGAAAATTTTAGATTCCCCTTCATTTTGTGAAAAAGAAGCATGTAAATATCCTCCGTCGGTTTTAGCCGAAGATGGGGACGTTTGGCAAAATATTTTTTGGAAAAACAAAAAATATATGATGGAGTATATTGGTGAGAATAAAGATAATTTAATGAACCCAAAAAAGTTCCAATATTCTTATTATTTGTTCGGTGGAAGGAGGTGTCACAATAGAATTTTAGGACGAAATATTCCAATTAAAGTCTTTTGCACGAGGCGTATTGACAAATAAAACTTAATCGGGTAGCCGAAGGTTTTTCTCCCTCAGCCCCCACAACACCCTGCATGCAGCTCCGTACAGGGCGTTTCACTTAACCTATTGATAAAAAAATAAAAGACATCCATAAATTTTTTTTCTATGGATGTCTTTTTTCTTTTTTCTTTTTTTCTTCCGCTTCGCTCAGGACAACAAATCACTCGAATCGGACAGCTTTATTTTTTGGTCATGAGCTACCACTCAAGCCAAAAAAAAACTAAAGCCGCCGTTCAGTTCCACGTTATGTGTCGTAATAGATGTTATTTAATTATTTAAAATAATTCACTATGGGAGCCAATTCTTGTAAGATACAAATGATCTTCATTTGTTTTATAAATCAGTAATAAGTCAGGCTTTATATGACATTCTTGATAGCCTGTATAATCACCTGTTAAATTATGATTTTTAAATTTTAGATCTAATTTTTCTCGTTTCTCTAATTTAGAAATAAGATCAAAAATAGCTTTCAAATCTTTAAAAGGTAATTTTCTAATTTTTTTAAAATCCTTTTTGAATTGGTTTGTAAATAGAATATCAAGCATCTTTCAAGTTTATTCCGAGTTCTTTAAATAAATCTTTAGTGCTGTTTGCCTTATGAACTCTGCCTTCATTAACATCCTGCATTGCCTTTAATGTAGTTGCATTAGAGTCTTTCACTTTTAATTCAAAAGGTATGCCACCATAATTAATAACCGCTTTTGCAAATAATTTAATTGCTTGAGATGGGCTTAATCCAAGTTCATCACAAATTTTTGTAAATTCAATTTTTAAATTATGTTCAATTCTAGTGCTAATTAAGTCTGTTTTCATATTATTACTCTCTTATATAATTTAGAAGTTATATGTTATTGTAATGCTATGTAATACAATGTCAATATTTATCAAATTGACTTAATATTAATTAACGCGATGTTCAACTTTATAATTCAATCTAAATAGTGATGATTCCATCAAATGCAAGATTTTTTCTATTTAGATATTGATTGGTAAAAATAGCAAAGGTATGAGATAGTATTTTTCGAGTTATTCTATTAGCAAAATGTAACATATCTCTAATCCAAACTTTTTCAATATTAAATCGCCCTGTTAATTGTCCAATAACAGTTTCAACTAATCGTTTTTTGGACATCAGGTTTTTAACAAACTCAGGATCTTTTTTATCTATCATATTTGCTCTTAAGGGAGTTTCCAAGGCAATTTATTTTTTTAGTAGTTTTTCTTTAAGATCTTGATTAATAAATTCTTTATCTCCAATTAGTAGTCCATCGATAGATTCCACTATTTCTTGTAATCCGACTCGCTCATCCGTATTCGCAGGCATAACAAGATGTTCATTAATAATACCATTAAAATTAATAATAACCATCCCTTTGAAACCATAATATGTTTGCTTTTTTGTTGCACAATGCCCATACTCTGCCGTCGTTTACATTGACGAGCTCTAGTAAATAAACAAACAGGAATCGGAAAGCCATCAATAATATGAATTGGATCACTATTTCCACCTAATTTCTTTGATAAAAGAGATAATATTTTTTGTTTTATGAACCAAATATCAATGTCCGTATCTTTCTTTAAAAATTCACCAATAAGCTCCATTGTAATAAGCTCTGGATCGATAAGTTTAGGTGGATAACCTTGCTTTCTTAGCTTTTCAACCCTGTTTTTTAGAACTTCATCGTATAAATCAGCTATACAACAATAAGTAAAATGATAAATTCTTCTTCTGACATTGTCTTAATTCCTTATGATTTTGGGATCGTTTTCAAAATCATACCAGAAATAAGGCAATGTCTTTATTTTTATTTCAATCTAATTAAAATTGAGCATCACATATAAAATATGAAAATTTATCTTTCCGAATATTCCATATCTGACAATATTGATAGAAAAAATTCTTATAATAAACTTATTGATAATTTTTTATTATTTTGTTTTAAAAATGATTTGGAAGTGATTAGAAGTAATGAATTTTTTAGTTATGATGTTATTGATTCCAATATCAGAAACTCTGATGTATTAGTTGCATATGTTGATAATTATTGGTTAAGCTCGACATGGAAGCTTCATGAGGTTTTTTATGCCATTGGAGATTATGAATCTATGGGGAAGGAAAAATTAAAGGCTAAAAATGTTATCGTGGTGCTTTTTGATGTTGAAGATATGATTTTTCCCATATTAGAAAATATTAAGTCAGCAGTAAAAATCGTTAATTATATTAATGAATTACAAGAATTACTGGGAATAACTTGATGTTTTAATTTAATTATTATACTAAATTTAAACCCGATGATAAGGATGCCCTCTTAAAACAGACCAACCTCGATAAAGTTGTTCTGTTAAAATAACACGGACTAAAGGATGCGGAAAGGTTAAAGCCGAAAGCGACCATAATTCACTGGCACTTTTTAAACAATCATTAGATAAACCTTCAGGACCCCCGACCAATAAGGCAATATCTTGTCCTGATGACATCCAATGACCCATTTTTTGAGCTAATTGTTCGGTTGACCAATGCTTGCCTTTGACATCTAAAGCAATAATGCGATTATTTTTAGGAATAGCGGCTAATAAACGCTGACTTTCATCTGTAATAATGCGTTTAAAATCACTCTTTTTTGTTCTTTTTGCGGCACTTATTTCAATTAATTTAACACTGCATTCCTTCGGCATGCGTTTTAAATATTCTTGGCAACCTTGATTAACCCAAACAGGCATTTTATGACCAATACTTAATAAATGTATCTTCATGTTAAGCGCTCCAAGCGTAACCGCATACGTTCATCAAAAAGTCGTTTACAACCTAAAGAACAAGCAATCATACTACCAAAAGCCGTTCCCGCCGCAATTAAAAAAAGAATTAAAATTTGATATTTTGCCGCTTCCATGGGGGAATTTCCCGCTAATATTTGTCCTGTCATCATACCTGGAATACTGACAATTCCCGCAATACTCATGGTATTTATAATTGGAATTAAACCGCTGCGCAACGCATCCCGTTTAATATCATAAATGGCTTCATCCGCACTTTGTCCTAAGATTAAACGAGCTTCAATTTCATGTTGTCGATTTTTAGTAATTTGCGTTAAATTATCTAAACTAATTGAAACCCCATTCATGGTATTTCCTAACATCATACCTAATAAAGGAATTAAATACTGTGGTTGATACCAAGGATCTAATTCAATAATGGTGGTAAGGGCTAATAAGGTAATGCTAAAAGAAGCAATTAACATGGAAATACTGCCAATTCCATAACCCCATAATCCTTTAAAACGATATTTTTGACGGCGAAAAACTTCATAACCTGAAATAGCTAACATTACAAAGGTTAAAGCAAAAATAAGAATCAAAGGCGCTTCATTAAATAAATAATGTAAAACCAAACCTAATAATGAAAGTTGTAATGCACTTCTTAAAACAGCAATTAATAAAGAGCGCTCAAGCCCTAAACGTAATCGCCATGATAAAAAACTGGAAAATACCACTAAACTGGCTGCTAAAGCTAAATCAAAAGGCGTTAAAATAACAGGATTCATAATACTTAAAAATTAAAATAACGATAATGACCTGTAATAGGAAAATCAAATAACATATCGTCCATTTTCGGACCCAACCCAATATTATGAATAATTAACGGGCGTTTATTATCTTTTGAGCGTTGATCAACCACAATTCCAATATGCGGTAAATGCCCCGCCACCCGCCAAGTCACTAAATCACCTGCTTTATAGTCTTGAGGGTTACGTGATATTTTTAAACTGGCGCCTTGGCGTTTAAAAAAGGTTTGTAAATTAGGCACACGGCGGTGATCAATGTTTTTATCGGTTCGTTTTAATCCCCAATTTTTCGGATAAGCGCTAAAATGACGGCGCATATCTTCATGAATTTTTTTTTGTAAATCCAGCCCTAAAGCCCGATAACTGCGAATAATAACATCGGAACAAACCCCTCGATTATCAGCAACATCGCCCATTGGATAAGCCAAACGTTGATAACGACCATCATAAACAACTTGATGACTTAAACGCTCTTTTGCCGCTTGGACTAATTGATTTTTCTTTGTTTGTTGATCCGCTGATAAAACAGGGGACAAAATTAATAAACTAAAAAAGTAAGAATAAATTTTTGGATTCATAAGGCTATTTTATCCTATAAAAGCAAGATTTGCTTTTTTTCTTAATTAAGCGTAGTATGCGCTGTCCAATTTTTTATATTTTCTGTTTTTATTTTCGGAGCAAGCAATGAAACGTACTTTTCAACCTAGTCGTTTAAAAAGAGCAAGAACACATGGTTTTCGTGCACGTATGGCAACTCGTAGTGGGCGTAAAATTATTAATGCCCGTCGTGCAAAAGGACGCGCTAAACTTGCCGCTTAATTTCTTTGGCTATTTTGCTTAATTCCAATTCCCCCTCTTTTAAACTGCAAAAACATTCTAAATTACTGGATGCTAAAGCATATAAATTTGTTTTTTCTAAAGCAAATAAAGTGGGAGATGCTTTTTTTACGATTTTATATCGGGAAAATAAAGCGCAACATCATCCTCGTCTAGGGGTTATTGTCGCAAAGAAAAACAGCAAAAAAGCCGTTGATCGTAATCGTATTAAACGTCTTATTCGAGAAAGCTTTCGGCTTTATCCAAATTTGCCAAAATACGATATTGTGGTTTTAAGCAAGCGCCCAACAGGTACTCAAACCAATCAACAACTTTATACCTCGCTCTCTAAACTCTGGCAAAAAATAACTTAGTTAGTGTTTATTCTCTCTTTTTTTATACTTTAAAAATAAAAAACCTATGGACAATTTTTTAAACATTTTAAAAAATAATCGCACCATTATTCTCTATGTTTTATTAGCGTTAACTTGTATTAATCTTTATGATGCTTGGAAACGAGATACGGCACCGCTATTACCTGTTAAAAGCCCTGCGCCCACTGCTGAAACCTCTGAAATAAGTGCTTTGCCCGCCATTGATCAAAAAACAGAATTGCCCAGCGTGCCTAAAACGGTACAAGCTAGCACCAGTATTGTAACAACGAATCAAGAAATCCCGTTTATTAATGTTAAAACCGATTTATTGGATCTTAAAATTTCGTTACAAGGCGGCAATATTATTGCGGCTTCTCTTGAAGATTATCCGATTTCAATTGAACACTTAGAAACCAAGTTTCAATTATTAAATAATATGCCTGAATTGCATTTTATTATTCAAAGCGGCATTGTGGCAAAGAATCAACAAAATGCCCCTTCTCATTTAAGTTTATTTAGTGCCAGCCAAACCCAATACACCTTAAAAGAAGGCGCGGATTCTTTAGTTGTTGAATTGGTTTGGAATCAAAATGAAATCGAAGTGGTTAAACGTTTTACTTTTAAACGGAAAAGTTATGAAATTGCGTTAACCCAAAAAGTCAGCAATCAAAGCACCGAAAATTGGACAGGCTGGCCTTATCAACAATTGGAAAGAAAGCCACCAATAAAATCAGGCAGTATGTTAGATGGCAGTGCTTATACTTATACGGGTGGCGCTTATTATAAACCAGATACTAAATATCAAAAAATAAGCTTTGATGAAATTAAAGATGAAGCCATTGATATTAAAACCAATCAAGGTTGGGTTTCTTTTATTCAGCATTATTTTTTAGCGGCGATTGTGCCAAATGCCGAAACCGAAACAACGTTATTTTCTAAAGGATTATCCGATAAGCGTTATATTATGGGCATTCGTTTACCCATGTTAGAAGTGGCAAGCGGTCAAACAAGTCAAGTTGAATCGACTCTTTATATTGGTCCTAAATTACAAAGCCACCTTAAAAGTGTCGCTGAAGGATTAGAGCTAACCGTTGATTATGGTTGGCTAACCGTGATTTCACAGCCTCTTTTCTGGTTACTTTCTAAAATTCACAGTTATATTGGTAATTGGGGTTGGGCTATTATTATTTTAACCTTATTAATTAAGTTGGCTTTTTATAAGTTATCTGAAACCAGTTATCGTTCAATGGCAAATATGCGCAAAATGACGCCGCGTATTCAAGCATTAAAAGAACGTTATGGCGATGATCGGCAACGCATGAATCAAGCCATGATGGAAATGTATAAAACTGAAAAAATTAATCCATTAGGCGGTTGTTTACCGATGTTGGTGCAGATTCCTGTTTTTATTGCATTGTATTGGATGTTAATGGAAACGGTTGAATTACGCCAAGCGCCATTTATTTTCTGGATTCAAGATTTATCTGTTAAAGATCCTTTCTTTATCTTGCCATTATTAATGGGGGCTTCCATGTTTTTCCAACAAAAACTAAATCCGCCACCGCCTGATCCCATGCAAGCTAAAATGATGAGTATGTTGCCGATTGTCTTTACTGGTTTATTTGCGTTCTTCCCCGCAGGGCTTGTACTTTATTGGTTTATTAATAATCTGGCTTCTATTTTGCAACAATGGTATATCACCCGCAAAATTGAAAATGCGGATAAAGTTAAAAAATAATTGGAGTGATTAGTTTAAACGATCAACAAACTATTGCCGCCATTGCCACTCCTATCGGCATTGGGGGAGTGGGTATTATTCGTATTTCAGGCGTCCAAGCTTGCGATATTGCAAACCAAATTTGTCATAAAACCTTAAAACCCCGCCTCGCAATTTATAGTCATTTTTATAATCAAGAAAATGAAATACTCGACAGTGGTATTTTACTTTATTTTCCCGCCCCAAATTCTTTTACGGGAGAAGATGTCATTGAATTACAAGGGCATGGCGGCGCGGTTATTCAAGATATTTTATTAAAAGAAGTGTTATTAGCGGGGGCGCGAATGGCACAACCAGGTGAGTTTAGTTTACGGGCTTATTTAAATAATAAAATTGATTTAATTCAAGCTGAAGCCATTGCTGATTTAATTGAAAGTCGCACCGCTTCTGCCGCCCGTTCAGCCACTCGTTCTTTACAAGGCGATTTTTCTAAAGAAATTAATCAACTGGTTGAAAAAGTCACTCGTTTACGGGTTTTTATTGAAGCTGCCATTGATTTTCCTGATGAAGAAATTGATTTTTTAAAAGAAGGGCGGGTATTAGAACAACTGATTGGATTAATCCAAATTTTAAACCAAATTTTAACTAAAACAAAAAGTGGCGTTGTTTTAAGAGAAGGATTAAGGGTGGTTATTGCAGGCTTACCCAATGTGGGTAAATCTAGTCTAATGAATCAATTAGCCAATCAAGAAACGGCGATTGTAACGGATATCGCGGGCACTACTCGAGATTTAATTAAACAAGATATTCAAATTAAAGGCATTCCCATTCATTTAGTTGATACTGCGGGAATGCGGGAAACTGATAATATTGTTGAGCAAAAAGGGATTGAACGAGCTTTAGGGCAAATTGCAAAAGCAGATCATATTTTATGGTGTTATGATCCATTAATGGATACGGAAAATAAAGCCTTAGAAAGTGCGAATTTAACAAAAGAAGTACCCATTACACTTATTCGTAATAAAATTGATTGTCTTAATGAAACCCCGAAAATAACTAAAAAGGCGGGAATGACTGAAATTAGTTTATCCGCCAAGCAAGGGCAGGGCATTGAATTATTAAAAGATCATTTAACTCAAGATGTGGTGGCGGAAAATCAAGCTGAAGGACAATTTATTGCCCGCCGCCGTCATCTTGATTTATTAGAACAAGCCTTACATTTTTTACAAACAGGAAAACAACAAATTGAATTAACGGGATCAGGGGAGTTATTAGCCGAAGATCTGCGCGAAACTCAAAATATTTTAGGGGGCATTACAGGAAAAGTCAGTTCAGATGATTTATTAGGCGAGATTTTTTGTAATTTTTGTATTGGAAAATAATCCATTTATTCTAAATAAAATATTTTTAATACAGGTTCTGATTTTTCATCTTCCTTTTGAAATCCTGAAACAATTAAAACCTTATCATCTTTAGTTAATAACTTATAATTTTGTTCAATTTTAGTAATTAATCCCCGCCAATTTTTAAAAGCCAAGGGATCCATTTGAATTGGAAAAACGCCCCAATGAATCGAAAGACGGCGGCAAGTACTTTCATTATGACTCACGCCTAAAATAAGCGAAGAAGGGCGGTAAGAACAAAGGATTCTTGCCGTTGTTCCTGATTTTGTCGGAACCACTAACGCTTGCAAATTTAAATCTTTGGCTAAATCCATTGCAGCATGTGACATGCCTTCACGTAACCCTTGCGCTTGATTTTTTTTATAGGCATGAGCAATATCAATAAATTGTGATTTATCCCAATGATCTTTTTCTATTTCTCGTAAAATTTTATCCATATATTCAACCACTTGTAATGGATAACGTCCCACCGAAGTTTCACCTGATAACATCACCGCATCGGCGCTACGAATAGCGGCATTGGCAACATCTCCCACTTCGGCACGGGTGGGGCGGGAATTTTCAATCATAGACTCCATCATTTGCGTTGCCACAATTACAGGTTTATGCATTTGACGGGCTTTATCAATTAAACTATTTTGTAACAATGGCAGTTTTTCAGCCGCTAATTCAATACCTAAATCCCCCCGTGCAATCATAATGCCATAGGATTCTGATAAAATTTCATCTATATTATCAATCGCTTCGGGTCGTTCTATTTTTGCAATAATAGGAATATCAACCGCATAAGCATGTAAAGCAGCTTTTAAATCCATAATATCTTGGGCGCATCGTACAAAGCTTAAGGCGATAAAATCAACATTTAATTCAATGGCAAGGGATAAATCATGTTTATCTTTGGTTGTTAAAGCGGGGCTAGAAACTTGAGTATCAGGCAAATTCATGCCTTTTTTATCTTTTAGAATCCCACCATAAATAATTTTACAATACAGCTCCGTGTCTTGGATCTTTTCAACCAATAATTCCATTTTGCCATCATCTAATAAAATCCGTTGTCCCATTTTCATATCTTGATGAAGTTGTTTATATTGCGAAGGAATCAATCCTGTTTCACCGTCAACAGAACGGGTTGTTACAGTCACCTGTTGATTATTAATTAATTCAATTTGTCCTGTTTTAAAATGACCTGTCCGAATTTTAGGACCACATAAATCCGCTAAAATAGCCGTATATAAGCCCATTTTTTTAGCAACTTGTCGGACTTTATTAATGGTTTCTTTATGAGTCGGATGATCACCATGTGAAAAATTAACCCGAATTACATTAACCCCTCGCTCTAATAAAGCTTGTATTTGTTCTATTGAATCCGTGGCGGGACCTAGAGTCGCAATAATTTTGGTCCGTTTTATAATTTTTCGGGTCATAATAAATCGTTAAAAAAGAAGTGATTAGTAAAGAATAGATGAAATGTTTTATTTTAAATAATATATTTTTTAATTTTTGGTTAGGTGACTTATTAAAAAAACAAAAAACAAGTCTAAATGGGCTAGACAAATCTTATTTCTAAACTAGAATGAAATGACGGAACAAAAACATTGATTAATTCGGAGATATAGTTATGAAAAAGATAAAAGCCATTTGTGTTTTCTTATTATTAACACTGAGCAATTCAACCCTGACTTTTGCTTTTACTCAAAGCGGAGCGGGCATTGACATAATAGGAAGTGGTGTTCCAATGGGACATGAATGGGTGACGAGAATATCTGCGTTTGAAGTTATCGGAGGTGATCCACTCATAAAACCTGATCCACGAGACCCCCGAAGACACTGGACTCAAGGTAAAGCCAAAAATATTGTATTGGGAGAGGCGGGCAAACGAGAAGCTAATAGAATCAAAAGCCAAGGCATAAGGGATGCTCGCTATCAGTCAACTTATGATTTTATTTTTTCAGCAATTATTGGAGAACGTTGGGTCGATATTGGCGGGGTCAATCTAACAAAAGCGACTGTCGGTAAAATTAATTGTTGGGATGCGGCGGTTCAACAACCTGCCGAAATACAACAAGACCATTTTATGCGCCGCTATGATGATAATGGCGCTAAAGGGGGTGTTAATGCGGCAGTGCGGGCGCAACAACGTTTTATTAGACACTTTGTTCAAGCTGCGATGGCATCACCACAGAAGATGAAAGTATGGGATGGCGGTGGATATACTGTATCAGTTGGAGTTGATCACAATTATTTTTTATTTGGACGGGCGGCTCATCTGTTTGAAGATGCCTTTAGTTCAGAACATACTGTACGCCTTCCGATAGATAATTATGAAAAAATTCGGCAAGTTAAAAGTTATCTATGTGCGACAGGAGCAGAACAACACTCACACTCAACGAGAGAGGTCCTTAAGTATAAAAGTGGGGATGTAATTTGGAAAGTAGGCACTCGTTTTCAATCTGGTTGGCAAAGTTATAAAGCAAGTAATATGAAAGATCTTGCGTTGGTTTCTATCGAAGCAAGTAAAGATTTGTGGGCGGCATTTATTAGAACGATGGCTACTCCATTGGAAAGAAGGGCGACAAAAGCAAAAGAAGAAGCCCAGACTTTAGTGAAAAACTGGTTGTCTTTTGATAAAAATGAAATGATGACTTGGTATAATAATGAAAATCATCGCATTAAATCTTATGTACTTGCAGAGCAAGAAACAGGAAAAGGAATAAGCCAAGCCGCTTGTATGAAACACTTAGGTGTTAAATCAGGTAGTCAAATAGAAAAAGTAAACAAACTTAAAAAAGAACAGCGTATCTGTATTTATAATATTAATGCAATGAAAGGGTATCAAGATCTTAATGACCCCTTTTTACATATGCCATTTAACTGGAGTTGGAAAAGTTCGAAATGGTTGACTCCGCCTTCTGGTTGGAAAATTCCTAATTTGCCTGCAGATAGTGGTAAAAAGGTAATAATAAGGAGTGCGGGAAATAATCAATCGATGATCGTACCAGAAGGTATCAGGAATAATGCTTGGATATACACTAAAGAAGGGATACCATTACAATTTACACTTGTTGGAGATCCAAAGAAAGGTGTTTACATGCGTACAATCAAAGATCCAAATTTATTCCTCAGTTATAGAGATACAACAGGAGCAGTCAAACTTTTTGCATCATCTAATAAGGCAAAATACCAATTATTTAATATAGGAAATAATAAGTGGGCTATTTTAAATATGTTTTATAAACAGTATATGTGGGTTTATAAAGGGATTTCACCTTATGTAACTAAAAAAGGTAATCCACAAAACAGAAATGCCCAATGGTTTATTGATGGATTGTGATAGATTGATTATGACGTATGACAGAAATGAAATACAAAGCATTTATCTCATACAGTCATTATACTGATCATCAATTTGCTCCTTCTTTGCAACAGGCGCTTGAGACTTTTTCAAAGAAATGGTATCAAATTAGAAAGATGAGAATCTTCAGAGATGAAACGGATCTTTCTATAGCCCCATCGTTATGGGGCGAAATTGTTAAAGCACTTAATCAATCTGAATATTTTATATACCTCGCCTCGCCTAAAGCTTCAAAATCAAAATGGGTTAAAAAAGAAATTGATTGGTGGATAAATAACAAAAAAGTCAATAATCTTATTATTGTACAAACTCAAGGAGAAATTGAGTGGAATGATACCAAGGAGAGTTTTAATTGGGATATAACAAATTCGATCCCTATAAACTTAGATAAAATATTTATTGATGAACCCTTGTTTATAGATATGAAATGGGTTAAGAATACAAAAACTCAATTAACCACAAATCATCCTCGATTCGTAAATGATATTGCAACAATATCATCTTGTTTATTAAATATTGATAAAGAAAAATTAATTGGATTTTCTGTAACGCAGAAAAAACAACGAAATATACTGATTAGTTCTTTTTTAGCAACCCTTTTAACACTTCTTATTCTATCTATATTTTCATCATATTCCTTTATGCTGAAAAAAAAAGAGGCGGAAAAATCCTTGAAAATTTCACAAGAAAGACTCAAAGATGCGGTGGGAGTTTACTGGTTATATTTACTAATATCGGACTATTCCGATGGTAAAATTGATAAAAATAAAAGTCTAGATAAAATATTGACGGTATTAAAATCAGATAATCCAGAAAGAATCGTAAGAGTTGCTAGTCTTATGGAAAAATATATTAGTATCAAAGGTGCCATATTTGATGCAAAAAAAGATAAGTATAAAAATATAAAAACAAATATTTCATTACCAATATTTACAAATACATATACCAGCATTTATTCAAGAAATCCAAAATATACAACCGAGCTTTTTATTTTAGAAGCGCCATATATTATCTCAACATGGAATGATGAAGAAATAAAATCATTATATTTATTACTACAAGTACTTTTGGATAAAAATCATCCTAAAATATTCAAAAGATATGGAAAATCAATGAAAAATGATGAGCGGGATAAGCTTTTGTTTATGAGCCTTGTACTTGAATCTACTTTTTCGACCGCTAAAAACACAGCAATTCATTCGCTAATTAAACATAAATATTTCAGAAAATATTTTGATAATTTATATTATTGGTCCTTTTTTTTGAATGAAAACTTGAAAGAAAATGGTGAAATTATTAGAAATTATGGGGTATTTTCAGATAAAAAATTTCCCGATCTAATTAAAAGAATTGGACGAATTTCTGAAAATTTTTATTCGTATATTATTCAAAATAAACATGCTTTAAATAAAGATGTATATATAAAAATTATAGATTTTTGTGTGAATGGAATATATTTATTAAATTTAGAAACACAAGTTGATAATGTAAAAAAGGAAATATCAAATAAAAATAATCCGAATTGGATTATATTTAAAGAAAAAAAATATGATCAAGCAATTAATGAATATAAAAAAATCCTTAATATAAGAAAGAATGATTATTATGCACTTCTTGGGATTGCAAATATCCATCTAAATAATCATAATTATGATATATTTATACAACAAATAAAGTTCTTATCTGAAAAATGGCCTACAGAAAAAAAGACTTTAGAGCGCTATAAAGATGAAGTATTAAATATAATTAATGATACAAATCAAGATTTAAAAAAATTATTATTTAGAGAATGATAAAATGAGTGGAAAAATACAAGATTATATTAAGTATAAAGAGTGTTTGGCGGAGCTTGAGGGGTTATACAGTAAAAGTCAGGAAGAACCATCAGAAGTAAATATTAAAGCTTTATTAAAACAATAGTTCGGACATATTTAACAGCTCCCGATCTTGTTTTTTGATCACATTAAGAACGCTTAAACTGATATTAAAATGAAAATTAAGCGCTTCTTTATTTCTTGCCTGACAATCGGTTAATCCTGTAAATTGTTTTGCATCCCGAAAAATAAATTCAATCTGAAAACGAGCTTTATAATAATTAAAAATATCTAAAGCAGGAAGCTCTAAATCGGTCGAAAAGAATAAGGTATATAATTTAATCCCTGTTTGAATCTCCTCTAAGACATCCAATTTGTAGATTACGAAAATTGACTCGTCCTTGGAGTATCATAATTGTGGAAAATAAAAATATTCCAAAAAAAGAAGATGTCATTGAAATACATGGCTTAGATTTATTATTTGATGAATTAATTCCTTTTGATAATGATTTTCCGCCTAAAGCAGAAGCAACCATTATACAAAAATATAGTTATTTAGGGGTTATTAATAGAGCGCAAACTTATCAATATTTAACAAAAAATGATGATAAAAAAATTACCTTAGAACAGGCGGACTTTTTCTGGATTATGTCAAGAGGGCTTTATTCCGTTCTTTATTCTCAAAACAAAAAGAAATTAGATCAATTTCAGGGTTTAACAACTGAAGCGAAAAAACTGGCAAAAATGTGTGAAATTTGTATTGAACCCGATTTTGTAAAAGGATTTTTATCAAGCCCTTCTTTACATAATATTTTAAGCGTTTCAGATTTACATGATCAATTTTATAATTATCTTTTAATGGGGATTTTATACCAAGCTCGTTTTGAATTACTGGGTTTAGGTTATAAAACCACTGAAATTAATGAACAAAATTATACCGATAATATTAATATTCAATTATTAATTAATAATCCCGAAAAAGTCATCCAAATAACCATCGCCGTTAAACCCGAATATGCCCATCTCCAAGCACAATAAATTTAATGGATGTTAATCCTTCTAAACCAACAGGTCCTCGGGCATGAAATTTATCGGTTGAAATTCCGATTTCAGCCCCTAAACCATATTCAAAACCATCTGAAAAACGAGTAGAAGCATTGACCATGACAGAGCTTGAATCAATTTCTTGTAAAAACTGACGGGCTTTGGTGTAATTTTCTGTAATAATACTGTCGGTATGTTGTGAACTATGTTGGTTAATATGCTCAATGGCTTGATCTAATCCATTGACTATTTTAATAGATAAAATGGGGGCTAAATATTCGGTATCCCAATCTTCATCAGTGGCTTTTTTAGCAGACTCATCTAATAAAGACAATGAATTAGAACAAGCTCGGATTTCAACCCCTTTTTTAATTAAAGCGGCTCCTAATTGTGGCAATATATCAGGTGCAATTTCTTGATCAACCAGTAATGTTTCCAATGTATTACAGGTGCCATAACGCTGGGTTTTTGAATTCATTGTTACTTCAAACGCTTTTGTTATGTCTGCTTGACTATCAATATAAATATGACAAATTCCATCTAAATGTTTAATCACAGGAACTCGCGCCTCATTGCTAATGCGTTCAATTAAACCTTTACCACCACGGGGAATAATGACATCAATATATTCAGGCATGGTAATCATTTTTCCAACCGCTTCGCGATCCGTGGTATTTAAAATTTGAATACTTTCGGCAGGCAATTGGGCTTGCTCTAATCCTATTTTAATGCTTTTTGCAATGGCTTGATTAGAATAAAAAGCTTCAGAACCGCCCCGTAAAACAGCGGCATTACCTGATTTTAAACAAAGGGCGGCGGCATCAGCCGTGACATTAGGACGAGATTCATAAATAATCCCCACCACTCCTAAAGGCACGCGCATTTGTCCGATTTGTAAACCACTGGGCACATATTTCATATTGAAAATTTCACCAATGGGATCATTAAGGCTGGCAACTTGGCGTAAGCCTTCAATCATACTATCAATACGGGCTGTGGTTAAAGCCAGACGATCTAATAAAGCATCCGAAAGTCCTTTTTCTTTTCCTGCTTGTAAATCTTTGGCATTTTCAGTCTCTAAAGTTTGGCGTTGTAATTGCAAATCATCTGCAATCGCCAACAATGCTTTATTTTTCTGTTGGGTTGTTGCAGAAGTTAGTTTTCTTGAAGCAATACGGGCTTGTTTACCTAATTCCGTCATATAGGCCGTTAAATCAGCGGTAGCTTGAGTCATAATTATCAAATAAAAGAAAAGGAGAGACAATTATAAGAAAGGATTGTCATTTCCGCAATATTCTTCAAGGGCAATATTTTTATCATCCGAGTGATAAAGCATTGGCATACTAGAAACAATGGTTTGATTATTTTTTAATTCAATCTTTTTTGGCGTATGATGGACTGAAGTAATAATTTCAGGCTGATCGTTAACTAAAATAGAAGTTTGACCATAACAAGTACAAAAATAGGTTTCTTCTTTTCTTGCTCGAAGATAAATACCTGTGCCTCGAATACCAATGGTGGCATGACGAGTTGTAATGCGTTTTTCACTGCGTCCAAAAGCGGCTAAAAAAGCCCCGCTGACTAAATGTAATCCCTTGGTAAAGAAACCTTCTTTATTTTCGCCTTTCTTTATTTTAAGATAAGAACCTGCCTCTAAAGAATAAGCATCATAACCCACCACAAAAGAAACTCGGGAATGACGTGCAACAATAATTTCATCGCCAGGTCGAATAATACTATGAGCCGTTGCTCGTAATCCATTAACATAAAAGAAACCTCGTAACTCACGCACTCCTTGTCTCGGTAAACGGGGCTTTGCACTTGCTTGATAGGGTAATATCAACGCAGGGACGGCAATGGCAGCTGTTAATAATTGACGGCGTTGTTCGTTACATAAACATTTTTTTTCTTGCATAAATAGTTTCCATAAATAAAGAGAGTTGATAATAAATCAGACCGTAATAAATAAAAAATAATTTATTTTTTTATAATTTTGTGAACATTATCATAAAAAAAGATTAATTCCAGTTTAGACGGAAATAAAAAAAGCGGGGATTTTCATACATCTAATTAACTTGGTTTCGCCAATTTCAATATAAGGAACTTCAGGGAACATTTTTAAACTCAAATAACGAATAATGAGATGATTTATAACACAGATTCTTGTATTATTGCGCGCTCAAAATCTCTCTTTTAAATTGGAACCCAAAATGTCCCGAGTTTATAATTTTAGTGCAGGTCCTGCCGCTTTACCCGAAGCTGTTTTAAAACAAGCCCATAATGAATTAATAGAATGGGGCGACAGCGGTATGTCGGTGATGGAAATGAGTCATCGTGGTAAGGATTATATGTCAATTGCAGCGTCTGCTGAGGCAGATTTACGACAATTAATGGCAATTCCTGATAATTATAAAGTCCTTTTTTTACAAGGCGGGGCTTCTAGCCAATTTGCTGCGATTCCAATGAATTTATTAGGGACCAAAACAAAAGCAGATTATATTTTAACAGGCACTTGGGGTAAAAAAGCCATTGCCGAAGCCCAACGTTATTGTGATGTTAATATTATTGCGGATACCAGTGACAGTCATTTTACCACAGTGCCCGCTGAAGATAGTCTTAAATTTAGTGAAGATGCCGCCTATGTTCATTACACGCCGAATGAAACCATTCAAGGGGTTGAATTTCCCTATATTCCTGATACAGGTGATATTCCACTCGTTGCTGATTTTTCTTCGACTATTTTATCGCGCCCCATTGATGTTAGTAAATATGGTTTAATTTATGCGGGCGCTCAAAAAAATATTGGTCCAGCAGGTTTAACCATTATTATTGTTCGGGAAGATTTAATCGGTGAAACCATTGCGGGTACACCCACCATGTTTAATTACAAAACGTTAGCAGATGCAGATTCAATGTATAACACCCCCGCCACTTATAGTTGGTATTTTGCAGGGCTTGTTTTTAAATGGTTACTTGAACAAGGTGGATTACCCGCGATTGCTAAAATTAATGAACGCAAAGCTCAAACGCTTTATAACGCCATTGATACGATTGACTTTTATAGCAATCCCGTAGCAAAAGAATGTCGTTCTTGGATGAATGTGCCTTTTATCTTAGCTAATTCTGATTTAGATGGGGCTTTTTTAGAAGGCGCGGCAGCATCGGGATTAGTCACTTTGAAAGGACATCGTTCCGTCGGTGGAATGCGGGCTTCTATTTATAATGCGATGCCAGAAGCGGGCATTAAAAAATTAGTTGATTTTATGGCAAGTTTTGCAAAGGAGAATGGTTAATGTATAAAATTCAAACGCTTAATAATATTTCTGTGGTTGGCTTAAAACGCCTACCCCGTGAAACTTATGAAATTGCTTCTGAAATTAATGAACCTGATGCGATTTTATTACGTTCTTTTAAAATGCATGAAATGGAAATTCCCGCTTCAGTCAAAGGTATTGGGCGGGCAGGAGCGGGCGTTAATAATATTCCTGTTGATAAAATGACTGATAAAGGCATTGTTGTTTTTAATGCGCCTGGAGCAAATTCTAATGCTGTAAAAGAATTAGTGATTGCGGGTATGTTAATGGCAATTCGTAATTTAGGTAGCGCTTGGCAATTTGCTCAACAATTGGAAGGCGATGATAATGAAATCACCAAACAAGTTGAAGCAGGCAAAAAGAACTTTGTCGGTTTTGAATTACCTCATCGGACCATTGGTGTTGTTGGCTTAGGCGCTATTGGTATTCGGGTTGCCAATGCTTGTCGTGCTTTAGGAATGAATGTGATTGGCTTTGATCCCACAATTACCGTTAAAAATGCATGGCAACTAGAGGCGGGAGTTAAACAAGCTTTAAGTATTGATGATCTAGTTTCACAATCAGATTTTATTACTTTTCATGTGCCTTTAAACGAAGCCACAGCCAATATGATTAATGCCGAGCGCATTAAGGTCATGCCTAAAAATGCGGTTATTTTAAATTTCGCAAGAAATGGCATTGTCGATGATAAAGCGGTGGTTGAAGCTTTAGATAGTGGTCATCTGTATGGTTATGTTTGTGATTTTCCAAGTAATTTATTAAAAAATCATCAAAAATGTATTACTTTACCGCATTTAGGTGCTTCGACTGCCGAGGCGGAAGAAAATTGTGCCATTATGGTTGCCGATGAAATTAAAGACTGGTTAGAAAATGGTAATATTACAAATTCTGTTAATTTTCCAGAAATTAATTTACCTCGGGGCGGGGGTAAGCGGATAGCGATTGTACATCGTAATCTAACCAATATGATTGGTAAAATATCAACAACATTAGGCGAATCAAATTTAAATATTATTGATATGTTAAATAAATGTCGTAATGATATTGCCGTTACTTTAGTTGATATTGACGGTGAACAGAGCGAACAAGCTGTCGCTGCGATTACTGAAATTGAAGGTGTATTATCAGCTCGTTGCTTGGGATGTGGAGACTAAATTTTTAACACCTTTAATAAAAATATTAAAACTCTCTGATTTATTATTTTCAATGGTTAAATAAGGTGCAATTTTTTTTGCACCACTCACTTTGCGATAGCCTTTCACTAATTTTTCTAATTCTTGTGAGGCGTTCGCTAAATTATCTGGATTTTTATACTTTTTCTGCTGTTGTTTTTTGGATAATTTTGAAATCTTAAATGCCTTTTCAACCGCCAATAAATCTCCTAAAAACCATGATTCTAATTCATGACAGGCAATCCTTACTAAGGTATCTGGACGTCCTGCATTAGTACATAATTTAGTTAATCTTTTTTTAACATCAATACAATTTGCACTGTCTTTATCTCGTACAACAATAAAATAAGTATTAGGTATTTTCCATGCCTTGAGTTTACGCGGGATTGATTTATCTAAATCATTTTTTCCTTCATGTGGAATACATTTAAATAAGATAGATTGAGGTAAAATTTTTGGTAATAAGATATCTAATAATACTTTCATTGATTCTTCTTCTAATAAAAAAACCAACTGCATTAAGAATTAACTCCCTCAAATAAACCTTGTTTCCATAAAGCCCCTGTTGAATCACCTTCTTTTATTAAATCAACTAATAAAGAATTATCACTTGCTCGTTGGATTTCAGTTATCCCATTGGTTTTACGCAAACAAAAAATTTCACTTAATGAAATATAATTTAAAATATCAGGAGAATGTGTTGAAATCATGACTTGTCCCCCATTATCTGTATAATCTCTAAATTCTTCAACTAAACCTGTGAATAAATGTGGGTAAAGTTGATTTTCAGGTTCCTCAATACACAAAAGAGGGTGGGGTGCGGGATCATGTAATAATAATAAATAGGCAAACATTTTAATTGTGCCATCAGAAACATAACGTGCAATAAAAGGATCTTTAAAAGAGCCATCTTGAAATTTTAAAACAATGCGTCCATCTTCCGTATTAATGGCTTCTACTTGAGAAATTCCAGGTACTCGATCTGCCATTTTACTTAGAATAGTTTGAAATAAATCAGGATTATTTTGATATAAATATTGGGCAACAAGTGCCATATTCTCGCCACGAGTCGATAAATGCTCGGCATAACCCATTTCTTGAGCAGGTCTGGCATCATTAATATGAAAATCAGAGACATGCCAATTTTCAATGAGTTTACGAAAACTATTAGCAACCTTAAAACGCTGGAATTGCCCAAGCCCTTTGAGTGCTAAAATATCAGGAGAATCAACTTTTTGTTCTTCTTTTTTTTCTTTGGTTTCTAAGCCTTCATAATTTTCTTCATTGGTAATGGCAATGCCAGAACCTCTACTAAAATCTAAAAAATGCCAAGGCGCCCCATGTCCCCCTCGACGATATTTTAAAATTTCTCGTTCAACAATGGCGAGGTTATTTTCTAAACTAATTTTTAAAAAATAAGTCACTAAAGGACTTTGTTTTTTATCTTGAATCACTTCTCTAAATTTTATTTCTATTTCAATTGCGCCTTTTTCACCCCGAGTGATAACTTCTTGGAATCCCCCTCGTTTTTGTAGGGCAACTCTGACATTGGTTTGTAATGCATCCCGTAAAAAACCAAAAATATCAAATAAAGTGGTTTTACCTGTTCCATTTGCACCAATAAAAACACTTAAAGGCGGTAAGTTCGTTAGTTTGATTTCTTTAAATGCTTTAAAATTTTTAACTTTAAGTGATTCTATCTTCATTATTTACAATAAAACCAAAACATAAACCGCCGCTAATATAATTTGCATTATTGCAAAGGGAAGGGCGGCTTTAATAAAATCAGTAAAAGACAAATGTAGTTTATATTTATGGATAATGGTTACCGCCACCAATGTTGATGCACTACCAATCGGGGTAATATTACCACCTAAGTTTGCTCCAAAAATAACTGCCCACCATAAAACAGAATCGCCCGAAGTCCCAATACTTTCTAATATTTTAGCCAACATGGCAGCCAATGGAATATTATCTGTTACAGAACTAAATAAGGCCGAACTCAATAATAAAGCGCCTGTTCCTGTTTTACTTTCTTCACTGCCAATCATCCATTCAACGCCTTGTCCAATCAAAGCTAAGACATTGGCATGTTCCATTACATTAATGACCACAAATAAAGACATAAAAAATAAAATTAAATCCCAATCAATCCCTTTATAAAATTGATCGACTTCTGATTTATAACGACTTAACATTAAAACCGCAAATGCCATAGCCACAAATCCCATGCCTAAATCTTTTAAAACAGGGGTGATTGAAGTGGTCGCAATGGTCAAAATAAACAGTAATAACACAATACTTGAGAAAATAAAGAAATTACGACTTTGAATACCATCTTTTTCATCAAAACTAGACACTAAATAAAGTGCCTCGGCTTTTTGTTCCGCTGTTTTAAGCGGTTTTATTTTAAATAAATAAGCACCGAGTAATAACGTTAAAATAGTCGCAACGACCACATAAGGCGCGGCATTGGTAAAAAATTGAATAAAACTAATACCCGCCGCATTCCCCACAATAATATTAGGAACCGAGCTAATAAGAGTTAATAAACCCCCAATATTGGTTAATAAACCTTCAATCAATAAAAAGCCTAATAATAGTGAATTTTGTTTTAATTTTGCTAAAGAAACCGCAGTTAAAGAACCAATAATAATCATCGCGGTAACATTATTTAAAACGGCGGAAAAAATAACGGTTAATAAACCATAAAACCATAAAAGGCGGAGCGGGTCGCCTTTAGAAACTTTGGTTAATTTAATGGCTATCCATGAAAATAAGCCAGAACGCGAAGTGA
>Ga0256847_1000287_pt1 | contig 33927 bp, 33 predicted proteins | sample TeddybearmetaG_FD_189099 | JGI IMG/M metagenome (GOLD analysis project Ga0256847, IMG submission 189099) | Hydrothermal vent microbial communities from East Pacific Rise, Pacific Ocean - Teddybear | ecosystem: Environmental > Aquatic > Marine > Hydrothermal vents | place: Pacific Ocean: East...
TTTGCAACGATGTTTTTCACTTAATTAAGTGAAAAACTTTCAATCGGGAAAGTTTGGTAAGCTTTATTTTTACTGGACTTCCCGATTTTTATTTGTTTTCGCTTGCGTATTTAAGGTATTACAATAAAATATTCGTTTGATGATGTGTTTTGTACTCAACACTGGACCATTTTTACATTGAAAGGTGATTTTCAAATAAAGACTAATCATATTAATAATTACAGAAAGTATAAAGATGAATTTCTAAGGGTGTTGTACGCTTATTGGGGTCAAAAGATTGAAGACAATAAATGATAGTGGTAAATTATCATTGTATTACATTCGACGTTACCATGTTTTTATGTTTTAATTGAAGCTACGTTTCTGTGATATATGGAGGCTGTGGCGATAGCTCAGCTTACATTATATCACTTGTTCTCGACAGTTCTATTGATTTTCCATTTTCAATTAGGAGTTTTGGGGTAATTACTTTGACATTACTTCCGCAATTGTTGCTTCAAGCCTACTCTCAAAATATTTCATTCCACGAGGTGTATATTCATACTTAATGTAGCGAATAGCTCTCAAATCAAAAGGGACATCTTCTTCGTTTTGGGTAATAAGAATTACTGGTCGTCCAATCGAGTGAGCAACCCCAATTTCATAAAATACATTTGGATTACGATTTGTACAATCAGCAATGATTGCATTTGAACCTACAATACAAAGCCATATATCTTTCATTATCTCATTAGAAGTAAAGAAGTCATCACCACGTTTTATCCTGTATCCTAAATTCGAGACTACCTTTTTTACATGATCTTCATAAATGGGAAAAAGATCAGAAATAAATGGCATTACCATAAATAGAGAAGAAGGATCTCTCTTTGGAATATCCTTAACTCCAAAATATGGTTCCACAATCATTGAAGCACCACGCTTCATTTTTGCGGCTTCTGGTAGGCTTATTCCAAAAGCATGTTGGGTTCTTGTTGCATTTGAGGTAAGCTTTATTTTACCTTGAGGGAATACGAACGATCCAGGTTCCAACTCGCCTTCAAATATGACTAAGCCAGCACGAGCCAATTCTTCAAGTGCCTCACCTATCCAGAAAATTTGAGAATTATGTTCACTTGGTGATCGACCAAAATATCGACATAGGGATGACCAGTCATTTATCTGACCATTTCGAACACCAAGTAGAATTTCTGATCCATTAGGTTTTTCCATTATTTTATTTTTCAATTGTCGAGAACGTCTCAGGCTACCCGTCGTAGCCGTCCGATAGGCGGCTATGATCGTGGTCAGCCAATGTTAGATACTGGTTCACCTTTTCTTCCGAACTTTTAGTTTTTCAACCTCTTCAAGTGAAAGACCTGTAAAAGCCACAATTTTATTAACAGGCTCATCAGCTCTTTTCATCTCCTTTGCTATTTCAACTGCCTTTTTCTGTTCTGCTATTTCAGTTGCTTCCTTCTTAATTTGTTTTGTTCTCTCATATCCAGGCACATACTTCGTACTATATTTCAATGTTTCCATATAGCCAACATCATCAAAACTTAAATAACTTTTTTCGGATATAATCAAATGGTCTAGTACTTTGGTTTTGACGATTCTGCCAACTTGAATTAGTCTGTCAGTGATGTCCATATCTGCTTCAGAAGGTTTGAGTTCTCCACTTGGATGATTATGACAGAGAATTATGTTTACAGCTCGTTTTTGTAAAGCAAGGCTAAAGACCTCCATAGGCTCAGCAAAAGTTTGATTTACTGTTCCAAGACTTATTAGTTCAACAAACAAGATTCTATAGTTGTTTGCTAACCCTATCACCCAAAAATGTTCTCGGTCTCGATCTATTTTGTTTTCTCTAAGCAGAATCTTTTGCATAATTCCATAAAGGTCGTCGGAATTAAGGATTTTAATCTTTTCTGCATCTGTCAGTTTTATATCCATAACGTAAATTTAATGGAAGAATTAATAATATTTTTTTTGAATTTTTTTCAGAATTCTAAACACTACTTCATCATTGTTTTCAATATGTCTTCTAACCCAAAAATTGAAAAACCAACAATTAGTTTGATCGTCCTGAAATTTTGTTATTACATCTTCATTATAAATAGGAATTATATTTTCCATTGAATTTAAAAGTTTTACTGAACTTAATTCATTTAATACTCTTTTGCTTTTTGGAATGCTATTAATGTGAATTTTAGATGAGATTAAATTATCTACTACAATTTTTAATCTTGAGTTTAAATAAACCCCAGGTGTTATAATTTTGAATATAAGTGGGCTGTAAGTATTATAGAGAGTGTCTAAATTCTTTGAAGACAAATTAAAATATTTCCTTCCATAAGCAAATTCATTATCCTTCTCATAGTATTTATAATCACTATTTATTGTGCTATAGTGACCATTTTGTAATCGTAAATCATACATATATCTATAGATAGGTTCAAATCTCTCAAGTGTATTAGGCTCTGATAGTTTAAGAGATCCAATTAGTAGCTTATTGAAAAATGTATTCTCATTTCTTATATGTTTTTTTAATTTCACAAAATCCTCTAGATTGGCTAATTTTATTTCCTTTGAGGAAAGAAAAGACTCAGGTAAATCAAAAGATCGGTCTAGGAGATTTACTCTTTGGTTGAAGAATCCTTTATTTTCGCATATATTAATAAGAGAATCCTTTATTTGTCCTTCTTTTTCAGATTTTGTATATACTGTTTTAAGTTCAGTATTCTTCTTCACCTTATTATCATGATTTTCCGCTTTGTTATTGTTATCGCTTGAGTTTGCAATATAATTATAAGATCTACCAATCCAATTAGGTCCAAAAAATAAAAGTAGAATTGCAACAATGACACTCGCAATAGTCCAATTGATTTTACTGTTTTTATTCATTTTATTTTGGATTTATGTAGATTTTGATTTATCTCTTGAATTAGTAAATATAAAGCTATGATTTTTTACTTGCCTACTCATAGGATATTTAGGAATTCTTACTTGTATCTAACTTGTGGCTATCTTCCACAAGTCACAAAACTTCCACATATTCAGCTTATCTAAACAACACACACCAACCACTAACAATGATTTACAGCACATTACAATTTTTTTATCTTATCCAAATTTACCCGTGTATATTCAGATAATAATCGGGTATAAACGGATAAATCAACTGAACTGGAATGGTCTACATTATCTTAACTTCCTAAAGTTAATAAAAATCGTTAATTCAATTTATCAGAAAGAATTTACAACATACAATAATAAATATACGACCTATCTAAATCGATCTGATTCTCTTTTGCATTATATCCAAAGTTTGAGAAGTCCTAATTCCTTAATAGAATTTTTACAAAAATTCTTATTTGAGAATCTCTTACTTTTTTACCGAAGGAGAAGATACAAGGTAATATACTCCACTAGAATCATTAAGAATTGGATCCAAAGCAGGGTAATAATTTTCGAGAGCATTTAATATCTCCTCACTTGCAAGATAGCCCTGGGGGTATGATATACCAGTTGTACATGACCAATTCGTTTTGATATTATTATTTGATGCTACTTGTATTTTTTTGTCAAAACCAAATTGATTTTTAATTGTATCGTTTAATATATCTACAGTTGCATAAATTTGCTGTTTTGGGTCATTTAGACTTTCGCGAGAATCCTTTTTTATAGAATCGTTAATAATTTTTAATTTTTTAGGAAGTTGATGAATTTCGCCTATTAATTCATGATTTCGAGAATATTGATCATTTTTTAGTGCTTGAATTTGTTCTTCTTGCAATCGGGTAAACTCATCCTTCAATTTAATTAAAATAGGAGCACTTGAAGGATTATCAATAATTTCCATAGATATAATCTTACTAATGGAATCAGCTTTGGTATCGAGATATTTTATATGATTAGATTTGTTTTGACTAATTACAGCCAGTTGTTTAGTTTCATCATCTATATAAAAAAGAGGTTTTACTAAATCCTGAAATAATCCAGCATAAACTCCGAGGAAAGTCGGTAAAGTAATAAAAAGTAAAATGAGCAATTGCCATCGATGATGTTTGCAAAACGGATAAGACCACTTCACATTATTTTTACAACGTTCTTTAATTTTAGTTCTTCCTAGACATTTCATAAGTCATAATTTATTGCTATAGAAGAAAAACTATACTTATTAGTTAATGGGCTTTAATCACTATTAATGCAAATTACTAGGACATCGTTTCAAAATATTTGTATTTTATATTCTTGAACTATTAAATAATGAATTAATTCGTAGTGAGCGATATATTGAAATTGATTCATTTCGACACTCAAAACGACACCCAAAAAACAAAAGCCCTTAACAATCAATATGTTAAGGGCTTTTTCGTAGCGTGAGCGACGCTAGTTATATACCTGTTATTCAGCTAATTAAATCTATAAACGGTCATATAGCGGGTGTATTTACGTTTTAATAAATTAAGTGTTAACTGGTATGTCTCATTTATTTTTTAGTTAGCCAATCATTTTTAATATCTCTAAATACTTTAACAATTGACTGAAATTGTTTCATACTCATTTGATATGTTGCTTCATCCCCAACTTTGAAATAGAATATTACTTTAGATCCAAGGGTCTTTTTTGGATTATATTCTCCACCAATGGAAATATTCTCTACACCACAGGTAGCGACAACGCTATTCTCTATCGTCTTAAACCTTTCAGATTTAGAAATGTATGAATGTACCTTACTCATACAATCGTAAAATTCAACAAATTTCTCTTTTTCTAGGATTGATTTACTTTGAGTTTTATTTATACTGTAGTTAGATCTAGCTGTCGTTGAAATCCAATTAAGATTAAACATTGTAGACCCTAATGAAATACTTTCTACCTCTAAATCTTTATTCTTTATATCAAGAATGAAATAATAACTTGTATCACTTGCATCAATAGAATATGTTTTAATATAATCTATGGAAATTATTGCAGACTCACTAGAAAATAAAGGATTGTACTTTTCCTTAAAATTTATAATTGATTCTGAGATGTCCTGACACATTACAGGGAATAAGGTAATTATTGATATAATTAAAGTTAATAAATATTTCATAGTTTTACTTTTTGATTTTATTGTTATAATCCCCATAAAGTTAAAAAACTATACCCTCTTTTGTAAATTTATTATTTGAAATACATTCTAATATCTTGAAATACAAAACCCTTAGCAATTCACATTACCAAGGGCTTATATTTGAAGTTAGTACACAATCACATAACCGTAATATCTTTTAAGTCTTTCATCAATATAGGCTTTAACCTCTTTTCACCTTTGTCTATTTTTTTAAGTACTCTTAATAATCTGTACTTTTCTAAATTATCCAGAAAATTGATCAATATTCTAAATTTCCAATTCATAGCTTTTTTATAATCTTCTTTATAATCATATCCATCGTTTCCTCTAGATTCAATCCAGTGAAAGAATATTTCATTTAGCATACTTTTATAGTTAGCAGGTGTATCATATTCAAATAGCAGCTTTAATAGTTTTAATTCATTCATACTATATTATTTAATGTTTTATTGGGATTACACCCTATTAGCGTATTTAAGTGTTACTTATACAATTTAGCAACAAATGTAACCAATAGTTATATAATATGCAAGTGTTACTTGAAGTATCTCATAGTTAATGTAATTATTACTTACATTTGTAGTTAAAACATATCTAAATGGGTTATTTAAGAATTGATGAACTATTGAAAGAAAAGGGAATAACAGGAAAATCCTTAGCCAATAGTGTAGGGATATCAACAACCTCAATGAGTGCAATAATCAATAATAAAAGTCAACCCCGTTTCGAACTACTGGAGAAGATTAGCAAAGAATTAGATACTGATATAAGAGATTTATTTGTAAGGACTAAGACAGACAACAAAGAAGACATAATCAAAAGAATTAAAGAATATTTGGACTTACTCTGATACTATACTTTAGCTAGTTTTTTTGATTTTCATAACTTATTGATTTTCAAACACCCCCTATACGTCAAAATGATTATAAATATGTGTGTGCCTATAACGCGGCGTACGATATCTTCCATGTCTAGCGATTTCATGCCCCTACCCCTTGCGTTTCTTTTGCTTTTGGGCGCAAACCTGCTTTAAGCCTTCCTAATGCATCATGTCCCTTCCCTACCCTTAATAGTGCTTTAATATTCGAATTAATAGAATTGTTGTTGCGATTACCCCAATTATTAATCCTAAAAATTTGCTTCCACTAAAGAACAAAGACCATCCTACCACACTTGCAATAATTGGCATTATAATTATATTAAAATCAAATGGAAGTCTATGAATTTTAGTCTTATCATAAAATACTTCTACTGATTGACCAGGTCTTAAAAATGTAACTAAATATCTATTTGAATGATTTCTAATTTTGTAGGTCATGTCTTTTGGAATATAACCTAGGTCTCCTTCTTCAGATGTAATTAAAATAGAATCTGGGTCATATTCATTATTGTCAAGACCCAATTCTAATTGTGTATCGTATTCTAATCGTTTGTAATTGTCAATCCTCCAAGTTCCGTCATCATTTTGATAATTAATACCTCGAATTGCAAATGTTCCAATTTGTACTAAATCTTCTTCATTTACAGTAGTTTCTTTTTGCATCATTTCGATCTTAGTTTTTAAATAACATTAATCTAAAATACAAAAATATTAAGCGGTCAACTGGTAAAGTGTAATATTTTGACATTCTCATATAATAAAGAACTTTGCATACCCCCTGTCTTTCTAATTAACAAAAAAACGCGCTGACTTTATAACGCGGTCTTACGACATATGTCTTACAAGCATTTTGACCCACCTACCCCCTTTTCATAATGTTCAACCTATCGTGGTTTTTATGATGTGGTTGAGATAATATTATATGCTTCAACCTATAGTATTTTTTGATCATTCTTAATAGTCTTTCAACCTATCGCACATTTTTATCATTTGATTAGATATTACTTCATTTATGTTTGATCCTTTTGTATTCGACAATTTTAAAAGCCTCTGACGATGATAAAATAGTTTGTCTTTGCTATGCTCAATATCTTTCCAGAAATGATAATTACGGTACTCTAGATGCTTCCCTTTGTCAGGTAAGCCAAAATCATATAGAATAATTGTTTTCCATTTCTGTAGAATTGAATTGATAATTCTTGCATGGCATTCTGGATTTGCTAAATCATACAATGTATTAATCTCTAAATCATTTCTTAATATCTCATTCCTTTTATATTGAACTTCAAATCTAAATATTTGATTATCCTTTTGTATATGTAATCCCTTATCATAGATTTTATAATTGTACTGTGACCAATCACATCTTTTATAATTCCCTTTTGAAGATGTCCAGGTCTTTTCAAATTGTTGAATACCCTTTTTTGATCCGTTTAAGGTAGCTCCAATTATACCAGAAATAATGAGTCTAACAGATAATGGCAAGTCATAAAGGTTTATTGATATTTCAATGTTCTGGATTATACATAAATCTAGTCTTATCCCTAAATTATATTCCAGTTTTAATAATGCATCAATCATATGTGATAAGAAAAACTCATTATCGTTTCTGCCTTTGCTCCAAAACTTATGTAATGATCCGTATAAAATGATATTTCCTTTTTTTGATATATCTATAGTCAAATAGTCGTATTCAGCTCTAAGAGCAATTGATTTAGATTTAGAGTACTTTTTTTCTATTTGTTCACCAGATTCACTTATGACACTGTTTGGATCATAGAAGTCGAGAAAAGAAATCTTACTAATATGCTCTAAGTATAATGATGGTATTTTAACTTTTATGAAATCTATCATTGTAATGATTGTACATCACATTTTGATTATTCGACAGGACAAGAAAAGGCATAGAACGGTCATGAAACCTTTTATGTATTCTCTAGTACTACCAATATTGATTAAATGATTATTAAGTCAGTTGAACTACTGACAATAAGAAATAGGTGTTTCTAAGTGGCTTATTGTTTCCTTCCGTTGGTACGGTTGAGCATTTCTATAATTTCTGATCTTTTAAATCTAACGGTTGCACCTATACGATAAGGTTTTAATAATCCTCTACGTCTCATATTGTCTATTCCAGATTTAGACATTTGCAGCATGTTTGCAACATCTTCCTTAGTAAGAAAGTCGTCTGGAGTTGAAACTTTGACAGGTTGGAAATTTGAAAGTGCATTATTTACTGCTGTTTCTACGATGTTTTTGATATCATCCTTTGTGTGTACTTCTACAATCATAATTATTAATATTTATTTCGATTGTAAAGCTAAGACATGGTGATATTAAAATGAAGTATTTTTTTCCAGAATTGTTTCCAGAATTATTACCCATTGTCATACAGGTAGTCATGGAGCTTTCGGAAATTTCGTTTAGATAAATAGGTTTTAATTATTTTTTTATCAATGTCCTTTTTTGCGCCTGTAAATCTCTTGTCTTTATCAAATTGACCTATATATTCTTTTCTTAATGAGTCTGCTTTTATAGTTATTCCATAACGGTCGTAATATATAGTTGCGTACTGTTCTGCCATACCCTTAATTGTTTTATCAATAGGTTGATAAATAAAATCATTCTCAATTGCCATAGCAGTCGCAATGTATTGTACTGTATAAATATGATTTGGACCAGTTAATGATAATTCTATGTTTACAACAATTCTTTGTATAATGTCAAAATACGAATCTACACTACTTCGATTGCTCTTATTAAGGTCAAGCCTATAAAGAGTACCTTTAACTTCCCTCGCTTTACGAGAAATGATTTTTGATTGTTTTACTATCTTAGCTGCTTCAAATCTATCAAAAGAATAAAAATCAATATTTTCCTTTGTAAAACCTTGACATTTCAATATCTCTTTTCTTATTTTACCTACTTTCTTATCTGTTAGATTATCTGGATCAATAGATTCTAATAGAAAATATAGTTTCTCCAACGTCTTATGTAATTTAGTCATACAGCCCTCAATTTAGATGACTGTATCTTTTCAATCACTTGATTGTAAACTTTCTTAGCGTTTCTATCCTTTGCGCCTCTCTCATATCCTAAAAGTACATCTAAGGTTTGCCCTGTGATTTTAGATAAGTGTGTAGGGTGTATATTGTATTCATTCAGCATCATATCAATAAATGTATACCGTGCAGTGTGGTTGGTTGTTTTGGACCAGACAGGCACATTAGATTCAATTTGTTTACCTGCTTCACTTGAATAGTGTTTTACTACTCTATCTATCTTTGCTGCTTTTAGAATATCCTTAATGAATTTATTCATTTTTTGACTTGAATATGCTTTTGGCACATCGTAATCATACTTTTTTAATATTTGGTCCAAGTCTGGTAATACAGGTATTAATATTTGTGAATCATCTCTTTTATCCCTTCCCTTATATTGCTCAATATCTATCATCTTAATCCCTTCTGAATCTATGAAATTTTCCTTTTGCAATACTGAGAAATCAGAATACCGCAATCCAGTATAACATGCAATGAGAAATATATCTCTTACTTTCTCCAGCTTCTTTTCTTCATTAGAAAATACATGTTTTGAAAGCTGGTCCAATTCTGTAAGTGTCAAATAGTGCTTTGATGTTTTAGTTCTTTTACTCTCGATTAATTTATATCTGAGATTAGTATGATATCCTTTTAGTTCTGCATCCTTCATTACTTGTTTTATCACTGTAGAGTGTTTGGCAGTTGTATTGGCACTACTTCTATACTTTTTGTATATCCAATCTCTAAACTCTTTGGCAAAGTCTCCAGTGATATCTTCAAACGATGGATTTATATTTTTCTCTTTGGTATAATTATCAAGGTGGTTATAAACTCCATTGTATTTTTGAATAGTCCTATCATGATTATCAGAATGTCGAATGAAATCTTTGAAGTATTCCAGAAAAGTCATTTCTGCTTTTTTCTTTGGTCTTCGCTTATAATCTAAAAGATAATCTAGTTCATCTTTGAATTTCTGTATTGTTATTTCTGGTTGTTCTTTTACAATATTTAAAGCTGCTGAATAGATAGTACCTAGTTTTTCATTCAGATCATCATAAATCTCATAATTAGGATTTGCCCTATATGTTGGTGAACCTATCCAGTCTTTTATATTTACTTTCTCTCGAATAGAATATTTAAGCCTGTTTTGATATCCTTTATCATTACGATTATATCTATAGACTAAGTAAATGTTTGCATTTCCTGCATCGTTTGTGCATGGTTCTAGGTTGAATCTAGGTCTGGATTGTTTGGATCGTCTCATATATCATTAAAGTGTTACTGTATGGCAAATATAAACAAACGGTCATATAACGTGCGCTTAACGGTCATATAAATTGCAACTCTATGATATTTTATGATACTCTGTAATGTATGTAAATATATAACAGCCTGAATAACAAAGCCCTTAGCAATTTTCATTACTAAGGGCTTTTACTTTATGTAGCGTGAGCGAGACTTGAACTCGCGACCTCGGGATTATGAATCACGCGCTCTAACCAGCTGAGCTACCACGCCATGAATATTATGTAAGTCTATAAATCAAGAACTTAAAAACTTACTTATGAAGTCATTTAATAACGTATGTTAAAATGATATGTAAGTGCTTGGGATTCAAATCAATATGAAATTTATTTTTCATAGCCATAGCTATGGGGAATAAATTTTATGAAGAGTTGGATTTCAATGACTTGCATAGGAATTAACAATATGTTTTTAAATCACTTCTCTGGTTAAATTGAGATATCAATATACCTCAATCGCTTTTCTAAGCGGGTGCAAATATATTCAATATTTTATCTTTTGCCAATCTGATTTGAAGTTTTTTCAATAAGAGCCGATGCATTTTCAGTTTACACCATGAATACTATCTATTTATTACAATTTTAAAAGCCATCTCTTCCTAATATCCATTAGATAAAGTCCTTGCTTCGATGTCCCTGAGAAACATAGATTTTAGCCTGATCTTGAAATTAATTATATGAATCACAATCACTTGAGGAAATTATTGACCGATGGGTGAATGAACGTGACCGATAATCTAAAGTCACAGTGATCATACTTCATAATTGTATACATTGGATTCAATCTACAATATTTTGCATTTGAGACATATAGCTTTCATATTACTTTTTTTGATTTTTTCGACAACCATTCTTGCTCAAGAAATAGTGGAAGTCGTACAAATAGAAAAAGATGATGGGCTGAAAGACAGAACTGTCGACCGAATCATAAGAGATCAAAATGGTTATTTCATTTTGTTTATGCTCAATACGATTCAGAGATACGATGGTAAGTCATTCGAAACTATAGATATCTCAGCTATCAAGTCCAACAAACTTGAAGTTCGAGACATGCAAAAAATAGACATCTTGGATGATGGTACAATAACACTTTATGCACCTGAAAACAATGTCCTCTTTTACATTCAAAACAAAAAAAATAGAGTAAGTTCTGTTCCTTTACAAGGCATTCCAATTGTCAATCAAGGAAATTTATATTTATTAAAGCCCGATGGCCTTAAAAGTGAAAAATACGATCTTCACAAAGCTGAATTATCGACAATCCTAATTAGTGAACAGATTAGCAAGGCTGAGCTTTCTAAAGATGTAGAACAGCTAGCCAAAATCAACGACCTAATTTATCTTCAAAATAAAGATCTAAGCATTCAACTGATCAAAGAAAATCGCCTCATTGACATTCCAATCAAAGGAAAATTAATACAGAGAGACAATGGAGTTTATCTTTTTGACCAAGACAAAATATATACGCTGAATGGAACAGAATTAAAGGAGGTAGCACAGCTTAAGGATAGGTCTTTTACTTGCACGGTTCTGAAATTAGATGACCACCAAAATATAGTTTCCGCATATTCTGGTAGGCCAAGATTTCAAGATAGAGTTTATGTATTGGATAATAATGATTCTCTGCATGTCATGGATAATATCGTAGCAGTCAGTGATGTATTCAAAGATTTCCATACTGGTGATGCTTTTCATAGATGGATGTTAGGTGGATATAATGGTATCCATATTGTTAACCTTTTAAGAGAAGGAGCCGATATTTTTCATAAAAATCAAAGTATAAAAAAAGGTGAGTTTGGTGTAGTTGTGTCTGGTGTAGCGTCTAACGGAAAAGAAGAAATAATATACTCAAGAGAACTGGAAGGTATTTTTTCTTACGATTCAGATAGCGGAGAATACAATGAAGAAATGACCAAAGCTACATCTGAAGGTGAGTATGCTAATAATGCCAAGCTCTATTTTAATAAGCACACAAATACTTACTTTTCTCATGCTTATAGAAATGATGGCAAAAGTGATATTTATCAATCCAATATCAAGTCAGGTGCTTCACAAAAATATGAAGTCCCATTCAAACTGAACGACATTTATCCTGTAGATACAAATACATTTTTATTCGGAGGATACATTACGAAAACTTCAAAAGGGATATTGGGTAGTTACGATATCACAAACCGTACTTATAAAATTATCCGTGATGACACCAAAGAAATAAGCAGCATCACCTACGATGATGACACAAAAACATATTGGCTTGGAACATATGAAGGGCTGTATGTTTTGGACTCGAATTTCAACACCATCACCAATTTTAATAGAAAAAAAGAAGGTCAAGAGTTTATGGGGCAAGATCATATAGTAATGACTACCAGATATGATAAATGGATGATAGCTGGAAGTTATGGTGGAGGTATTTATGTCATTGATCCCGATGAATATAAAATAATCAAAAAAATAGATGAGTCTAATGGTCTCAATGACCAGTCTGCCATTGGAATCATCAATGATGATCTTGGTCATTGTTGGATCACGACTTTTAATGGAGTTTCAGTAATTGACACCAACCTACAAGTAATTCGCAAAATATATGAACATGAAGGTCTTCCCAACAGAGAATTCAATTCGAAAGCGTTAGCCAAAGATGGTAATGGGAATATTTATGCTGGCACTTTGAATGGAGTTTCGATGCTCATTCCATCAAAGGTCCTGAATTGGCAAAAATCACATCAACTTGACATCAAATCTATTATTGGCTATCAAGGAAATAATTTCGAGCGTCTAGATATATCTCATGAAATACCACTTTACGAGGAATATGACTCTCTTGTCATAAATTACAATCTACCAGACTATCACTACTACCCATATGTAGAAGAAATTATTGCTGTTAACATAGAAGGCGATATGGATTTCTCTCTTGATAAAAATAGAATTATATTAAGAGATTTCAGCACTGGAGAATATAATGTGAACATTTCATTAGAAGGCATTCCAAAAAACACTGATCTCAAAATCATTCGACATTCTAATGTCAAGAGGACATTAAACATTCTCATGATAACCCTAGGGATTGGATTACTTGCCTGGTTAATTTCAAAACAGGTCATCAAATCGAATAAAAAAAGAGAAGAAGAGAAAACAAAGCTTAACAAACGCATTGCAGACCTTCAATTGAGTTCTCTTCAATCACAAATGAATCCTCACTTTATTTTCAATGCTTTAGGTTCTATTCAGTACTTTATCCAAACATATGATACAGTGAAAGCCGATGAATTCCTTTCCAATTTTGCAATGTTGATGCGTAGTATTTTGGAATCTTCGAAGTCAAAATACATATCATTAAGCGAAGAAATCAAATTGATAAAATTGTATGTGGGATTAGAGAAAATAAGATTTGAAAACCTATTTGAATATAATGTAGAAATAGACGAAAATTTGGACCTCGAAAGCAAGGTGCCTCCAATGATCATCCAACCATTCGTCGAAAACGCTATAAATCATGGCTTGTACCATCTGAAAGGTAGAAAAGGAAAGCTAATTTTGAAATTTGAAGCTACCCATAGCAATGAAATAAAAATTACTATAACTGACAATGGAATAGGTAGGGCAGCCGCAGCAAAACTTAGAAATAAAAATCACAAATCTCGAGGTATGCAAATTGTCAACGAACGCCTCGAAACCATCAATGGCTCTCAAGAACTGAAAGTTAATGTATCCACCAAAGACCGTGAGAAAGATGAAAAAGCAAATGGCACTGAAATCATTATTACCATTTCGGAATTATTTTGATTTGTTGATTTGTTGATGTGGTGATGTGGTGATGTGGTGATTTGTTGATGAGTTGATGTGTTTTTCGGTTCGATAGTGTATGAAGAACTCCGTGTATCTCCGTGAATTCTCTGCTTATCTCCGAGTAATCAGTCAACATCCAACCATGCAAAATCCTATACCTCAAACCTCCAAACCTTAAAATATTCCAATCTCTAAATTCGAAATTCATAATTCGTAATTCCCTATCAATAATTCCCAAAATTCATAAATTATGACCACTTAATAGCTCTTTCCCGCCGTTAGTATATTCTTCCAATATCCCCTATCATAATCCTCTATATTACTCCAAATAAACTTTACAATGTACCAGGCCCTCATCATAGATGACGAACAAAAATTAAGAGAAGTCCTCAATATTAAATTGAATCAATTCTGCCCTGAAATTAAAGTACTGGATCAAGCAAACAATGTAGAAGATGCATTTTCTAAAATAATAATGTTACAGCCAGACCTTATCTTCTTAGACATCTCGATGCCCATAGAAACTGGTTTTGATCTAATTAATAAATTTGATGAAATAAATTTCGAAATCATATTTGTCACGGGGTTCAATGAGTATGCCTTGGATGCACTGAAAGTGAGTGCTGTAGATTATATTTTGAAGCCAGTCCAAACTGCCAGCCTCATTAAAGCTGTGAATAAAGCAAAATCAAGAATTGACGAAAGATCAAAAATTGCCAAGTACGAAGTTTTAAAACATAACTTGAATCATATCGGTGATCAAAACACTAAGATAGCTATCCCAGGATCTAATGCATATGAGTTTGTGAAAATTGAAAATATTATTAGGTGTGAAGGATGGCAAAAATATACAAAAATTCACTTGGCTTCAGGTGATGTCATTGTAAGTTCATACAATCTAGGTGTATTTCGAGATATGCTTCAAAACTATGATTTCTTTAGCACTCATAAATCACACCTCGTCAATAAAAATCATATTACCCGTTACTTAAAAGATGGAACGGTAATCATGTCTGACGGGTCCAATGCCCCAGTAGCAAGAAGAAAAAAAGAAGAATTTATGGAAAATGTGGTGAAGTATTTGGCTAATTTTTGAAAAGCGCTTTCATGATGTATATTTGTCTTTAGAAAAATTAATTTAAGAATAAGTATCAGACAATGGGAGCAATACACGATCACATCCGATCAGCAAATTTAGAAATGGTTTTAGAGGTTATTAAAAATAACGCTGAGGCAGTAAATTCAAAAGACCAAAAAGGTTTTCCAGCAATTGTCTTAGCTACATACCATGGAAAATTAGAAATCACAAAAGCATTAATAAATAACGGGGCTATCATTGATGCTAAAGATTCAATGGGTAATACAGCTCTTATGGGTGTAGTATTTAAAGGAAATGAGGATATTGTAAAGATGTTGTTAAAAGCAGGTGCAAATCCAAATGCAACCAACACCACTGGAGCTACTCCCTTATCATACGCCAATCAATTTGGTCATAAAAATATAGCTGATCTGTTAATCCAAAATGGAGCAAAGTAATATTGCACTTCGTGAACTTTGCGCCAAACCTTATCTACTTTGCGGTTAAAAAAATGCCATAGGTAGATTTTTACCGCAAAAAGCTCAAAGAATAACGCAAAGTTATCTAAGTTAAAATTGGAAATAATAATTTTTAAATGTAATAATTAGTTAAACACAACATCAGACCCTCTCCTGATATATTTTCTAATATTCAGCCAAAAAGCTATGAAGAGATAGATTACAATAGGAGAACCCAAAGTAGCAAAACTAAGATATATGAAATACAATCGAACTCTAGATATCTGCACACCCATTTTGTTCCCCAAATAATGGCAAACTCCAAATCCTTGCTTTTCGATTAAATCCTTCACACTTTTCATAATTGTAATATATCAATAATTATTAAACTAAGGAATGATTCAATAATAAAGTAACATTCCTAAGTGAAACAAAAACCTTTTTAGTTTATGCTTCAAATTTAATAAATTATCAATTATCGTTATTTGAAAAAGTGATAATTACGAAAGAGGCAAGGTTTTCTACTCTTTGATTTTAAGCTCTTTGGTCGCTATAGTAGAGATTAATCCTCTCTTAATAGTCTTAAGCTCAAGCTTATATTTTCCTGGCTTATCGAACTTGTATGGAAATTCATCAGCAGTAATTATTACTCTTTCACCGTTGCCCATATCCATCACATACCTTGTAGCCTTTCTATCTTTTTTAAAGGTAAAGTAAAGCTCTTCTCCTACTTTTTTCTTCCCTTCAATTTTGAAAAAATCTTTGAATTTCACCTTGCCTTCCAATGTATTGGAATCAAAATCAGAGACAGATGCAGCTACCATAGATAAATTATGATAATTCGGTGTATTGTTATTGTTAGAGCTATTTGTAAAAACATACAGCGATCCTATTACACCTAATATAGCGATCAATATCAAAAGTAATTTTTCTATAAATTTAGAAGAGAAACCTGCTTGAGGTAGTAAAGTTGCTTTTGGAAGATCAATACTTGTGTATTCATTCATTCTCATAAAAATCGGATTTGGATGATAAAATTCATTTGTAATTGAAGCTTTGGGTTTTCAATTACTCCTCAAAAGTAGATCAAAAATCATGCAATTAAAAGCAATTAATAAAAAAATGTTAAAAATATAACATATATAATTTCCTGTAAGAGATTGAATAACAAATAATTAAATTAAACCAATTGATTATATGAGAGATATATAATCATTTTTTATATATAGTAAAAAATTAAATTTGAAATAGATTTATATCTTGAGAGGCGAAAACTGTATAAAAAGAATAAATCCCATGAAAAACGAAGATTACAAAACCTATTTTGATTCCAATAAAAATCTATGGAACAATAAAACAGAAGTACATATTGACTCTGAATTTTATGATAATAAATCCTTTCTACAAGGTAGGAATACATTAAATCCCTTCGAATTAGAATATTTAGGAGATGTAAAAGGCAAAAAAATCCTTCACATCCAATGTCATTTTGGTCAAGACAGTATTTCACTCGCTCGGATGGGAGCAAAAGTGACAGCCACTGATATTTCTGATAATGCTTTAAAAAAAGGTAGAGCCTTCAATGAGCAATGTGATACTGATGTGGCCTTTATTGAGACAGACACCTACCACATCAACGATCATATCACAGACACGTATGACATTATCTTTATGACCTATGGTGTCATCTGTTGGTTGCCAGACATCAATAAGTTGGCGGAAATCGTAAATGCAAGATTAAAGCCAGGAGGCAAGATGTTAAGTGTAGAGTTTCATCCTGTACTTAATCTATTTGACTTTCCTATCCAAAAAATATGCTATAGTTATAACAATGTGCATGTCTACGAAGAAGATTTTGAAGGTACATATGCTGATCAAGAATCTGGAATGAAAGGAAAGGAATTTTTCTGGCAGCATAGCTTAGAAGAAGTGACTATGCCTTACGTTAATTTAGGAATGCAAATGACTGCATTTAGAGAGTACTATCATTCTCCTTACAATACCTACGATTGTATGAAAGAAGTGGAAAAAGGCAAGTTTGTATATGGTGACTTCCCCTATCCTATTCCACATATGTATTTGTTGGAATTTACAAAAATGTAGAACCTTGATGTTTTATTTAACCGCTAGGTTCGCAAAGGTTGCACAAGATTCGCAAGAATTGATCTAGTTCAATATATCCAAACTCACCGAATCCCTCCAATCTCTTCAATCTCTCCAATCTCTCCAATCTCTCCAATCTCTTCAATCTCTTCAATCTCTCCAATCTCTCCAATCTCTCAAATCTCTCAAATCTCTCAAATCTCTTCAATCTCTTCAATCTCTTCAATCATTTAACAAAATTTAAAATCTTACCTTGAGTTAAATTAAATAATATATGACCTCCTCGCCAGTCAATACTCCAAAAGAAACTTCTGCTACTGAAATCATTCGCCTGTTTGATCTTCAAAAAGAGAACCAATTCGCAGTAGCAAATACTTCATCAAAACAACGAATAGCTAAACTGAAAAAATTTCATAAAGCAGTTTTAAAATATAGACCTGCTATTAAGGAAGCAATGTTCAATGATTTCAAAAAGCATCCTAGTGAAGTAGATCTGACAGAAATCTATCCTGTGACTAGTGAGATCAAACATACTATCAGCAATCTTTATCAATGGATGGATAAGCAGAAGGTAGCAACTCCTATAGCATTGATGGGTTCTAGTTCATACATTCATCATGAGGCGAAAGGAGTAGTATTGATTATTTCTCCATGGAATTTCCCAATTAACTTGACATTTGGTCCTTTAGTATCTGCTATTGCAGCAGGAAATACTGTAATCTTGAAGCCTTCAGAGCATACACCTCATGCATCTGACATCATGCACAAAATCATAAGTGAGATATTTGACCCCACCGAAGTAGCATTAGTACAGGGAGGAATTGAAACTTCGCAGACCTTGCTTTCGCTTCCTTTCAATCATATATTTTTCACGGGATCACCTGCGATTGGTAAGGTGGTGATGTCCGCAGCTGCCAAACATTTGACATCAGTAACTTTAGAATTGGGTGGTAAATCACCAACGATTATAGATGAAACAGCAAATATTGATATTGCAGCGCGAAGAACAGCTTGGGGCAAATTTATAAACAATGGCCAAATATGCATTGCGCCAGATTATATCTTTGTTCACGAGAGTAAAAAAGCTGCTTTTTTGTCAAGTATTAAAAAGTATTTAGACCAATTTTATTCAGAAGACGCTTCACAAGAAGTAAGTTATTGTAGAATGGTCAATGAGAGACATTTTTCAAGGGTGAATGGCTATATTAATGATGCTGTAGACAAAGGTGCTAAAATTGAATATGGTGGCAAAACTGATTCAAGCATCGATTATATTCCGCCAACTATAATGACTAATGTACCGATGGATTCAGATGTTATGAAAGAAGAAATATTTGGTCCTGTCTTACCCGTTCATGGATATTCTAATCTGGATGATGTGCTCAAAGCAATAAATGAACGAGAAAAACCACTTGCCTTATATATTTACAGTAAGAATAAAAAGAATACCAAAAAGATAATAAACAACACAAGAGCCGGGGGCACCTGTGTCAACCATAATGGTGTCCACTTCTATAATACAAATCTACCTTTTGGTGGATCAAACAATAGTGGTATTGGCAAAGGGAATGGTTATTATGGTTTCGAAGCATTCTCCAATAAACGAGGTATTTTAAAACAGCATATTCCGAATGCGTTAGAAATGCTTCTACCTCCATATAATGACTTTAAACAAAAGTTGATTGATTTGACAATTAAGTGGTTTTAGATATAATCTGTTTTTCGATCTATGTAATAAAAATGATTTAGGAATTATATTGAATTATAGATTTCATTCGTGTGTATCACATATTGCACAATAAAATGAGAACACTCCGATATGTACTTTGTCATCCTGAGTTCCTAAAAGAGCCACGCTGTTTTATAGTTAAAGTAATGGCTCTAAGATTATTAGATTGATGTTAATAAATGGAATTGTCATTCTGACCGAGCACAGCGAGTGGAAGAACTGACATATTAACACAGTCCAAATTTCGAACAAAGTGGAGAAATCTCGCTCATTCAACATTGAAGACTTATTTCTTGAAACGAAGTTGTGAATTGCATCTGAATGTAATGAGTGGAATGATGGGAATGTTATAATATCTCTAATTCTGATCACTATAGAGAAATCTGATAAATTCGATATTCTAAAATTGAAAGATTTCTCCATGATAGTCGAAATAAAGAAAAATAAATGCTCATTAATTCTTCAGCTCCGATAAATCTTCGTTCAGAATGACAAGGAACATTTATGACAATTTCCATTACAGTCGGAATGACAATGCATTTAGTGCAATTTGTTTACACACATTTCATTATTCACAAACATCTTTTGACAAACAATTACTACCTTAAAGTCAAATTTCAAATCTTATGAAGCGAAGAGACATCTTAAAGTATACCGCTTTGATGACTGGAGCTGCGCTAAGTGCTCCCCTCATTCTTTCGTTGGAAAGTTGCAAATCTGATTCTGCTGATATTGTTAGTGAAAAAAAACTCCAATATTTTAATGAGGACCAAATGAGACTTATCAAAAGTATTGCAGATACAGTACTACCAAAAACAGATAGTCCGTCAGCTTCAGAAGTTGGAGTTCATTATACTATTGATCAAATGGTGGGCAAAGTTTATAATGAAGAAGATCAAGTATCTTATTCCACCAATTTTGCCAAGCTTTCTCAATACTTGAGTAAAGAATCTAAAGGAAAAGGCTTCCATAAATTATCAGAACCTGAAAGATTAGAAATTCTTGGGGATCTTGCAAAATCAAAAATTGAACACTTTTCAGATGCAAAAGAAGGCTACTTGGCTTTAAAACAACAGACCATAGCATATTATTTGAATACAGAAGAAGTGGCAACAAAGTTCTTAAATTATTTACCAGTACCTGGACAATATGAGGGTTGTATTACTCTTGAAAGTGTAGGAGGAAAAGCATGGGCCATATGAGTTTTAATCAAAAAGGAACAGCATCTATCACCTATGATGCTATCGTAGTAGGATCTGGAATAAGTGGCGGCTTTGCAGCAATGGAATTGTGCAAAAGAGGCCATAAGACACTTATGCTTGAGCGTGGGAGAATGGTCAAACATGGAGAATATCCAACTGCCAATCTAGATCCGTGGGAATTGAAGAATCAAAACGTGGTCACATCAGAAGAAGTTGCAGCACATTATTATAAGCAAAACCGCTTGAGTTGGTGGGTGCATGAGGATAATAAACATTGGATTGCAAAAGATGATGAATACCCGTATGACGAAGTGGAAAGATTTGACTGGATCAGAGGACATCACGTGGGTGGACGATCGATCATGTGGGGAAGACATTGTTACAGATGGAGTGATATTGACTTTGAAGCAAACCTCAAGGATGGAATTGCAGTAGACTGGCCAATCAGATATAAAGATATTGAACCTTGGTATGATTACGCCGAAACATTTGTCGGTGTAAGCGGACAGAAAGAAGGCCTAAAACAAGTCCCTGATGGGAAATTTCTTCCTCCGATGGAATTGAATTGTGCTGAGCAGTTTTTTAGAGAAGAGGTTGCAAAAAAATACCCAAAAAGAGTGATCACACCTGGCAGAGTAGCAAACCTCACAGAATACAAGCCTGATGTTCATTTGGGTACAAGAGGTCAATGCCAGACTAGAGATAGATGCTGGAGAGGATGTCCACTAGGTGGATATTTCAGTAGCCTATCTGCTACGATTCCTGTGGCTGCAGAAACCGGAAATCTTACCCTAAGACCAGATAGTGTTGTTACAGAAATAATGTTTGACACCAAGACTCGAAAAGCAACAGGAGTTCGAGTAAAAGATACACAAACAGGTGAAATGCTGGAGTTTTTTGCAAGAATAATCTTCTGCAATGCCAGTACAATTGGGACGACTGCAATTCTTCTAAATAGCCGATCAAATGAGTTTCCTGATGGTCTGGGCAATAGCTCAGGTGAATTGGGTCACAATATCATGGACCATCATTATGGAATGGGAGCTTGGGCGACGCTACCTGGATTCGAAGATAAATATTACAAGGGCAGAAAACCATTAGGGTTCTACATTCCTAGATTTAGAAATATTGATGAGGCTTCACGGCGTAAGGATTATATCAGAGGATTTGGATATCAAGGAAGAGCAGCGAGATATTCTGGAGGAAATGGAGAGGACATTGGGGCAGAGTTCAAAGACTCTATTTTCAAACCTGGACCGTATCAAATTGGAATGACTTGTTTTGGGGAATTATTGCCATATCATGATAATAAGATGTATCTTAATTTTGATAAAAAGGATAAATATGGATTGCCAATTATCACCTTTGATGCTAAATTAAGAGAGAATGAAATGGCTCTGAGAATAGATGGTGTTGCATGTGCTGCAGAAATGTTAGAAGCTGCAGGTTGTATAAATATTACAACTTCTAATAATGCAACAGCAGTAGGAGCGGCAATCCATGAAATGGGCACAGCAAGAATGGGTAGAGATCCCAAAACTAGTGTTCTCAATAAATGGAATCAAATACATGATGTACAAAATATATTCATTACGGATGGATCTTGTATGACGAGTTCAGCAACGCAAAATCCGAGTATTACATATATGGCTTTGACGGCTCGGGCTGTTGATTATGCGCATAAGCAATTGGGTTTGGGCGAATTGTAGAAATAGAATGTTGAATTACGAATGTTGAATTTAGAATTTAGAATGCAAAAAAGGTTTAGGGTAAGCATGGTTAGATCTTGACTTGCGAACTTTGCGTAAACCTTCGTGCTCCTTGCGGTTAAAAAATGCCCTACAGCTTGAAAATTCACTATTCACTTTTCACTATTAATTATTAACTATTAACTTACCAATTTGAGTAAAAACATTATTAAAAAAGCGGAAGATATATTTGACAAATATGCAGTGATGTATCAGTCAAAATATATGGATGTTGAAAAATATCATAAATCGCTTGATTGCTTTCTTAATTTGTTACCTCGCGAGGACAGTGAGATTCTTGAATTGGCATGTGGTCCTGGGAATATAACTCAATACTTACTGGATCAAAATCCTGAATTAAAAATACTTGCCACTGATCTCTCCCCTGCCATGCTCAAATTAGCAGCAGAGAATAATCCTAGCGTTCGTGTCCAGCTATTAGATTGTAGGTCGATCCTAGAACTGAAGAATTCGTTTGATGCAATTTTATGTGGTTTCGGTTTGCCATATATTTCGAAAGAAGAAGCCGTACAAATGATAGCTGATGCATCTCATTCACTAAATAATGGTGGAATGTTTTATCTGAGCACAATGGAAGATGATTACAGCAATTCAGGATTTAAGGGTTCAAGTACTAACCCAAATGAAGGTCTCCATATGTATTTTCATGAGGCTGAATATATTGTAGAGGCTTTTGAGGCAAATCAGTTTGAAATTGCAGATTTATCGAGAGTCAAATATTCTGATGGTGAAGGTGGTGAAATTATTGATTTGATTGTGATTGGTAAAAAACATTAATTTAAAAGTATAACATCTATGAAGTATCTAATATGTGTTTTTCTATTTCTTGCATTCTTCAATTGCAAAGAGAAAGAGAAAGTAGAAACAGAAAATAAAGTGACTATTGAAAACCTAGACTGGTTACTTGGTAATTGGGAAAGAGTTGGAGAAAAAGAAGGGAACAAAACTTATGAGTATTGGGAGCAAAATAGTCAAAGTGATTACGTGGGAATAGGATGTACATTGAAAAGATTAGATACAATATGGAGAGAAGATGTTTTGATTGCAAAAGGAGATATGGGTTGGAATTTTGATGTACGAGGCTTGGGTGATACTGTTTCTACTATTTTTAAAATTACGGAGATAACAAAAAATAGTTTTACTTGCGAAAATGATCTAAATGAATTTCCTAAGAAAATAGAATATGCATTTGATGGTGAAAATATTAATGCTGTCATTTCTGGAGGAGGACCTACAATTCCATTTAATTTCGTGAGAATGAAACAATAAGTCTTTCAATTGTTTATAATGATAATCAATCATTTTTGTAGTGCGTATTCTAAATGTTCATAAACGGGTTTTTAATCTTTCAAAAGATAAAATCACAGAACTAATTAATACTTTATCAAGTCCATCAGACAAGGTGTGGCCAAAAGAAAAATGGCCAAAGATGAAATTGGATAATGGACTTTCTCCTGGTTCTAAGGGTGGTCATGGACCTATCAAATATTTTGTTGAATCTCACAGTCTGGGAAAACAGGTTGTATTCAAATTCACAAGGCCCAAAGGTTTTAATGGGGTACACAAATTTGACATTAATGAATTAAGTACTAATAAGACTGAATTGGTACATACTATAGATATGGAAGCAAAAGGCAAGGCTCTTCTATTATGGTATACTGGTGTAAAATGGCTTCACAATGCATTGATAGAAGACGGGTTAGATAAGATCCATAATAATATTGAGAATGACTCAAAAAAGACAAAATGGAATCTATGGGTCAGAATATTAAGGGTAGCATTGAAATAGAATCCAACCAAATCCTTATATTGCAACGTCTTCACTATAAAATTACACCATGAAAACGATTATTACATATTTATTTCTTCTCGTATTTACTTTGACTTTTCTTTCATGTGAAGAAAAAATGGAAAAAGACATTGAAACAGGTGTAGATATAAATAACTTTGAATTTGACAATTTAATGGTAGGTGACGTAATGTTATATTCCTATGTGACAGGTGTGGACTACCCATCTCAAAACTCCGATGCAACATATACAGGTGATACATTGGAACTGACTGTAGTCGATGAGGTCGATGGCAAGTTTATAATTCAAGAACAAATCACTCCTAACTCTGCAATATTTGATTCAGATATTAAATATATTCGTGGACAAATTGAAGAGAAACATGAGCTATTATGGGATATTACAGAGGATAGTATTATCATATCGACTTTGGAATCAGAAGGTAATTTCGAAAGTCACATTTTCCCACATGCTCGTAGTTTATCTTTGACAGCGGAAACTGAAACCAAAGTTGAATTTGAAGGATGCCGCACCACAATTCCTTATTCTCAATCTTTCCAAAAATTCTTCATAGAAAATGGTGAACTCCTAGACATTACCTACCCTCATTTGAATGGTTATCTTAATTATTCCTCTATGGCACTTGATGGAGATGGTTTGACATTTATCTATAGCAAAGAAAGTGGATTCGTAAGAGTGACTTCTACCTCAGGATGGACTGCTAATGTATGGGGATGGGATAGGATAAATTAACTAATAGGTCTAAAAGGTAACTTTTTTTTCGATATGGTTTTCAAGTATTACTTTGCTTCACGATGCATTCATATCAGATGGATTAGATAAGTTCCATAGTAAAATCACCAATGATTCCAAAGAGACAAAATGGAATTTTTGGGTCAGAATATTAAGGGTAGTATTGAAATAGAACCCAATCAATTTCTTATATTACAATGATTACACTTTAAAATTACACCATGAAAACAATTACAACCTATTTATTTCTTCTCATATTTTCTGTAGCATTTCTATCATGTGCAGAAGAAAAAGAGATGGAATTAGAAATTGAAATAGAACCAGATTCAGTTGAGTTCGATAATTTAAAAATAGGTGACATTATGTTATATTCCTATCAAACAGGTCAAGCTTCTCTTGAAAATATAGATGATAATAACGTATCATATACAGGTGACACTCTGGAACTAAAGGTAATTGATAAAATTGATGGAAAATTTTTAATTCAAGAACAAATTACTCCAGGTTCTGCAATTTTCAATAGTGAAGAAAAATATATCTGGGGAAACTTAGAAGAGCCCTATCAATTATTGTGGGACATTCGCGAGGATAGCATAATAGTTACAAATGTCGGATTTGAAAATCTCTGGCAAAGTCAACTCATATTTGGAGGCTATTATTTTTCTCTTAATGAAATAACAGAAATTGAAATAGAGTTTGATGGATGGAGGACAACACTTCCAGATTGGTACAGTGGTGTAGAATTTTTAAATGAACTACCTCGATGCAAGCATACGAGGTATCACTATGTACATTTCATAATGACGTTTTATTGTTAATTTGATAATTTTTATTTCAATCTAGCTTTCGCCTTGTGACTGAACAGTCTCAATGCAATTGAGTTAAGTACGACAGTACTTCAAGTGAAGGAATGCGTTAGCAACGTGCAGAAACTATTGCCACTTTAGGCAGCCCGCCGCTTACGCGTTCCTTTCCTTGTCGACTATCGTCGCCACTCTTCGAGATCGGTCAGTCACCCAGTCATGGCTATGCTCCTTTTTATTCAGATTTAGTCCAATCTAAAATGCCAACAAAATAGAAAAGACAAACCAAAATGCACAAATATCACACGCACAAAGGATTCAGTTAAAGTTACTTTCGATGCAAGCATCGGGGAATTAAACCCCTAGAGATTAAAGAAGGAGAATTACTTGGTATCACGTATCCTCATTTGAATGCCATTGTCAACTTTGGCCCTCTAGCACTTGATGGTAGCGGTTCAATTACTATTTACAACAAAGAAAGTGGATTAGTTAGGACAAGCTCTATTTCTCCATGGACCTCAACCGTAACAAGTTGGGATAGGATAAATTAGGGGTTTCAGGGATGCATTATTTTGCAGATAATGTACTAATAATACCCTCAAAATGACAACAACCTAAATTCAATTTTGTCCTAAAAAGGTCAATATCTAACTCCCTGAAATCTTCGTGAAAACGTTGTGCCCTAGTGGTGAAAAAATCAACATCCAACCCTGCGAATCTTGCTCATCCTTAGCTTCTTTGAGGTTAAAAGTCAACATCCCATAAAAACCATAATTCCGAAAAAACGCCCCCTTCCGTTATCTTCTTACTCCTGAAGAGTTCTAAATTAATAGGGGAAACATTAGTAAATGTAGATACCAATCGGTATCTTCGCATTATGCGTGACCCAGAAAACACCCGAAAACAGATTTTAGAATCAGCAAGTATCCTCTTCAATACTAAGGGCTACAAGGCTACTTCTATCAGCGACATTACTTCTAAAGCTGGGATCACAAAAGGTGCTATATACAAACATTTCAAGGATAAATCTGAATTAGAAAAAGCTTGCTTGATCAAGATGACAAGTCAAGTTTTCAATAATATTACGCTTCGAATTAAAAAAGCTCCTGATGCAAAATCAAAATTGTTCGGTATCCTTGACTACTTCTCAGGATACAGTAATAATCCACCTATCGAAGGTGGTTGTCCATTGATGAATGCCGCTATAGAAGCTGACGATTCAGATCCTGTATTGAAAGAAGTCGTGAGTAATATAATGACAGGCCTCCAAACAGGTATAGCAAAGGTCATTCAAAATGGAATTGACCGAAATCAGTTTCAAAAAGGTGTTGATGTGACTGAATATGCCACAATGATGTATAGCGCAATCGAAGGTGGAATAATGATGATGAAAGTAACAGATAATGATCACAACCTGATGGCTGTCATCAAATTTCTAAAACGAGACATAGAAAGTAAATCGGTGTAAAATTTTTTTAGTTAACAAGATACCGATTGGTATCTAAAATGAAAAGGAAATGAAAAATATACTATTAAAAACAGTTAGCATTTATTTAAACATAATAAACCTTCTATCTTCCAAAATTGGTGGAAGGCATGCATTCTATATCTTTTGTTATCCATTCAAAGCCAAAATCACTCCTAAGCAACAGGAATTTCTAGATACATCTCACCAGTTTAAGCTTCCTGTTGAAGATTTTGAAATCCAATGTTATAGATGGGGGAATGGTCCCAAAAATATACTTTTTGTACACGGCTGGCAAAGCAATACTTATAGATGGAGAAAGTATATTGATTCCCTTCCACATGATCAATTTACCATATATTCATTTGATGCTCCAGGTCATGGAAACTCAGGAAGCCTAATTGGAAACGTCCCATTATTTGAAAAATCTATCCATAAAATGATGGATCATATTGGTGAAACTGAAAGTATAATTTCTCATTCTATTGGGAGCTTTAGTTCTTTGTATTATATCAATCAAAACCCTCAATTTCAGCCTAACAAATTAGTGACTCTTGCTACACCAGACAGTATTGATGATTTTTTGGATTACTATTTCTCTACTTTAAACCTATCAAGCAAAACAAAGCAGAATTTCTTACGTTATTTCGTAAAATACACTCAAAAAGACCTCTCATTCTTCCGCTTAGAGAACTTATTAAATTTCAATAAATCTACAGGTCTAATTATTCATGATGAAGGAGATAAAACCACAACTGTAAACTATTCAAAAAAACTTCATAGCCTATGGCCATATTCCAAATTGGTAATAACGAGAGGGTTGGGTCATAAGCTCAAAGATGAAAAAATAATAAGGATGGTTAATGAATTTGTGGTTTCTCCCATTTCAAAATAACAGATGTTGAACATGAACCTCTCCTATTTTATATGTGCATTTCAAATTGTCACATTTACTATTTGATATACGATAGGAAATTTATTACAGGAAATTTAAAAAGTCAACATCAAAAGGCGATTAAGCGATTCTGCAAAAAGTCAATTAGAATAATTTAAAATACAATGAAATACCTCGATGCAAGCATACGAGGTATCTGCATTTCACAATAACGCTTTTTTATTATATTGATAATCTTTATTTCAATCTAACTTCGCCTCGCCGGCTTGGCGTTCTATTTTTTTCTTGATAAAAAAACAGAGCCAAAAAAAATCAAGACTGGCTAATAGCCATACTGCAATGCCGCTCCCTCTGCCCACATACCCAGTCATGGCTATGCTTCTTTTCAGTCAGATTTAACCCAATTTAAATTGTCAACAAAATAGAAAAGACAAACCGAAATGCACTCATGTCACACGAACAAAGGATTCAGTTAAAATTACTTCCGATTCAAGCATCGGGGAATTAAACCCCTAGAGATTAATAAAACGTCATTTTGAAATGCACCCTCTTTTATTCAGAATGGCCTTCGACTTTTAAGTTGGAATATATTTCATGTAATCTTATGACTGCGTTTTCATCACATACCTTTATCCGTAATACTTCTTCATATTCAATTTTAGCAGCATCCCATTTGTTTTGCTCCACTAAGATTTCTCCATAACTGTCTCGCACATTTGGATTAAAAGCAAACATATAACTGTTTAATAAAAAAACAAACTCTGCCTTCCTTGTTTCTCCTTGAGCTTTTAATACATAGCCGTATGCATTGAGTTCGCTTGAAGTGGCTACTTCCCTTCTGACTTTTTGGTAAATAGTTTTCACGTTTTCCTCAATAAATAAAGAATCAGCATCCATTTCACTCATTATTCTATTCAAAATAACGACTCCTTGGTATCGCTCTTCATATGGATTTCCTTTTGCTATCTGCATGATATCGGTGTCAAGGTCAAAAATTGTTCTTTCTACTATCCTTCCTATCTCCTTGCACCCTCTTTCAAAGACCATAGTCGGAACCTTGTGAATATTCATGCCAATAGTCTCTTTATTGGGTCCTTGCTTATAATTATTTCCTTCATGATGTAGAGCTATCAATTCTATATTGCTTTCACTTAGACCCATTTGCTTCCACGTTTTAATAAACTTTGGGACAAGAAATTTTGTATCTCCACACCAGGTTCCGAGAAAGACCTTGACTTTTGTATCTTTTAAAAACTGACCATCTTCTTCATTTAAAGAGCTATCGCAATCTTTAGAATTATTATCATACCATTCTTTATATAGACCACTTGATAATTCATCAATACTTGTGTTGCCCCAGAGATGGATATTCCCTTTTTTGTCAGTATAAGTTTGACCAAATACTTGAACAATCATTACAAAATTAACAATAAGCAAAAAGCACTTTTTCATATTTTATGTTTGAATTATTAATGACTCAAACATACCGCCGAACAACCTAATTGGCTGTTAATGAGATGAGAAGGCTTTGTTAAGTTATTGAAAATGAAATGCCAATGAAATTGTAATGTCTAGTATTTATTCAATACCAATAAAAAAAATCATATTTGCATAAAAACGATCATTACCCTAACCAACATTGGTCTTGTCTATGGAAAGAATCAGTATTTTTGACATCTATAAAATTAGTGTCGGACCTTCATCTTCGCATACGCTTGGACCATGGAAAGCTGCTTTGAATTTTTCTTCAAAGCTCGAAGAACTGTCATTCGATAAAATAGAAATTCACTTGTTTGGGTCTCTTTCGAAAACAGGGGTTGGACATGGAACAAACATAGCTGTCCAATTGGGTTTGGAAGGATATAATCCAATCTCAATTCCAACGGAAGAAATAGGTTTTTATATCCAAAAAATAGCCAGTCAGAAACAAATTTCAATTAATGAAAATGCATTAAGATTTGACCCAAAAGAAAATATAATCTTTCATGATATCTCTTTACCGGAACATCCGAACACTTTAATTTTCAAGGCATATTTAATGGATGCTTTGGTTCTTGAGACTACTTATTACTCTGTTGGCGGTGGATTTATTGAAGAAAATGGGATTAATAAAGAAGATCTAAGAGAAACCGAATTACCATACCCAATCGATAGAGGGCAGGACCTTATTGATTACACCAATGAACATAATGTTTCTATTTCCGAAATAGTACATCAAAATGAATTGCAATTTCAATCTGAAGAAATCATTAATCAAAGAATCAACGCGATATACAATACTATGCTTGAGTGTGTATTTAAAGGTTGCACCACTGAAGGAACACTGCCTGGAGGATTAAATGTCAAGCGAAGGGCAAAGTCAATATGCAGCAATTTATTAAAAGACGAGAAGTATACTAATGAAGCCGAATGGATAGAAGCCGTAAAAAAGCAGCCTACGGATTTTAATACCATCAACAAGTGGATCAGTTGCTTCGCCTTAGCTGTCAATGAAGAAAACGCGGCATTGGGAAGAGTAGTCACATCTCCTACCAATGGAGCTTCAGGAGTCATTCCTGCAGTGCTACTTTACTATTACTTTTTCTGTGATTACAAAGGCGTGGAAGATTTAAGAAATTTCATGTATACATCAGGTGAAATAGGTTGCATTTTCAAAAAAGGAGCAACAATCTCCGCAGCCGTTGGTGGTTGTCAAGCTGAGATAGGAGTATCATCTGCCATGGCTGCAGGCGGCTTGACTGAACTGCTGGGTGGCTCTCCTAGTCAAGTGCTCATGGCAGCAGAAATAGCAATGGAACATCATCTAGGATTGACCTGTGACCCAATAGGTGGCCTGGTACAAATTCCATGCATCGAAAGAAACACAATGGGTGCAATGAAGGCCATCACTGCAAGTAACCTTGCCCTTACTGGAAATCCGCATGACGCAATTGTAGGATTCGATCTTGTCGTAAAAACCATGTGGGATACCGCTCAGGATATGAATGGGAAATATAAAGAGACTGCGGAAGGGGGATTGGCTTTTAATCTGCCGGTGGCATTTCCGAGTTGTTAGGGATTGGAAAGATTGAAGAGATTGAACAAAAAAACTCCGTGTATCTCCGTGCCTCCTCCGCGAATCTCCGCGTAAACCCGTCAACATCACGCTAAGCAATAACCCAGAAAATTCACCCCACTGGATATATCTTCCTTTTATCCACTGGCAATTTATATCGAGGATCCTCCAATACATTCACATCGATAATCGCCTGCGCATTATCCAATAAACGCACACAATCTTTACTCAAATGCTTCAAATGTACTTTCTTCCCTACTTTGTGATAGCGTTCAGTTAATTTATTCAAAGCTTCAATCGCCGACATATCAGCTACTCTACTTTCCGCAAAATCAATGATAACTTCATCTGGATCATTTTGAACATCAAATTTGTTAGCAAAAGTAGTTGTAGACCCAAAAAACAGAGGTCCGTATATTTCATAATGTTTCACACCATCTTCATCGATGTGCTTTCTGGCTCTAATCCTTTTAGCATTCTCCCATGAATAAGCTAAGGCAGAAATGATAACTCCAAATAAAACTGCAATAGCAAGATTGTGAGTGATAGCTGTAATCAACGTCACTAAGACCATTACCACAACATCAGACGAAGGCATCTTTCTGAAAGTCTTGAAGCTTGCCCATTCAAATGTACCGATTGCAACCATAAACATAAGTCCTACTAAAGCCGCCATTGGCAACTGTTCTATAAGGCTACTACCGAACTTGATAAATACAAACAACATGATAGCTGCTGTGATTCCAGATAGACGAGCTCTTGCACCGGCAGAAGTATTGATCAAACTCTGACCAATCATAGCACATCCTCCCATTCCAGAAAGGAAACCAGAAAGGATGTTTGCAGTACCTTGAGCGATACATTCTTTGTTCCCGCTTCCTCTTGTTTCAGTTATTTCATCTATAATATTCAACGTTAATAAACTCTCAATCAATCCGACTCCAGCTACTATCACTGCATATGGAAATATCAATAAAAGGGTTTCTAAAGTAAATGGAATTTGTGGAATCGAAAGTGGAGGGAAGCCACCTTTAATGGTTTCGCCTTCTCCCATAGTACCCGCTACAGTAAGGGTCTCAATATCAAAACCAATCACAATAGCAGAAACCACCAAAATTGCAACAAGTGAAGAAGGTATTGCTTTGGTCAATTTGGGAAGTCCCCATATAATAGCCATCGTCAATACTGTCAATCCCAGCATCATCATAAAAGGAGACATAGAAAGCAATTGTTCTCCCCCTTTTTGGTAAAAATTAGGAAATTGGGCCATAAATATAATAATGGCTAGTCCATTCACAAATCCAAACATTACTGGATGTGGAACCAATCGAATAAACTTACCCAATCGTAAAAGTCCAGCTAAAATTTGGATTGCACCAGCTATGACTACTGTCGCAAAAACATAATGTAAAATGGTATCGGGTGTAATGCCAGGGATGGCCTCTTTCAATTCTAAAATTAATCCAATAAATATTACCGCTACAGCACCGGTAGCTCCTGAAATCATGCCAGGTCTACCTCCTAAAATAGCAGTCACAAGGCACAAAATAAATGCTGCATACAACCCAGTCAAAGGTGAAAACCCTGGAATCAAAGCAAATGCTATAGCTTCTGGCACTAAGGCCAAAGCCACAGTCAGTCCAGATAATATTTCGATTTTATAATCTACTTTTTGAGAAAAATCAAATAGATTGATATATTTTTTCATAGAATCAATGTTTTAATATACTTAATCACTCAAGCATATTTTACAGAATCGGATGCGAAATTAAATTTTGTATCTTTAATAATCGAAGATGAAGACTAGTATTTTTTTAGCGCAAATAACTGAATATCAAAACAATATTTCGAATATTTGAATAAACTTCATGATATTTAACATGATGACAGAAATCAAAGAAATTACTCTGTGCAGTATGATTGATCAAGCAAATTAAAAAATCATCAAGAATCAGTCAAATTGTACATATTACTTCACAATTTACTCCATAACAACTATAATGTAAGGTCCTTTTAGGTTGTTTTCACGAACATCACGTTATTTTGTTTTAATTTGCTTTCACATGTATCGCTCAAATTCTAAATAATAATGTTTAAAATTCCATGAATAAATTTTATAAATTATCCCTTCTACTAATACTCGTTTTTGCAAATATTCTTTTGGGTAATGCACAATCTACTTTGGCCTCCAAATTAGGATATGCTGATAATACCAAACTATTAATAATTCATGCAGATGATATTGGTGTTTCCCATTCTGAAAACATAGCGACATTTTTAGCACTAAAAGCAGGGACGGTCAACTCAGGAAGTATTATGATGCCTTGTCCTTGGGTTCCAGAAGTAGCAGAATATGTATTAAAAAACCCTGAAGTTGATTTTGGTCTTCATTTAACTTTGACTGCAGAGTGGGAATCAATGAAATGGGGACCGGTTGCCTCCAAAGACAAAGTTTCATCTTTGATAAATGAGAATGGATATTTCTATTCTAATTGCTTAACATTTGGACAAAAAGCAAAAGTAGATGAAGCAATAATAGAATTAAGGGCTCAAATAGATAAGGCCATCTTATTGGGTATAAACCGGGTGTATCCCATTTTTTCGTTTAACCTACTTTTCCAAGGTATTTAGAGAGCATATCCCACTGATTATTCATTTTCAAATTTCTCAAACTTATAATGTTTGTAACTCCTTTGGGTGTCCATCTTT
>Ga0256847_1000288_pt1 | contig 33757 bp, 38 predicted proteins | sample TeddybearmetaG_FD_189099 | JGI IMG/M metagenome (GOLD analysis project Ga0256847, IMG submission 189099) | Hydrothermal vent microbial communities from East Pacific Rise, Pacific Ocean - Teddybear | ecosystem: Environmental > Aquatic > Marine > Hydrothermal vents | place: Pacific Ocean: East...
AATGGCCATGCCTCAGTATAAGCTTCGCACCTTAATCAACAAAAAACTGGGATATCGCAACTTTAACGCGTTGCTCAATGAGCATCGAATCAAGGATGCTTGTACACAGCTATCCAATCCTGAAAAAGACAATCTCCCGATTCTTACTATTGCTCTATCTATGGGATACCAGTCTATCGCTCCCTTCAATGTAGCATTTCGCGACATCGTAGGGCTTACTCCCTCTGCCTATCGCAAACAGTCCCATCGTGAACAAATAGCAGTGTCCCAATAGAAAAGAGAATGGGACTAAGGTAACTCCTGCTTCATTACCTGCTGACAAATTCCGCAACTTCTCCCAAATCCATCCAGCTGGCGAACTTATCCTGGTGAAAACCTGGTGTAATCCTTCCTTGAAAATCGCTAAACCTGCTTGTTTTCACAAATCCATCAGCCCCGGAAGTTATCAAGAAGCACTACTGCCCCTCACATAATACAGTTTGCTGGAAGCCCTGGGAGAGCAGATGAGCGATAGCCGAACCAAACATGGATCCGATAGACCGGAAGCGGAAAAGGCGGGTGCCGGTAGAGCCGATTCTACGCCGTTTGATCTGCTAAATGCATTACGTATCGGCAGTAATGATCGCTTCGAAGAAGCAGCGAGAGCGCAAACAATGAGATCAAATCCCCGCTGGATTTGGTTGTTGGGGTTATTGGCTTGCATCGCAGTTTGGTTTTGGTTTGCCGCTGATTCCGCCCTCTTCCCAGAAACAGGTACAAGCGAAGCCGTGTCGGCAAGCGAGCCTAATCAAAGTGCACAGTTATCCTACGCGTTGGAGCCGCGCGAACAGACACCTGCAACCCTGATATCAACACAATCAAGCACTTTGGATGCCACGGGCTATATCACTGCCCGCAGGCAAGCCACGGTGTCCTCTAAGATCACTGGAAAAGTCGAGATAGTACTCGTAGAAGAAGGTGACTCAGTGAAAGCCGGAGATCTTCTGGCACGCCTGGACGATGGTCTGTTAAAAGCGCAGTTTCGACTCAGCGAATCTCAGGTCAGTGCCGCAAAATCCGCCCGTCTGGAGCTAGAGGTAGATTTAGTGGGCGCTAGACGCACTTTCGAGCGCGTACAGCTTCTGTTTAGTAAATCCTTGGTCAGCGAAGCAGAGTTAGATCTGGCCAACACTGCGCTGCAAGCTGTCTACGCTCGCTTGAGTCATAACACGAGCCAAATCACCGTTGCGAAAAACCGCATGAGGTTGCAGCAACAATTGTTAACCGATACCGAAATACGAGCACCATTCGATGGCGTGGTCATCAGTAAAGCGGCACAGGCTGGAGAAATGATCTCGCCAATCTCTGCCGGAGGTGGGTTTACCCGCACCGGAATTTGCTATTTGGTGGATATGAGTTCACTGGAAATCGAAGTGGATGTGAGTGAATCCAACATTAATCGTGTGTTCGCTGGCCAGCGCGTGGTCGCTACCCTTAACTCCTACAAGGACTGGCAAATTACAGCTCAGGTGATCACCATAATTCCAGCAGCTGATCGCAACCGCGCCACCATAAAAGTACGCATTAAAATACTAAAAATGGACCAGCGTATTTTACCCGATATGGGCGTGAGAGTGGCTTTTTATGAACGAGATAGCTAACCGCCTTCAAATTTTTTGTTGATGAACAGGAGAGTAATTCATGAGCACAGCACTAATCGAATTAATCCAGGTGAGTAAAACCTATAAGCGAGGAAAAGTAGATGTTCCGGTGTTGAATAATCTGGACTTGGTCATCGAAAACGGTGATTTTTTGGCCCTAATGGGGCCTTCGGGCTCAGGCAAAACCACCCTGCTAAACTTGCTCGGAGGCTTGGACCATCCCACCTGCGGATCTATCACCATCGGTGAGCAATGTATCACCAAAATGAGCGCGAAGGCATTGGCCCAATGGCGCTCTCAAGAGGTGGGTTTTGTCTTCCAGTTCTACAATTTATTGCCCGTTTTAACTGCAAAGAAGAACGTTGAACTGCCTTTGTTACTTACCCGTTTTTCAGCATCGCAAAGACGATATCGTGCAGAATCTGCATTGGAAATCGTTGGCCTGGCAGATCGGGGTAGTCATCGACCCAGTGAATTATCGGGTGGGCAACAACAACGAGTAGCTATTGCGCGTGCTTTAGTTTCCGATCCATCGCTTTTGGTTTGCGATGAGCCAACCGGAGATCTGGATAGAGCAACTGCGGACCAAATTCTATCTTTGCTGCGAGTCCTGAACGAAGAACACGGCAAGACTATTATCATCGTTACGCATGACCCAAAAGCTGCGCAATACGCAAAACATATCTTGCACATGGATAAAGGCGAGCTGGTGATAGACCCCACTCTAACGAAGCAGGCGAACAATGCCTCTGCAATTTCATCGCAATCCGCGGTTGTTGAAGAAGTCTCTTCTATGCCGGAGAGCGACCAATGAAATATTTTGGGCTCGTTTGGGCAGGATTGCGTCGAAAACCTCTGCGTACTGGATTTACCGCACTTTCTTTAGTGTTTGCCTTTCTCCTTTTTGGCCTGCTGGAACCGGTAGTACAGATTTTCGATAGCGGTTTGGGGCAAGGGGTTGTGTCGCGCTTCTTCGTTTCTCCGAGAGGTTCAATAAGCGATATGTTGCCGGTTAACTACATGCATAAAGTAGCGCAAGTAAAGGGCGTAGCAAAAGTTGCCCATCAAACCTGGTTCGGCGGGCTTTATAAAGACCCTGCTGTGTCTAACACCTTTACTCGATGGGCCGTCCCTGCAGAGCAATTCATGGCGCTCTACCCCGAACTGGTGTTGTCAGAAGAACAACTCGCAGCATTTATCTCAACTCGAACAGGAGTAATCGTAGGGCAGGATATCGCAACGCGTTTCGATCTAAAAGTTGGGAATAAAATAAGTTTGCTGGCAGATATTTGGCACAACCAGGACGGCTCTATGTGGGAATTCGATTTGGTCGGCATCTACACAGGGGCTGATGATTCGGTGAGTACAACACGCCTATTCATGAATTATGACTACTTCGACGAATATCGCGTGGTAGGCAAGGGCATAATATCCAATGTGTTGTTTAGTGTAGAAGATTCTCTACAGGGTGATGCAGTTATCAAAACTGTGGATGCTCTTTTTGCCAACTCCTTTATGGAAACTAAAACTCAAAGCGAACAGGAGTACGTACTGAGTTTTATAAAGCAATTAGGCAATATTGGCTTAATTATTCGCGCAATTATGGGCGCGGTTTTTTTTACCTTACTTCTGCTTACCGCCAACACCATGTCACAGGCAGCCCGAGATCGCATACCAGAACTAGCAGTATTGAAGACGCTGGGGTTCCAGAACACCACACTTTTGCTCCTGGTACTCGCCGAAACCATCTTGCTTATTGGCTTAGCTGCGATCCTGGGAATGTGTGTTGCGAACTATATGTTGCAATTCGGTGACCAATTACTGCCGCAATTCGGAAGTTTAGAACTTAGTTTGGTTTCGTTTTTAACCGGGCTGTTGGTTGCACTTCTCCTGGCTGCATTGGTGGGTCTACCGCCCGCAATAAAGGCCATGAAACTGAATATTGTAGATGCTCTACAGCGTCTGTAGAGACAAATAGACTTAATCACAACACACAATACCTGGCATGGAGCATATAGAGTGAATTTAATCCTACAAATAATTGCCATCTCGGTGATGAATCTAAAAAGTATTCCGGCTCGTATGGGTTCATCTTTGGTCATCGTGGTGGGCATCGGCGGTGTGGTGATGGTGTTGGTGGCATTGCTGGCAATGTCGAAAGGTCTTAGCGCTACCCTTGCAGGCACAGGCTCGAACGACAGAGTGATTATTCTGCGCGATGGCTCCAAGTCGGAAGTCAACGGAAACATTACTCTCGATCAAGCAAATGTTATCAGTAATTTACCTGGCTTACTTCGCTATAAAGGTGAAAGCCTGATTGCCAGTGAGTCATTTGTTAGTGTTAATCTGCGCAAGAAGAGTAACGGAGATGAGGCCTTTGTATCTTTTCGAGGGGTTGAAGAGAAATCCTTTCAGATACGATCTGAGGTGGAGGTGGTCGCGGGGAGACGCATGCAGTTTGGGAAATTTGAATTGTTGGTGGGCAAGGGGCTGGTGAATCAATTTCAAGAGCTTGATATTGGTAGTACCATCATACTTCGTAATACACCTTGGCAGATTGTTGGTCATTTTTCATCCCAGGGAGGGATCAATGAATCGGAACTCTGGACCGACGTAAAAATGCTCAATTCGGTGTTTAATCGCGGCATAACTACCATGTTGGCACGCCTGCAATCCAGCGATAGTTACGCGACATTGGATACAGCAATGAAAAATGATCGCAGGCTCACAAGTAAAGTGCACCGCGAATCTGCATTTTACCAGGCTCAGTCGAGCAGCACGAACCAAATAATCTCAGCCGTGGCTGTGGTGATTTCCAGCATTATGGGACTTGGAGCCGTCTTTGCGGTACTGAACACCATGTACTCAGCGGTTTCGCTTAGAACAGTGGAAATTGGTGTCTTGCGGGCACTCGGTTTCGGCAGTACACCCATTGTGGTATCGGTGTTTCTGGAATCTCTTTGTCTTGCAGTTATCGGTGGTGGCATTGGTTCCGCTCTGACCTACGCGCTTTTTAACGGTTTTTCCGCATCTACCACCGGTGAAGTTACCCAAGTGTCTTTTGTTTTTCTCGTAAGCACACAGATAATGGCAATGGGTATCCTCATCGCTGCCGCATTAGGCTCTATCGGTGGGTTGTTCCCCTCAATAAGTGCAGTGAGGAAACCAATTACGGTAGCATTAAGAGAACTCTAGCAGCACTTTAACAGCATTCACTGTACCTCTGTATTCTGGGCATCGGTTAAAAACCTATTATTTTTTGGCCATACGGCGAAAGATAAACGGCAACAGTTTACTCATCAGATCACCAAACAGGCGTTTTAAGCCTACAACCGGCGGTGTGTTATCCGCCGACCCAAAATTATTGATACCCAGATCTTCCCTAAGGCCAGCCGTCACCAGAGCAACCGGTGTATCAAGGGGGATTCCAGTACCATCAGCAATGCGGACCATGCGTTGGAAATTGGCAATAATACAAGCTGCGTCAATCATGCCCTGCTCGCCTATCGCTGCAACCAGGTTGGTACGGGATTCTCTAATCGCCTCGTTATCAAAGCCAATCGCTGCCTCAGCGAAACTAACCAGTTCGTTTTCTGCCGGAACACCGTTCTGCAATGTTTCGCCTGACATTACGACTGTTAAATTTACCTGGGAACCTTCTAGCCTGCTGCTTTCACGAAGCATCAACGAGTGCGAAGAGGTTCAGTAAAAGCAGTCGCTCATAGCAGATATCCGCCCCGCCAACAGCTCCATTTGTGCGCGACTTATTTCCCGTCCAGCGTTTTTTGATGGGTTGGGCACATCTCTGGAATCAAGATACTGAACGGCAGACAGCGAAAGAAGCATGCGTACCGAGTCTGGTACGAGACTCATCGCAATGAGTACATTAACACTTTGTTTCATGCCGCCATACAAATCTGCTTCATCGTCACTGGCTGCACTCGCTGCAATGGTAGCAACCCAGGCATCTGTTTTTACTGCGGTTGCAGGTCTATAGTGGTCCGGCTCACCGGGCAGCGCTTCGGGAAGCACCTCCAGTTCAATACCCATAGCCCGATGAAATGCATCAATGCTTATCACTGCCACTACTATGCCGAGTAGCTCAATATACTGCTCGTGAGACAATCCCTGTTTAAGACAGTCGGTCAACCAGCTTTCGGTAAGACGGGATACATCTGTAACTATTCTGTGTATTGCATCTACTGCAAGGGGTGGGAGATTGGAACTGGTATCGTGGTTTCCCTGTACAGAAAAAGGAGAGAGTGCTGCTTTTCGCTGTATACACAAAGCGCAGTGTTGTGCTTTGCGAACCTCTGCTGCAATAGCCACTCGGTCTGATCCATTCCACCAGTTACCAGGCGAAGCTATTTTCACCCATATTTCCCGATACGCCTGTGGAAGATCATCGCGAATATCGTAATCAAGAAGTGAATAGTCGAAAGTTTTAATAGTCACTCTCCTGTCTAAATTATCCAGATTTTCGCATTATGTTTGCCAGTACCTGCGCCCGGTACCTGTCTACCTCGTTTAAAGGGGCTTTCCGTAAAGGCGCTACCTCCAGTGCGGTGAAAGGTGAGAATTTTTGCGGCTTACTGGCACCACCAAATTTTTCCACCATCCAGTTAAGCACCTCTGCAAGCATTGCATCGTTTAACGCCGAATTAGCTGAACCGGGTACCTGTACCAGAAACTCTCTGCCCTGCTGCGTACGCAAAAACACGCCGAGAAAACCCTGCATGCGAGGCACTCCAGCTCCACCCTCTCCGCTCGGCCCGTGGCATCCCTGACAGGACACCTGATAGTTGTACAAGGCGCGCTCCGGGTTTACCTCTTGGGCATTTCCAGTACTGGTCAGTATCAACATCAGAAATCCCGTGAAAACCTGCTTCATGAATCCTCGTAGGCAACCCCTACCACTATGGCAGTTGAACAATGGTAAACTGAACTTTCTGTACCCAGGCACCAGTTCACATCATTGGCTTTATCAACCCGATAAAGCGGCCTGTCTCCCTGGTCGCGGAAACACAAACAAGATCCACAACTGGTTTTACCGCAACAGTCATTGTACGAAATAACATAGTGGCGACCATCTACGGGATTAAGACAGGTTCCTATCCATGTAATAGGTGACATTTCAGTTCCGGGAGGGCATACGTTGTAGGAACCTCCACAACAATCACACAGATAGCCATCTATTGCACAATAACGCCAGTAATCACAGCTTGCTGGATCACCGGCTTCCTTCGGTGTGGTGTCAGCACTTGCCGATTCGCCGTCGACTGCCCTCGCAACCGGCAGCACCGGCATGGCAGCAGCACCCACCATAAACCCACCTAAACGTTTCAGCATTCCACGCCGACTGCTCGCCTGCGCAATTTTGCGGCTTCGTCCTTCGACAAACTGATCAAATAATTTCATGTGATTATTTCACTCCGAAAATCATGAGGGGAGTTTCCTGACCAGCATCCTGAATGGTACGAAGGTACTCCCCACTATTAGCGTCGTATACTTCCAGAGCCATATCTCCAGTGGTTACCATAAGCAAGGGCTTCTCTCCCTTGCTCACACCCAGAGCCAAACCCCAGCTTTGAAGCGGATAACGCCCTACCCGCTTTTGCTTTTTGGCATCGTACACCCAAACCTCACTACCTCCTCCATTCTGCGATCCATCATGCCCATCGGGGTGCATTATTAAATAGAACCGCCCCTTACTATCTTTGTCGATAAACCCAAGACCACCCGGTCGCCAGTTTTCAGCTCGCTCAGCATCAGTCAGCATGTCCCAGGTATCTACATATTTAGCAACCTTGCCCCGCATGTCTATTACATGCACGTAACTTTCAAAGCCAGGATAATAAGCTAATCCATCTATAATGGCAGGGCGCTCAAATGCAGGATTAGCATCCGTATCAAAAAAGGGCTCGATACGAGTTTGTTTAATAATCTGCCCATCTGCTGCCAACTCGGTGCTTAGCATTCCCCCGTTGTTGCACAAGGAAGAAAAACCGCGCTCACCAGTGGGATAAATTAGTGTACATCCAGGGGTAGACACTTCGTTTAGAATTTTTCGACTTTCAACATCAATAACTGTTACGGATGATGCTGGTGTAAAGTTGTAAGCCAACAGCAGTTTCTCATTGTCAATCAACTGCAGCGCATAACGCTGTGGCGCACCCTGGTATCTAATGGGCACAGGCCAAACAATTTCTGCAACGGGTGCAAGGCTTGTCTTGGAATAAATAGTAACGACATCGGTGCGCGCACCGCGATTACCGCGAGAATGAAAGGTTTCAAAAACATACACTTCATCACGGTTTTTAGCCTCAACAAAACTACCCCCCAGAGCGGCGTTCAGCATCCCCTTTTTTTGTGTACTGATGGTACTGGCAGATGCATCGAAGAGTGTCATTTTGCCATCAAGCATATGACCAAATGTCCCATCCAGCACCCAGAACCAGTTTTCAGGATATTGCGCTGGTAAAGTGCGCACCTGCCCTACTGTTTCCATCGGCAATGGAGGTAAGTCTGAATCCACAGCGGCGGACGCATTACTGCTCGAAAATGCCATCACACACACTAAGGACACCAGCGCCAATGCGGCTAATTCTTGATGGAAACGGTGCATATACTCTCCCGATTTCTTTCTCGACCTCAGCGTCAAGTTATGTCACAACTTTAGCGCACTACGGGCACTTTTTGTAACTCTTTACCTGGAGACTTACTTCAGGGCAATGTGCTATCAATTTCGGCTCTGCATACCTCAAGCATATCGGCAGCTAATTTCTTGTCACTCAATGCCCCCGCCAGTGTCACACCCCCTATAGCGAGCACAGCAGTGAGCAAGATTTGCCGATCGTTTTTTAAGCCAGGGTCTTGTTCCAACTCTGAGAGCAAATTTCTGAACACCTTTGTGTAGGCTTGCCGTGTTATCGCATCTGTTCTGGCAACATCACCACCCAGCGCGGCAAGGGTACAATCTGTACGCGATTTTTCCAGTTTTTCAGGACTAAGGTATTCTCGAAGCACAGACCTGCTCGAAACGCCCGCCTCGCGATTACGTAATTCAGCAGCCAGGCCCTCCCCGGAGCGCAACACCTCTCTAAACAGTGAGGCCTTGGACCAGAAATGCGCATAAAAGCCCCCTTTAGTCAGGCCAGCTTCCGCCATAATTCTTGCAACACCCACCCCTTCATAGCCATTCTTGCGAAACAGAGTGCCGGCAGCCTCAATAATCTTGAGTCTGGTCGCCTGTTTGTGGGATTTACTGAGTGGCATCCTGGTAATTCTCAATAAGTAGTAGCAAGCAAGACCTTATAATAGTACGTATGTAATATCAAATATCTATTCCGAGAGAATAGAACAAGTACGAATCATTTAAATATTATGATAGTACTATTATAATTCAAATTGGTTTTAATTCGCAGACAAGTGGGTAATTTATTGACAGGCCAAACTGAATCAGTAACATACGCGCTCTTGGGTTTCGGGGGTGTTTAGCTCAGTTGGTAGAGCGACGGCCTTACAAGCCGTAGGTCACAGGTTCGACCCCTGTAACACCCACCAACACAAGACTGCAGTCTCTGCTTGAGAGATGCAGATTTCTAACTTCGGAGCGGTAGTTCAGCTGGTTAGAATACCGGCCTGTCACGCCGGGGGTCGCGGGTTCGAGTCCCGTCCGCTCCGCCATATACCGTAAGGGTGCTGCCCAGTCACGTCCTATGCAATTTATACAGGTAATAGCTGCAAGCTACGTGTCGGGTACTACACGCAGCGAATTGCCAATACTGGCCTGGGCGATGAGTGTCCCAAATCACGAATGCCCGGGCCGCTGACAATCAGCTATTCGACAATTGCCTGGTGGACCAACACTTGAAAGTCCTGGCGGATATTTATGTGCCCATAGGGTCTTACCTGGGTCATCATAATGCCAACAATTTCTTGCTCGCGGTCAATCCAGGCAATTGTGCAATATGCGCCACCCCAGTAAACCGAACCTTCTGACAGTGGAATTGCGGCTTCACCACGATCCAGGACGACACCCCAACCCAACCCAAACCCCATACCTGGACCGGCAAGCCAAAGTGGTAATTTGCCGGTATGGTTATCCATCATCAGATCCAGAGTAGATGGTGATAACAGTCGAATGCCTTCCAGTTCACCACCGTTAATCATCGCTGACTGAAACCTCATATAGTCGCGGGGGGTTGAAACCAGGCCACCCGAACCACTAAAGACGGACTTATTCTTGGCGGTAATCCAGCGGCTTTGGTTCGATCCCGCATCTTGCAGCACTAAACCAATGTTATTTTCCCCGGGCTCATATTGGGACATCAAGCGGCCGTTTTTGTCATCGTCCAGATAGAATTGTGTGTCCGGCATATCCAGGGGGTCAAATATTCGCTCCTGCATAAATTCTGCTAACGTTTGACCGGAGATCACTTCAACCAATCGGCCGACAACACTGGTTGCCGTAGAATACTGCCATGCTTCACCGGGATGATAATTCAGGGGCAGCGCCGCCAATCTAGCGATATATGCTTCAAGTGTGTCATTCGGGCGTCGTTTCGTCTGCTGACGGTAGTACTCACCATTACCGATATAATTATTGGCGAGCCCTGCGGTATGGGTAAGCATATCGCGAATTGTCGCTTGTCTTTTTGCATCCACCAGTTCGCCTGTTTCACCACTAGCATCCGCTGTGGTAGAAACCTTCTGATCGGAAAATTCCGGAATAAATTTGCTAACAGGATCCCTAAGCTGAAATTTACCTTCCTCCCATAACATCATTAAAGCAACTGAAGTGATTGGCTTTGTCATGGAAGCGATACGGAAGATCGCATCTTTACGCATCGGCTTTTTACCATCGATATCCATATAGCCACGCGCATTCGAAATGCACAACCTTGCCACGCCGCGCAACCATGGTCACTGTACCAGGCACCAATCCATCATCGATATACTTCTGCATTGCCGGGCCAATTCTGTTGAGCCGTTCTGCCGACATACCCACCGATTTCGCCTTTGCCATGGGCATGCCAGAACCGGGTTTTGCACCAAGCGCAGTAGTGTTGATTAATATCAGCAACAGTGGCACGCCAACCCTTGCGATCGTCTTCTGAAAATTCATCAAAACATTTCCTTATCGTGAAATAGCAGTAAAGAATACTGTCCAAATGAAGCCAGCGTCCAGACTTATACCGAAGGCGGCTTACTTCGATGCCAAATAATTCGAAAATTCGCGGGCAGTGGTAAGCTAGTTGCTAGTGTTAGCCTTGCTGTTGTGGTTCAGCCTGTATGATGGGCGTAGCAAAGCGACGAAATAGGGCTAAGTACATAGCCAGGAATTTTTTGAGGAGAATGACATTGAGCTGGGAAAACAAAGTAGTAATGGTGACAGGCGCTGGACGAGGTATTGGTGCGGGCATCGCAAAATGCTTTGCACTGCAAGGGGCCAAAGTAGCGGTTACAGATCTCAGTCAGGAGTTGGCTGACAGCTCTGCAGCGGCGCTGGACACAGAATCTATTGGTATCCTCGCTGACGCAGCCAGCCAAAATTCAATGGCAGAAGCTATCGACCTGGTGTCTTCAAAATTAGGACAACTGGATATACTGATCAACAATGCAGGCATAGGTGGGCTGAACATTGAAGCCCAGGAACTCTCTCCTGCTAACGCATTTCTGGGATTAACAGATGACAATTGGGATGAGCAGCTTCACTATAATTTGAGGACAGCTTTTTCCTCAACTCATGCGGCAATCAGCCGTATTAGGGATGGGGGTAGTATTATTAACATAGCCTCTATTGCCGCACTTTCACCAACGCCGATGTTGCCTGCTTACGGGGCAGCCAAAGCAGCGGTCGCACACTTAACCCGGACGTTGGCTGTTGATCTGGCACCTCGCAAAATAAGGGTCAATTGCATTTGTCCTGGTATTATATGGACTCGGGCATGGGAGTTGCTCACAGAAGGGATGAAGGCTCGTCAATCTGAGTTCGCCAACATGTCACAAAGGCAAATATTTGAAGTTGTTATAGAAAATGCGGCACCACTGGGAGAAGAGCAAACACCGGAAGATATCGGAAATCTAGCTGTATTTTTTGCATCAGATCAGGCCGGTCAGATTACCGGACAAGTGGTAGCAGTAGATGGCGGGATCAGTTTGGGTCAGGCCGGCTAAGTTTTCCAGGAACTATTTCGTAAAGATTAGCTAGCGTTACGGAATAGAGGTTGAATTTCCTATCCTCTTCACTCATTTGGATCAACGGGGTTTCGTAAATATCGTCCCGAATGCGTCGAAGCGCGCGAACCAAACTTGCCGTTGTGGAGTGCGCCGTAATTTGTGAATTACCGGTATAGGGCATGTTACGTTTTCCACTTGATATTCAAATGTTGTCGTATCTAACTGTTTTTATTCTTGTTTAACAACTTCAGAAACTCGCTTAGCTTTTCCAGCCCCTCAGTTAAAATCTCAGCCGTATTTGCAAAACCTATGCGCAGATACCCTTCCATATCCATCGCACATCCGGGGGTAAGCATTACGCCGGAATGTTCCAGCAACTGAACACAGAAGTCCCGCGACGATATATCAAAATCATACTTCAATAGCACAACGGTGCCGGATTTTGGTTTGACATAGGTAATGGACGGTTCATCCTGAACCCAGGCGTCCAGAATGGCCAGGTTTTTACGGGTGATACGATGCGCCCGCGCTATGATCTTATCGCGGGCTTCCAGCGCCAGACTGGCGAAATAATCGTCAATCATACCCACGCTAATGGTGTTGTAATCCCGGTGGATCGACACCGCTTCGATCACGTCCTCAGGAGCTGCGATCCAGCCAAGCCGCAGTCCAGCCAGCGAAAACGCTTTGGACATGCCCGCAGTGCTGATGCCCTTTTCATACAGATCAACGATCGCCGCCGTGAACCCGTCCCCTTCCTGATCGGTGCCGCGATAAACCTCGTCGCATAAAAGATAGGCACCACATCCACGGGCGATTTCCACGACCTGCAACAGAAATTTCTGGTCCATCAAGGCACCTGTTGGATTGTTCGGATTATTAATCACTATCAGCTTGGTACCCGGCGTTGCCAGGGCACGTAAATCATCCAGATCCGGCAGGAACTGATTTTCTTCCAGTAGCGGTAAAATACTGACCCTGGCACCAAAACTTTCGGGAATGGAATAGTGCTGCTGGTAGGTTGGCAATACCGAAATCACATGATCACCGGCACTAACCAAAGTTTGATGGATCAACGCGTTCGCCCCAATTGTCCCGTGTGTTACCACTATATTTTCGCGGCTTTGATCGTCATACAGCCCACAGATATTGTCGCGCAGCCGGTCCGAACCTTCGATCGCACCGTAGGTCATTTTCATCGGCAATAGCTCGGCCAATGCGGTGTCGTTCTTGCCCGCCAGCACCAGTAGCTGTTTAATTGTCAGCGATTCAACACAGGTCTCCGCAAGGTTCAGCTCACAGTTATTCTCAAACTCATTCATCCAGATTTCAACGCCGAATTCTCTAATTTTCATATTTCTTCTCCCGCCATACTAGCCTGCCAAATCCCGCGTGCCATGGCCATATTTAAATATTCGAGTGAAATTGGGTCTTGATACAGGATGCGGACGATATGTGGAATTTGACTCTGTATCGTTTCGGGATATTCTAGGGACAAGCCCTCTATTCAACGCTCAAGCCAGCTTAAAAAGCGACACATGATACTGACTTCTAATCTACCACTGCCTTACACCCTCCTCCGTGGTTAAAATTGCCCACATTGTTAATCCTTTGTTGGTGCGCAACCCGGCTTCGGATCTTAGCTACGCTCAACCAATCACTCTGCATACGATGTCTCAGGCACGGGAAAAAGCCAAATTGGAAGGTAAGCTAGTAGTTACTCAATACGCGGCTTTCTATGAGGAAGACACACAATCAAGCCCTGAAGATTTTAAATCCACGGCCAGACTCAAAAGGTCAATTCTGGATATTATTCCGAATATCGATTCTCCGCGAAAATTGCCTTTACTATCTGACATTCTGGATCGCCTGTATGAAAGTGCGCCGGATGCGGACTACCTGATTTATTCGAATATCGACATAGGTCTTTATCCCAATTTCTACGACCAGATCTCCAAACTAATCGAACAGGGATATGATGCTTTTGTGATAGGTAGGCGTACATTGAGTACAGAATTTACAAGCATTGAGGATCTGGCGCACATATATGCACAGGAGGGTAAGCCTCACTATGGTTACAGTTGTTTTGTCTTCCCACGCAATCATTACCCCAATTACATTCTGGGAGACACCTGTATCGGCCTGCAACCGGTTGGCGTAACACTGGCTGTCAATATGATTCAGTCGGCCAGGAATTACCAGTATTTTGGACAGGAAAAATACACATTTCACCTGGGAGACGATCGCGTATGGAATCAATCCCTGTTGGATCAACAACACATCCACAATGAACAGGTTCTAGACTCTATAACAAGTTTGATCAAAGCCAAAATGCAGCTAACACCCCGCACCCTTACCTTACTGGACGACTATCAAAAATGGCGCTGCAACTACGTTATTTTGAAAACAACAAACACATTGCGTAAAAATGCCTATCGTGTTTTACGAAAACTGGGGTTATATGACTGGGTTGCCAGACGATATGGTAAGGTCTTATGAATTTCACAGTATCTGAGATAGAAACCACACTCCCTGATGGTTGTTCTATACGCGGCCGCCTTTACACGCCGAACTCAAATCACACTTCACGCGATTTGTGTTTGTGCATTCATGGATTGGCAGTAGATTGCAACGTCTGGAATTTCGTCGCTGAAGAGTGGGTGCAGAGCGGTCGCAGCCTGGTTTGCTTTGACTTGCGAGGACATGGATTGAGTGACCGTGGACGGTGGTACAAAGTTGGACCCAAAATAATGGCACGAGACCTGATACAAGCATGTCACCAGCTGAATTTGAAACCATCCACTCTAATTGCCCAGTCTTTTGGTAACCTGATTGCACTACACATGCTTGTGCGAACCCCCAACAACTGGGATATTGGTCATTACTTTGCAGTTACTCCGGTCTGGACAGCTACAAGACCAAAGACAAAAATATACTTTCGACTACTTCGCGATGCTTTCATATTTTTGTTCTCTCTGGGCAAAGAAGTGGGGTTTACCAATGCTCGTATGAAAAAACGCAGTGACCATACTAAATTTGCGAAACAGGCAGATAGTTTTTTTCCGCGTTTCTGCGAGGAAACGCGTTCCATCGGGTGGCTACGCTACGCAAGGCTTATGCTACTTCTCCAATGGAGTCGATGGCATGTGCACGCGTGGACAAGTTTAAAAAACTTACCGGTGCACATCATTGGCGCAACGGGCGAAGGGCTTTGGGACAATTCTGAACTAATGTTTATTTCAGAAAAAACCGGGTGGCCACTGCATTGGATAGAAATGCGGCACCTTTCACTCTCCACCAACCCAAAGTATGCTCACCTACTAATTAAATTGATCGAAAACAAGCAGCTAACGGGCAGCAAATGACGTGACTAATGGGAAATCACAAACAAAGAGCTCCTCTATCTCTCTACCTGCGCGGGCATGGTCAAAGCTCATGACCAGAATACGCCCCTGGTTAATGCTTTCCAGGGTTTTGGTAAGAAAAATGCACACGGATAAGCAGGGAATAATTATCCCGCCAAAGGGAATAATAATCAGGCCTGCTACAGGTTGTGACTTATCTAAAGCTTATCGTGATTGGCCTTCGAGTTCACTAAACTCCATGTTTGTTACGAAAGCAAAAAAACGCGGTGATATCTGTATTGCTGCGTTTTCTAACGACACGCTTGTAGCTTTTGTCTGGCGATCGTTCTCTGTCGCATCGCACACTTCGGAAATCTCCGTTGAGGTACAAAAGCCATATTGGTATACCTACAACATGATGACTCAAACAGACTTCCGGGGTAAAGATCTGGGTGGATTGTTAACACTATCAGGAGATAGTCTTTGCCAGGACGCCGGATACAATAGCGGTGTCGGTTTTGTTGAAACACACAATTACAGCTCACTGCGAGCCAACTTCAAAGTAGGAAGCAAAAGTGTTGGTTTCGCTGGATACTTTAGAATTTTTGGCCACACATTCGCTTTTCGTACACCCGGTGTCGTTCCGCATACATTTCGTTTTGTCGTTCACAATGAAAACAAATAGAACTAACATTCCAGATAAGGTGTTTTTTGTATGCAGCGGTCTGGGTACTACCAGAAGAGGATACGAAATTTTCTTTCATTCTCTTTTTGAGAAACTTCGAGATAACGAACACCTGGATATCACTTTGTATAAAGGAGGAGGTCTCAACGCAAAAAGAGAAAAACGGCTGTGGAATCTCCCTCGCCTTTCAAAAGCAGCAGTTTTACTTGGAAAATGGCTAGGTCGCGGTAGTAAAAGTATCGGCCGTGGTTATTATATCGAGCAATTGACATTTTTCATATCACTTATTCCCTACCTGACAATACGACGTCCGCATCTTATATACGCAAGTGATAACGATCTCTGCCGCTTTCTCTCCCGATGGAAGAAACTAACAAAACAATCCTATTTGTTACTGTTTCACAATGGTGGCCCCTATCCACCACCGTACGCCGGATTTGACTATGTTCAACAACTTACACAGCCCACCTATCAACTTGCAATTCGAGCGGGTTGTACTGCCAAACAACAGATCTATCTTCCGGCGGGTCTTGACCTGGAGAGCAGCGTACGCCGGACAGAAAACAGTGAAAATGAAGCACTTCGAATAACTCTAAATTTACCGACAAACAATACAGTTGTTCTCTGTGTCAGTGCTGTAAATAGCTCGCATAAACGTGTGAATTACCTTATAAAGGAAATTTCCAGGCTTCCTTCACCTCAACCTTTTTTACAGGTTTTGGGGCAATTTGATAAAGAAACACCCAGTATTCTTCAACTCGCAAAGTCCACCCTCGAACCCGAAAACTATTCTTTTCGAACAGTAAGTCCCGAGACTTTGAAGAATTATTATTCTGTTGCAGACCTGTTTGTGCTCGCTTCAGTTCGGGAAGGCTTCGGCTTCGTTATGGCAGAAGCGTTGGCAGCTGGTTTACCATGCCTGGTGCATGACTATGACATTTCGAGATATGTGTTAGCAGAACATGGGTTCTATGCGGACTTTAATCAGAACGGGGAACTCGCGCGACTTATCACACGAACATTGGAAGAACAGCAAACAGAGCACAACATCCAAAGACGGCACGCATCGGCATATCAACGATTTAGTTGGGATATCCTAATACCTAAGTATATCGAAACACTACTCAGATGCGCTAAAGGTAACTAGGTCTGCTGCAATCTATACCTTTATTTGCCTACTGCCTGATTAAGCGAGTTCGATCTTCATATTATGCAAGTGCATCTGTTATACCTCTTTATCCGCTTCGAACCATTTATAGACAACTCCGGCCAAAATTGCCCCAATAATAGGAGCAAGCCAAAAAAGCCATAACTGTGATACTGCCCAGTCACCCTGAAAGAGTGCTACCCCCGTACTTCTCGCAGGATTTACAGATGTATTCGTAACTGGAATGCTAATGAGGTGGATAAGCGTAAGGCCAAGACCAATAGCGATTGGAGCGAATCCTAGAGGCGCACGTTTATCTGTTGCACCTAAAATAATAATCAAGAACATAAACGTCATAATAATTTCAGTAACCAATGCTGCAATCAGACTATAACCACCAGGCGAATGTTCGGCATAACCATTTGAGGCGAAACCAGCCGATGCATCAAAACCAGCTTGTCCGGACGCGATAATGTACAACACAGCAGCACCAGCGATACCACCTGCCACCTGCGAGGCAATATAGGGACCAAGTTCAGTAATCGAAAACCTACCCCCCGACCAAAGACCAATCGAAACTGCCGGGTTTAAATGACAACCAGATATATGGCCAATGGCAAATGCCATTGTGAGCACCGTAAGCCCAAAAGCCAGGGAAACGCCTAACAATCCGATTCCCACTTCTGGAAACGTAGCGGCAAGAACTGCACTGCCGCATCCCCCAAGCACAAGCCAGAATGTACCAATAAACTCAGCACCCAGTTTTTTAGATAAAGTCATTTTGCATTCCTTTCGTAAACTTCATATTGGGCAAAGTGCACTGATAGCATCTGCAAGATCTGAAATATTCGATATAGTTGCCCCTACATTATATGGGGCTGCAAATTTTGAATTTTCTACCCAGATACTGATCATACCAAGTTGGTTAGCTGGTTCAATGTCATTGACAGGATTGTCCCCAACATAGGCCGCACAGTTAGCTTTCACTGATAACAGTTTTAGGCAATGAACAAATATAGAAGGATCAGGTTTCTTGACTCCTACTTCCTCAGAGATAACAACCACATCAAATAGTCCGTCCAAATTAGAAGATCTAATTTTATTTCTCTGACCTTTGGATCGCCCGTTAGATATGAGACCAAGGGAAAAAACCTTTCTAAGTTCAAGCAGTGTGTTGCGGACATCTGGAAATGCGATTGCTTCGTTGCCGTAGATAGATTCATAATCATTGACAATTGACTCTACGTGCACTTCCTCTTGATTCAGTTCAAAGAGAGCAGACTGAAAAGCCGTTCGCTTATCAGCATATCCGCCATTTTGAAACTTTAGAACAGAATTTGCATATTCGATATCACCACAGTTCAACAGTCTTGCGAGCCTTTGTCGCTGCGTGATGAGGAACTTCCTCATCGTTGCTTCACGATCGATTAGCGTATCATCCAGGTCGAAGATTATTGATGAGAGAGTCAATCTGACATACCTAGTAATACAGTTGATGAAATAAAGTCCGCATATCATGAACCCAGCTCAATTCCACTTTTATTTCAAACACTTATAGAATTCCAGGCTCAAACTTCCCGCTCTGTGCCATCTACCGACTTCATTCTGTCTCTGCTACCTACTGGATTATCACCAACAGCATCTTCAACATAATAGACCGCGACAGAGGAGTGATAGTTGAAAAATTTGTTGAATCCTCTTTACTGATTAACTATCTACAGGCTCTGCAACAAATACCGGAATGATACGATCCGTTTTAGCCTGGTAGTCATTGTACGCAGGATAGGCTTTTGCACTGGCCTCCCAAAGATTTTTCCGTTCCTGTGCATCACTTACCTCTCGAACACGCATCGTGAAGACTTCAGTCTTATCGCGAATAGTTACATCGGGATTTGCTCGAAGGTTGTATACCCAAACCGGATTTTTCGGCTGCCCACCCATAGAACCGATCAACACATAGGTATTATCAACTTTAACGCGCATCAGCGGAATTTTTCGGATAGCCCCGGTTTTGTTCCCGGTATGGGTAACAAGAATGCATGGCATGCCGGTATCAAGCAAAGAGTGCCCTTCCAGACCACCACTTTTTTCGTACAGCTCTACTTGTTTTCGCACCCAATCAAGAGAGGGAGGAATGTAATTTGTCATTGTGTTTTCCTTAATATGTGTCAGATAACCGATTATTCATCGTTATGTAGTCTTACTCAACAGATAACTTTAGATGAGTCACACAACACGTAGACGGTTATACCGCGCTGTGCAGGAAGCCTGGTTAAGTCCTTAAGGCAGAACCTGCAATACACTCAAGGGTCACGGGATCGAGTAAGGCATTTCCTGCCAGGATCTCCACTCGATACGATTTACCAGGTTCCGCGCCAACGGGGTTCTCTCCCTTTGCAACTTTCTCAGCCTCTGCACGAAAAAAACGCCTGGAAAGTGCCGTACCTTTGTCTCCAGACATCAGGTGCTCCTCGCTGTGCAAGGTGATTTCGCCCTGACTCTTTTGCGCAACATAATCTGTCTGCCAGTTTTGATGATCTTCAAGGGACCACTCTAAAAAAGGCTTGCGGTGTTTTGGACCCCATCCATCCTCGAGCATAGGAATATCGGGGGAAGCTGAACAGCTCCCCTCATCAATTCTGACTCTCGTCAAACCAAACATCACATAATTTTTATCATCCAACGGAACCGTCCAGCCTATACCCGAACCACCCAGGTCTTCATCAGAAACACCGGCTGTTCCATTCATGTTAGGCATGATTACCTGACTGATTCGCTGTTGTATCGGTCCAATATCCGGGCGGCGCTTCTGAATTGAGATTACCCCATCTACTGTTGATTCAAACTTAACATCGGGAATAATGCCAAGATTAGGAGAAAATTGCGGACCATTGATACTGTAATGCAGCACGCAGACATGAAATGGGTCCATCCAGTTGTCATACATCTGAAACCAGTTGTAATCACCTGCGGCAGCAACTTTCGGAAATGGTCCATTAGGCCCCGCATCTGAGCGATAAGAAACAATACGTTCGTTAGGGCCGAGATTGTCTTCAATCGAAAAATTGGGAAAGCCTGGTTCCAGCTCTGCTGCCCCCATGTAGGTAAAAAGTAGCCCGTATTTCTCCACAATTGGATACCAGGGTTGTCTAACCCTGCTGCGTAATTTTTCGTTCTGCTCTGTTGGAATTTCCAGACAGCGGCCCTGGGCATCAAACAACCATCCGTGGTAACAGCAGCGAATGCCATTCGATTCAACCTTGCCATAAATGAGATTAGTACCACGATGCATGCAACGTGGATAAAGCAAACCGGCCTCACCATCTCCATTGCGGTACAACACCAGACATTCATTGAGTATGCGTACATGCTTTGGTTTCGAAGTAGCTTCCCCCGCCTGTGCGAATGGTTGCCAATAACGACGCAAAAGTTCACCACCTTTCGTTCCAGGCCCCGTAAGAACCAAATCATTATCGCTGTATGCCCCAGGACGGCCGTACGCCCTGCCCTCTGAGTCTTTGTGGGTACAATCGCCTGTTTCTGAATTTAGGCCATTCGTCATACGTGTCTCCCAATATAGATTTTCGAAGTAAAGTCCAAAGGCCTGGTGCATCAATCGAGACCATTCGGATATAATTAATCTCGTCTCATTACATGTCAATAGAACCTTAACTGTAGTATTTCGCGAAATATGCTTGTGTGGCACTCAAGCAAGGAGATAGAGAACGTCGTTTATGGACATACTATGCAGGTAATCCACGGTGCACTCAGACGATTTATACGCCCAGGATGGGAGGTGTCCGGTTTGGAACGCAGGCCGGGTTCTTTAAGTCTATGTGGTCAAGGATCGAGATGCGGGTTATAGATGCCCGCGCTCGTATGCAAAAAAGCAACAGCTTAAAGAGTGGTTTTAGAGATGTACGACGCAACTAGATAACTTGCGAGCATTCTGAAAACCTCGATGAACTCCAGACAGCTTGAGGTTCGGGGAATCTTTCTCTTTCAGAAAATTGATCTCTCTATCGTTTAGAAACCCAACGACATTCCGTACCCGAACAATTAGCAACCTCCTCCTCCGCAGTATCTATTGTACGATTGTTGTGACTGGTAATGTACTATGTAAATCCATTGTCTATTACAGTAACTGATTCAGACTTACAGGGTTTTATGATGACTGAACTTACACATCTAAATCGAAATGACAGCCTTACCAGCATCTTCGATATACTCGACCGTGATGGTGGGGTGATAGTGGATGAGTTTGTCGAAACGGCTTTTGCAGATCAGCTACTCACTGACTTTACCCCCTATTTACACAAAGCGGATTGGGGTAGAGATGAGGGCGCAGAACCTAACGAGTTTTCTGGACTTAAAACCAAACGTCTACACGGCCTGGTCGGAAAAAGCAGTCATTTTGAACGCATTTTGCTCGACCCACTAATAAACAGTATGGCGAGCCTTGTACTTGGTAAGCCAAATACCATGATTCTCAGTACAGCAGAGCTAATGGCCATTGCAGCAACTGAAACACAGCAAATGTTACACCGCGATGGGGACTCATGGATGAACATGCCCAGGCCACACCCAGAATTGTTGTTCAGCATGAACCTCGCCTTAACGGACTTTACGGCAGACAACGGGGCTACCGTTGTGGTTCCTGGTAGCCACAAGTGGAATCGCAATAGAAAGGCGCAAGCCAACGAACAGGTGAAGGTTATAATGCCCAAAGGTTCGGTGCTGCTTTATACCGGTTCGATAATTCACGGGGGAGGTGAAAATACTACGGACAAGTTTCGTGTTGGATTGTATCTAGGGTTAATTCCAGGTTGGTTAAGACCCATAGAGAATATCCATGTCACACACTCCGCAGAAGCGTTGCAAGGGCTTTCCGCAGCAGGCAAAGAACGCATAGGACATTGCAGATCGGGCTTTACAGTAGTTGTTTAATAGTCGTACTTGGGATTCACCCTGTCTGATGAAATACCGGCCAGCGTTCAAGCAGCTGATCACCTCTAAAGGGCAGTAAATCGCCAAATTGCAACATCACATGTTCGCTCTGTGTGGGCCGCAAAAACATGTAGTCATCGACCTGTAAATTAACTGAACTGGAAGTCGAAATTGGGCTTTGATTGGTACTATGATACAGGGAGTCTGCTACACCTGGGGGAGATACAACCCGCGCTTTCCAATAGCCACCATAGATGAAAAACAGGCGCTGCATATTGGGATTCCATAAGGGTAAAAGTTTCGCCAATGCAGGATCGCCAGGAATCTTAAGCTCGTCGTACCGCTTTAGAATAGGAGTAGCTATAAAAACCGCTGGCAGGTTTTCAGTAAGGTGATACGTATCAAAATCTGTGGGTTTCACCACACCAGAACCGGCAGACAAATCATTCATGGTGTTATCTTTATTATAGATCCCCAAAGTATGGCTGCCAGCACCATTCAATATAAGCTTTGTAACATCAAAGCCACTTTGTTTTGCCTGGTCGATAAAACCCCTGTATATGCCCAGTACTTGTTCGACCGCCGGACTGTCCAGAGACGCTTTTAAACCGGTTAAATGTGGCTCATATCCCATCAATCCGGCAAACTGCAAATGTGACGGATCATTTCTGATAATATCAAGCAAGGGTGCCAATGCTTCTGGCGCTGGAAGCCCTCCACGGTGCAACCCTACGTCCAACTCAAAATTAACACGCATTTTTATGCCAAGGTTTCGAGCCAGCGACTGATACTGCAACAAGCGCTCCGGCGTATCTATAAGCCACTGCACCTGGTTGGCTGCATCAAATTTTTTGGAATCAAGTTTCTTGTAAAATGTCTCTGCAGCGGCAACCGGCATTGGTTTTCCGATCAAACTGTCTGAATCGGGAAATGCCTCGGCAATAGCATTGAGAAAGGGCTGATGAAAAACCATAAGTGCATCAGTTTTTGCACGTTGCATCACTCTACCTAACAAGGCAACCGAAGGCAGCGATTTCACCACAACTCGGTAGGTTTTATCCGGCCCAACAGAACTGGTGATGTAGTCGATATTGGCGTCCATTCGATCCACGTCGATTAACATTACTGGTCGACCGGGACCGCTGCGTTTTAGTAGCGAATTAAGCTTTTCAAAATAAGGGTTATGTGGTGCTCCCAGGTCTTTCGGTCGCCAAAGTACTGCAGCACCACCAGCAACCAGTGCGGCACCTGCCCCGCCCAACAACAACGAACGCCGTTTCATATACCGACCCCGAACAATTTGCGCAGGTGGTCATTCAGCATTCGACCTGAAGGGTCCAGTTTTTCTCTTACAGCTTGAAAAGCATCAAACCTGGGATATAAAGCTGTGAGCTGTTCTGCACCCAGGGAGTGTATTTTACCCCAATGCGGTCGCCCGCCATATTTCCAGAAAATAGGTTCGATTATGTCGAAATAGGGTCGGTAATCTTCACTTGCATCTCTGTGAATTGAAATAGCCGCATGATCCTCGTGACCGGAACTCATACTTAACCAGGTATCGTCGCGTGAAACGTAGCGATATTCCAATGGATAGACCACATCAATATTCAGCGCACTTATGGTTTGTAAAATTTCTCGTATGCAGTCCGCTCCAGAGCTTATCGGAACGGCATATTCCATCTCATTAAATCTACTGTTTCGAACGTTCGTCAATATCTTGTATGACGAATCTATGCGTTCACTGGGTTCAATTTGCTCAGCAACTGCGTTAATCAGAGGCCGACGATCCCCAGGGGCTACAGTCATCCATAACTGCCTGACGTTATCAAAGGCAGCCGCTTCTTCAACGCTGGGCTTCGGGTTATTTACATCATCCAGGGTCTCCTCAGTAGACAAGGCGATGGAATAATCCGAGTGTGTAAGAGGAAATATTTCAAAATGACGATAGGCGGCAGCATGCTGATCAAAATTGGCCAACAGGTTTTCTGTAGTATCTACCCAGCTTTTTTGCTTTAAACGAAAGGGTAAACGGTTTTGCATGGTAATGCTGGTTACAATGCCCAGCGCCCCTACACTTACGCGTACTGCATTGAATAAATCCGCATTCGATTTAGCATCTATTTCAAGGATGTCACCTGCCGGTGTAACTAAAATTAATTTTGTAATGTAAGCGGATAAACATTTGAAATTAATACCCGTTCCGTGGGTGGCTGTTGCTGTTGCACCTGCCAGTGTCTGTCTGTCGATATCAGGCAAATTAAACATCGCCTGGCCCGCTGCTTCCAATACTGGCCCCAGATCTCCTAACCGTGAACCAGCTCCGAATGTCGCGGTCAATTCGCTGGAATTATGATCAGTAAGACTAGCGATTTGGTCAATTACGATAAGACTTCCATCCGTGGGTACCAGAGGTGAAAACGAATGCCCCGAACCAACAGGTCTTACTGGCCCCTTCGTCGTTGCCATAAATTTAGCCAGCTGAGATTCACTCGTGGCTGAAAATCGCGCTAAGGGGTGTGCAACTACCCCGCCAGACCAATTTCGCCAGGACAAGGCTGCAGAAGACAAACCACCAGACTGGGCTGCAGACGTAGTAGAAAACGTTGCGCCATATAGCGCCATCATTACACTACTGGATAAGAACGAGCGTCTGTTTAGCGCCTTCACAATGACTGCCCGGCCATAAATTCTATTATGGTGGAAAAATCCTGTTCACTACACGACATGCAGTAACCCAGCGGAGGCATGTTGTTATATCCTTGTATGGTATGTTCTAACAATTTTTCTCTGCCTTGACCAAGGCGTGGCTTCCATTCTTCCACAGCACCAACTCGGGGCGCACCACCCTCTCCATCAACATGACATAAAGCGCAGCTGCGAGACCACTTTCGCATTGCAGTGTCGGTAAGCGCTTCCTTTTGACTTTCTTGTAGGGCTGCCGCACTCACCCTTTCTGGTGGGTGACTACAACCTGCCAATTGAAGGCCAAAACAAACTACCCATATGCAAACTATGTTAGCGCGCATCAATATCTAAATGTAACTTCAAGTCCAAAAGACCGGAGCGTACCCAGCATTTCTTCATTGAAGCCAAAAAAGGACAAATCAAAGGCATATACCATATATTGCTCATCTCCCAAATTTCTGCCGAAAACTGCTAGTTAAAGTCTACCTGTAAAGCTAAATCACCCCTGCCCAGCCGGATTCATAGTCCGCGCTCATGCCGGGCCCTTTAATGCGAAGATGTTTGATTTTCCAGGTTTCTCCCGTTTTTTCATAATCTTCGAAGTAACGGGCTGCCTGCCACTTGGCCTGGTTATTTTCAAAAAATGTGAAAGGTCCGAAAAAATACCATACACCGGTTGCAGTATTACCGTTGATTTCAATTATGGGGTTTAGCACCATGTGTTGTGAATAGCTGATTGTCTGCTGGAAAGTTTTGAATAGAGCTCTAAGTTCGGAATGCCCCGTTGCTTTACCAATACCTCGACCTTCCCAGATCGCATGCTCAGTAAAAATGGAGGTAATGCGGTCTGCATTATGGTTGTCATCACAGATCTCACAATAACGTGCCTTAAGCTGTTTAATCGCTTCAATATCTTCCAGCCGAGTGATTCTTTCTTCCAGTTTGCCAAGATCCATTCTGCCCTCCCACCTGATTGACCAGGCATTGCTTATCCCATTTTTGAATAATCTACCGTTAACCATTTGTCCGGAGTAAAACTCACCAGAACCGATTGTTCGCCGCTTGAACCCTCAGAGTATTGCCGGCCCATCTCCTCACCCAAGTAACGAATTGCCATTTTGAGGTCCGTATGGTCATCGGATTCAGAAATCTCAAACTCCCCCTCAACCGACACATAACAATAGGGAGGTGATTCTGTTTGCGCACATAAACTGATGCGTTTACATTCAAGCAAGGCCTTGCCTTTCTTTGAACTGGCCTGGGTTAACATCCACAATTTTCCACCGGGTGTATAGTCGTACCAGATTGGCACTGTAAGTGGTGCCTGACCAGATCTCGGAATACTGACAATTCCTACATGTAGATCTGCCAGAAATATTTGCCTTTCTTGTTTTGACATTGCTAACGACATTATTTTTACTCTCCTGTGCGCCTCAAAAGTGCAACTGATTAAAATTTCACATTACTGGTATTTACTTTTCGCGATGAACATCCAGATATTGCCGAACTCGCTGCAATACTGGTAGTACCAAATTAACATCTTTCTCACTGAGCACACCTGCAATCTCATTAAATACGGGAAAAGTTGCTTTAACAGCCCGTTCGCGCAAGGCCTTACCCTTTGCAGTGATGCTGACAATTTTTCGTCGCCGATCCTCGGTATCTTCTACTATCCTTACACAACCACGCAATTGAAGTTTACCCAGAGTATTAGTCATGGCCCCCCTGGTAACCTGAAAAGCGCTTGCTAGCTGGGCCGGCGTGCGAGTTCCCCCTAACCTAACAAAATTGTTTAACACAGAAAACTGTGACTGTGTCAGCCCTTCCGGCATTACACGTTCGAAACTGCTGGACGCCAGCTGATTGATAATTCCTACTTCATTAAAAAATACAAATAGTTGGGCAAGGTTATTGTTGTCGTTCATTAAAAATCCGGAAAATTAGCAGTTGAACTATCAATCAATATTAGTTTAATATTAAACAATTATCGTTTAGAGCTAAACTATTATGTCATATTCCCGCGTTCTTCTGCCATTGGTAGTATTTATTTGTAGCGCCTGTGATGGGCCGCTGGCAATCATACCAGGCGGAGCTTTGTCTGGTGAACAGCACGTGCTTTCCAACGATGTTATTCCGCAATCTAATTCGGTGATAGAACTGGAAACGCGCCCATCCAATCCTTATTCGGTAAACGTCAATTCTACCGTTATTAATCAACAACTCTATATCGACCCAGCCCCGGGTCGCACCTGGTACAAGTACATCACTAACAATCCCAATGTCAAAGTGCGTTTCGAAGGCAACCCAATTGTGTACAGCACGGTGGTTGAAGAAGTTATTGAAGAAAAATTACTGAAGCAATTTGAGGCCGACCGAGTTGTACTGCGCTTATCCTATTAACCCAATCGCATCAATCTACCTGCACCAACATATGATGAGCGCGAATTTCGCCATGGAGTGAATTCAGATGATGCCTCCAGTCCCGAAGCTCAGGCGCTGATTGACGCCACGCCAGCACTTCGCCCATAACCGCTGCAGAGCTATGCTCAAGCCATATGTGTGCAAGGTTCAGGTCGGGGCCGGCAGCAGTTGTCATACCAAAATACCGAACTGCTGTCTCATCAAAACCCGACTCGTGCAAGACGGCAGACAACTCTCGAACCAGTAATGGAAAATCCACCAGTGCTGCTTGTTTTGTAGGGTTATAACACACCCAGTCGACGGCTATTCGATCAGATGAAATATCACGTGGTGCATCAAGGGCATCGTCCAGCATGTGGCTACCTTCACCCAACCAGGTATGTTCATTCGACTGATTATCCAGAATGGCTTTCATCCACAGCGTCGAAGTCTGCGCGGCACACTCGGCCGCGGCCCACACCTGCAAATTGTCATATCGTTCCAGTAAAACCAGCGTATCCATGCCATTTTCAGGATTCATAGGGCGAAACATTCGAAAGCCACCTTCGTCTATGTTCAAGTCCTGCATACCTAGCTGCTCTGCCAGCTCAATCCCGGCAGCGGCAATCTTTCCTATTTCAGCAACCAGGTCAATCGACCCATCTCCATAAATCCATTGGTGTTGATAAACTTCTCCAAACCGTCTAGCAAAGCCATCACTGGAATTCTGCATATACATTTCTCTCCTCTATATCAAATAGTCTCGCGCAAAACTTAAGCATTCGTTCCAGAAGCCTGTTTCCTGTTTGTAACAACATACGTTTCCCGAAACAATTGGGGCATTCTGCAGGCTCGGCCCGTACGAATCTTGATACAGATTTAATTTAGCGCAGCCCCCGTAAGCGTGACACCGTCGACCAGTATCACGATTTGAAACTCACTGGCATTTGCGGTGTCAATACCCAGGGCTTTGGAGTGCTCTCGGGCGCACTCATCCATCCAACGCAGGTAAACCGAATTGTTAACATGGTGGTAACCATCTATATCGCTTTCCTGAGCGTAAACCTCCATTTCGAAAGGCTCTGGATAGTCCCAGATTGTATTCTTGACCTTCACTTTAAAAAAACCACACTTCAGCACCAACCAAACTCGATGTAAGGCTTTCTTTTTGTAACTGGAATTGAATATTTTTGGGTTCAAAACGTACCAGGGTATCAATTGATTCCAGTTGTTGAGATGGCTTGAGTTCAAGCAGCTGTTCCAATGCTACTTCCTCCCCCGTGCTTTTATTGGGGCCCATATTTTGCAGGGGATGAGCAGGTAGTAAGGAATACGACAGTGCTGCGGTATTAACCAGACCGAGGGGCACGATGAGAGCAATGCTGATGGCTACTACAGATACCACCTGTACTATATTCAGCCCTTCTCTATTCGTACTATCATCCAGCAAGGCTCGAATACGGCATGACAAACTGGAATTTCCGGACATCGCGGGCACCATATTCAATTTTCTGGAACGAACGATCTCCACGAGATGACCTGCATATTCCAAGACGCTCGTCTGTTGATTAACTACCTGGTCATCGCAGGCCTGTTCAGCAAACAACAACAATCTTCGACGTGTCATCCATATGAGGGGGTTGTACCAGTACATGCAACATAACAAACTGCTAACAATACTTGACAGGGTATCGTAGCGCCGAATATGTGCCTGTTCGTGCGTCAGAACTGAATGTTGCTTTTCTTCAGTCCAAAACAACCAATCCACAGGGACTACAATTATGGGTTTGAATATTCCCCAGGTATAAGGAGACTCATGAATACAGGACTGCCTCAGTTTAATCTCCCGGCCAAAGCGCAACTGAAATATTATTCGTTCACCGCCCAATAAATGCGTATCCCATACCCGTTTTCCCGTAGTGAAAATCTGTGTAAACCAGTAACACAGCAAAACAAGCACTCCCATACTATACGCAAGAATTAGCGGTGTGGAATGTATCTTTAACTTCGCTATTAACAAAGCACCGACAGATACTGCATCTATCTCACTCGAACTTAATAACCAGTTGTTAGCTTCCAGAATCAGTAGTTGAACAAACTCTGGCATCTCAACCCTCAACCAGGCCACGGCTAAGCCCTCCAGTAAGTACATCAAGGGAATACTCATTAATGCCACCAGTAATATCAGATGGCGCACTGCTGCGGAAAACCAGATTTTTTGTGTGAGCGTAAGGGCAAGCCCTAAGATCAGAGATGTTTTCAGGACGAATAGCAAAAGGCCAAACATCACTTTCTATTCCGCGCATCTGCTATGAGCTTTTCAAGCTCATCCAGTGATTCTACAGAGAGCGAATCAGAAGATACTCCCAACAAAGCACTAAAGGCACTGGCGGTGGAGCCATCAAAGTAAGTTTTTACCAGTTTTGCGATGGCATCCTTGCCTGCGGTATCCCGGGGGGTTCGGGCAAAATAGATATATCGCGTTCCATCTATCACATACCGCAACATTCCTTTTTTGTATAAGCGCTGAAGCAAAACCCTTGTAGCTGAATAAGTAGGCGCATCGGGTAGCAGTGCTTTAACATCATTAACACTTACCTTTTCGCGGGCATAAATTATGTCCATAGCCTGGCGTTCACGTCGGGACAATTCCTGCTTTTTCATAGCTGCTCCTCACCGGATCGCTGCATCCGAAAAATTAGACTGGCCATGCTCTGTTTTACCATAAGCCATATGAATAGCAAGCAAGCGACCAGCCGTTTTTCACTTACGCCTCACCACTGATACTAAAAGTGATCAGATTGTTTACACCACTAACAGAAACCGCAATACCATCCAATACACGAGGTTTGTATTTAAAACGCAGGGCTGCCTTTATTGCTGCAGCGTCAAAAACCCCCGCAGGTTCAGATTCGACAACTACTGGATTTAGCACAGCACCAGTTTTGGTAACTGTAAACTCAAGCATTACGTATCCCTCAAGCCCTCTCGCCAGGGCGCGACGGGGATATTGCGGTGTAACTTTTACGATAGGCAGATAGGTACCATCTGCAAGATGTGAGACTGTAATAGTAGGGTCCTCAACCTTAAATACATCAGGACTTTCGAAAAGAACTTCCCCTCCCGGCTCCTGTGCCAAATTCGGAGTGGTCTCCGGTTGTTTTTCTGGCTCGGGTGGTTTAACCGGTTTTTTAATCCTTTTCGGAATTTCCGGCTCGTCAATAACAGACAGATAAATCAATTTCATCGGGCGCAATGTTTCATCAAACGCGACCCGATCATTCACTATCAATCCCTGCATGATATAAAACAAGCCGGTAGTGATAACAAGACCAAAAAGCATTGCCATGCTGTATCGTTTAAACATAATAATCTCCTCGTCGAATTTGTCTTATGTGCACATTTATGTACATATGAACACAAATGTGCACTTATAGCAACATGACTGAAATTAGCAAAATTTAAAGTAATTGTTTGTTATCGGTGGCCCCGCAGATAGTATTCCCCGAGGATAGTTATTTGCATCGGCTGCTTATCGTTTACCGAAATCAAAAGGCGATTCAATATTTTAGGAGTACACCAATGAAAGCATTAAAGATAGTCGCAGTCCTGATTGTCATCTACGCAGGAATTGTAATCCTGTTTGAGTCTTTGCTAGGCTATTTTCAGCCTGAAACTCAATCGACGCTAATTATAACAACAACTGATGAAGCGGGTATTTCTAACAATCGGGTACTCGCGCAGCTTGCCAGTAACGATCAGATCTATGTTTCAGCTAATCATTGGCCACGTGCATGGTATAATCAGGTTCTAAACAATCCGGATGTGCAAGTGGCCATAGACGGCAAACAATCTTTGTATCTTGCCATTGCGGTAACTGATCAGACAGAACACGATCGCGTTAACCTTGACAACAAGCACGGTATTGGTTTTCGAATTTTGACCGGCTTTGCCCCAAGATACTTTATTCGGCTGGAACCGCGCTAGAACGATAGCGCAAAATCTGAAAAGAAAAGCTTATGAGCGCAGAACCAAAGCTGGTATTGGTAACCGGGGCATCCGGGTTTATCGGCACTCACTGTTTGATTCAATTACTGGAGAAAGGCTATCGAGTACGCGGCACACTACGCTCAATGGACAGGTCAGATTCCATTCGAGAAATAGTGGGTAAACATGCTAAAACCGATAAGCTGGATTTTGTTGAATGCGACCTTACCGCCGACTCGGGATGGGACCAGGCGATGCAGGGTTGTAGCTATGTACTGCATATCGCGTCGCCCCTCCCCCGGGTCGCTCCCAAAGACCCAAATGAGCTCATTCAACCCGCAACGCAAGGCGCGCTTCGTGCTCTCAAGGCCGCTGACCTTGCAGGTATTAAGAGATTTGTGATGACCGCTTCTACTGCATCTATTGCATATGGCCATAGCAACACAGACAAAGTTTTCACAGAGAGTGATTGGTCGGACCCTGATGGAACAGACAATTCCGCTTACACACGGTCCAAAACCATCGCGGAAAAAGCTGCATGGAAGTATATTGAATCCAGTAAAACTATAATGGAATTCTGCACCATAAATCCCGGCGCAGTACTTGGCCCGATACTCGAAAACGATTACGGCACCTCGGCCGAAATAGTTCTAAAATTGCTAACGGGAGACTTTCCCGGTTTACCGGCATTGGGATACCCTCTGGTTGATGTTCGCGATGTGGCAGACCTGCACATCCGGGCAATGGAAAGTGATAAATCACGGGGGCAACGCTATTTGTGTGCCAATGAATTCATGTGGATAAGTGATATTGCAGAGCTACTAAGAGAATCACATCCGCAGTACGCAAAAAATTTACCCGCCATGAAACTCCCCAACTGGGCAGTTAGGCTTGCATCACTCTTTGACCCGGTAACACGATCTGTAGTTTTCGAGCTCGGTATTTCTCGCGAATGCGATTCGAGCAAAGCAAAAAAAATACTGGGATGGCAACCACGAAACAACCGCGAGGCCATAGTGGCAACTGCAGATACGCTTATCGCCCTGGGGCTAGTCTGATTGTACTAACACCCCACCAGCTAGCCCGATAACAGCATTAGTTTATCCAAAGGATTTGATTATCTGTTCTTCCTTCGCCAACTGATCTTTCACTAGAGAGGATCCCATCGCTCGGGCAATATATGCTGCCAGCTTTGGATAGCTGGCTGAATCGACATCGTAACCACCATATTCAGCATTAACGAAAGCTGAGGTAATCCCCAGGTCGGCAACGCTTAAGGTGTCACCAACAAAGTATCCTTCTTCCTGAACAACCGACTCCAGATACGCCAGTATTGGTGGCATCAGTTCTGTTTGTGCATTCTCAATCGCACTTTCGTTCGTCGGTGTATTTAAAACCGTGGGGTGTAACCAGCGTTCGCGAAAAAAAACTGCACACCCCTGCGCCAGATTAGTATCCGCATATTCTTCCAGCCATGATACCCGGGCAAGCAATTCAGAGTTTTCGGGAAACAATGGCTTCTCGGGGTATTTGCTATCCAGATAACGAAGAATAACGCTGGAATCCGGCACACTGAAGTCACCATCTTCCAGGACGGGTATTTTTCCAAGCGGGCTTATCGCGCGAAACTCCGGCGAATCATCACTGGGCATGGTTGGAATGGAATTGTACTCAATACCCTTATAGGCAAGTGCCAATTGAACTTTGCGTACGAAAGGAGAGAGAGCTACACCGTAAATATTCAACATATGTGTTCCAGAGTTTGAGTGATTAGGCCAAGTATGTGTTAGCGCAGCTATGCTGTCTAGACAGCAGGGATGCAACACACTGGTGCAGAAGTACATGTACGATATTTGACCTTGGCGCCCAACCTGCAGGATACTTACGCCAGGACTGGCTGTTAAACTGGTGAGATTTTGGTCTGGACGCGTTCTGGGTTATTAGCTCTTACCTTATCTGGTTTCCCTTTTTCGATGAGCACTATGATACGCCCATTTCAACGGGTATAGCGGAACTGAGAGATACAGTCGATTTCCCTTTTCGGCTGGAACCTCAAACCACTCTGGGACTGGTTGCGGCTGCCATCGCTGGACTAACCGTTGTCGAATTTATTGCTTACTGGATACATCGAGCCATGCACCGCACCATGTTTCTGTGGCGCATTCACGCTACCCACCACCACATTACCAAGGTGAGCGTCGCAAGAGCAGATCGCACGCACCCACTGGAATTTCTGACACTTAATCTGAGGCCCGCCATAGCGATGGCAGCACTCGGTGCAAGTGATAACTTGATTGGCGTTGTGATAATACTCGGACTAACAAATGCATATACCAACCACTCAAATTTACCTCTGGAATCCGGCGTGTTTGGCTGGTTATTTAACACGGCCTAAATGCACCAGTTACACCACAGTTGTGATTTTGACGAGAGCAATACTAATTATGGCTGTACGATAATTCTCTGGGACAGGATGTTTGGTACCTTTTCAGGCAAAAAGGAAATTGAGCGGTCAGGCAATGGTACCGGCAAGCATCTTTCACTGTTCACACAATACACCATTCCATTTCGTTCTAACAAAACAATAAAGGAACTATGAGTACTCGTACTACACTTTTTGTACTGGTTTTTATGCTCTCGTTTGCTGCATGTGCTCAATCCGCACTGGTAACCCAGGCAGAAAACAAATCGGGCAATGCTAGCACTGCTGAGGCGTTTATTGATGCATTTTATTCCTTCG